>Ga0114958_10001889_pt1 | contig 16132 bp, 9 predicted proteins | sample C_130208_EF_Meta_FD_89577 | JGI IMG/M metagenome (GOLD analysis project Ga0114958, IMG submission 89577) | Freshwater microbial communities from Lake Croche, Canada to study carbon cycling - C_130208_EF_MetaG | ecosystem: Environmental > Aquatic > Freshwater > Lake | place: Lake Croche, Canada...
GATGATTTCTTGGATGATTTCTTGGATGATTTCTTGGATGATTTCTTAGATGCTTTTTTTGCACCTCCTTTTAGAATGCTAATACTAGATCCCCCTTTCTTGGATGATTTTTTGGATGATTTCTTAGATGATTTCTTGGATGATTTCTTGGATGATTTCTTGGATGATTTCTTAGATGCTTTTTTTGCACCTCCTTTTAGAATGCTAATACTAGTTCCCCCTTTCTTGGATGATTTTTTGGATGATTTTTTAACTACCTTTTTTGATGATTTATTAGAACCACCTGATATAAAATTAAGAGAATATGGTGGTTGTGGTAGTTTTGGTGGTGGTTGTGGTGGTTGTGTTAGTTTTGGTGGTGGTTGTGGTAGTTTTGGTGGTGGTTGTGGTAGTTTTGGTGGTGGTTGTGGTAAATCATCAATAGAAACTATAGATTCACCATCAAAAATATTTTTATCATCAATATAAACACTAGATTTAACACCACAACCTTCTAATAATGAAATATGTAAATCATAAGTATCATCCTTATTATTCTTAAAATTATAATTTAAATTTTTCTTACTATCAATTAAATCGGAAACATATGATAGATCTGTTTTACAATTACATATTTCTTTAATTGAATCTTTAACATTTTCAACATTTGATATATTTACTTTATTATCAAAAATCATTTTTTTTTCATTATTATGAGCATCTTTTAAAATAATATTACGAATATGTATTTCATCTTTTTCTGTATTTGTACAAGAAGACATTTTATATATAATAATCTATATATTATTTTTTATATTATTTTTTATTCAAAATTAAATACTTTTCATTTAATATTTGATTTCCGGAAATATTTGAAAAGTTATAATCTGGTGCTTGTTTTGGTTTACCTGTTGGTCCATATCTAAATTTCATTTGTTTACCTTGTTTTCTTTTTTCTAAACCACTAAGTAATGAAGATCTAAATGATTCAACAGGTGTTCCATAACATTTATATGTAAAATCTTTAAATGGTGAATCATCGATAACAGTAATTTTTTTATTATTTAAATATGTATTTCTTAATTTAAAAAATTTTCCAATTAATATATTATATAAATTTGTATTTTGTTTATTTCGATTAATAAGTGCATAATAATATTCGAAATAAAGATACATCATAACTAAATTATATGTACCAAAATGTGTTTTTTTATTATCTGAATAATTATAAACAATACATCTTTCATTATTACCATATAATTTTAATATTAACTGATCGTTGTAAAAAAATTCAATATGTTTATCTAAAAATGAAAAAAATGGTGTAAATTCTTTAACTGATATTTTTTTAAATTTTTTAATTAAATATGCATATATATATTTAGCATCCTTTTCATAATTTGTTGAAATAATTTCATAATATGGAATATTATTAATTAGATAATTACTCGATACTTTTTTAGCATAATAATTAAATGAATGTAATCCAACAACAATTAATTTATTTTTTTGAATAATTTTTTTACGAATAAAATTAAGTATAGTATCATTGTTTGATTGTAAAATAATTTTTTTATCAACATTTGACTGATCAATAGGATAGTATTTTAAAATAGTTTGAAAACGTGTAATAGATTTATCTAGTCTCCAATAAGACGTCATTGGGTCGGTTAATACTCTATATGCATCAACCATCATAAAATGTGGATCTGCACATTTTATTCCATCAATAGTAATTTTTGGCATATTATTATAAATATGAACTGGTATATATGATATATCACAATAATTAATAAAATTAACAAAAATTTTATATGTTTCTGGATGCATACCTTCTTTACCTTCAACATGTTTAAATCCTTGTGCGTGTAATTCTTCGGTTAAATTAATAATATCAACAAGTGGTGTTGTAGAATAAAATTCTATATCTGCAATATCAGGCCAATTAAAATATGCACCATCAATATCTGTATAAAAAGCATCTGCAGGATTTTTTTTAATAATCAATAAATTTTGTGCATATCCACCATAAACAACTTTATTATTTTTTTGAATATAATTTTTTATTGCATTATAAACTTTTGACATTTCTGATAACGTAGGTTCATAAAATGTTTTATATTCCTTTGCCGCATCATCTTTTATTTTACTTAGATTTTGATTTATCATTTCCATATCTTCTTTTCGATACATTTCTAAATTATATACTATAATTTAGAAATAAATCATTTTTATTTATATAAAAATAGTTAATGTATTATTAAATACTGATATCAATTTGTTCATCAATTGTAGTAGTGCATAAATCATTTTTAGAATTATTAGCAAACTTTTCTTCATAACTATTTGATGAAAAATAATCTCCATAATAATTTTCATTTTTATAATTATTAATAAAATTTTCCCAAGATAATTTATCTTCAATAAATAATTTATTCATTATCTCATACTTTTTAGCAAATATCACTGGTATTTCAAAATTATCATTTGTTTCTACACTATTTTTAAAAATATTAAATAATTTTAAATCTGACTCATATACTTGTTTTGATTCATTTATTTTTTCTTTTTGAAGTTTTAACTTATTAATATTGCGTTGTAACACAGCACTATGTTCGTGTAACTCTGCACTACGTTTGTGTAACACTGCATTATGTTCGTGTAACTCTGCACTACGTTTTTGTAACTCAGCACTACTTTTTTGTAACACTGGATTACTTTTTTGTAACACTGGATTACTTTTTTGTAACACTTCACTACTTTTTTGTAACACTGGATTACTTTTTTGTAACACTGGATTACTTTTTTGTAACACTGGATTACTTTTTTGTAACACTGGATTACTTTTTTGTAACACTGGATTACGTTCGTTTAACTGTAACACTACACTATTTTGATTTAACTCTGAATTAGAATTATGTAATAGCTTTTTATCAATATCTTCTGTATCATCAGAACTCGAACTTGAACTAATATAATCCATACACGAAGTTGTATCATCAGATGAAGATATTTCATATAATTCTGATAATATATCCTCTGTTTTTGATTTAATAAATGAATTACAATTTAATGTTATTGTATTTGTATTATATTTAAAACAACTATTTTTTTTATAATGATGAATTAATGCTGAATCTTCAATAAAATTATTTTGTAAACAAGATAAAATAAATAGTTCTGCCAAATAATAATTATTATATGTACCGATAATATTATTTTTATATTCAATAAGATATATATTCATTTAATTAAATATTAACTAAAAAATACCTTTAAATAATATTATAAAAATAATATAATAATTTAGTTTATAATTTTCTACTTTATATATATATATAATATTATGGATAATCATATTTTAATTGCGTGTACCGGTGCTTTACTTAACATGGCACTATCTGTTTCTGTCCCTTATTTAATAGGTAAAAGTAAACAACCATTTCTAAAAAATATTAAAGAAGTTTATAATTTACATAAACAATTAATTGTTACAAGTAGTTTAATTGTAGCTTTAATAATTTATTTAGCATTAAAAATAACACCTGATACGACACCAAATTTACATGAATTAGCTAGATTAAACTTAAATACAAGTTATGATTCTAAATTTAATAGATATCCTTTAAATAATTCCGATATATCTGAATTAGATATGGATGCAACTTCATGTCAACTTTCTAATTTTAACAGACAACCATTAATAGTTGAAAATAATTTTCCTTATGAGTTTACTCAAAAATACGGACAAAATAATTATCATGAAATACCCCCAGCATTATCGAATTTAATTAAATTAAGAACATATTAATCGACAAACTTTATTATTATTACAACAGATTTTATGAAATTTAAAAAATTTTCATAAAATATCAAATAGTTATAATTTTAATCTAATATACAAATCCATTTATTATCTTTTAATACAAATCCTAATTTTTGTATTTCTTCAGTTATTTCTTTTATATTTTTATCATTTAAAAATGACATTTCGTACATAAAATTATCTTTTTTATCTTTTTGTTTTTTAACTAATATATCTATACTTTTACCAGCTAATTTATTAATATTTTTAATATAATATTTTATTCTGTCTTCTAAATTATACGGAAATTTATATATTGGATGATTAATAGGAATCATTATATAAGTAATTTTATTATCATCTTTTGTTGTTGAATATTTTTCTAAATATAATAATTTTTCTTTAATTTCTAAACATATTAATTCTCTTGTTAATTTACTAATTCTCATAATTTCTTCTTCATCCTTTTTATGTATCTTTTTTATTAATTTCATTAAATATTCTTTATCTTTTGATGTAGAACATACAGCTCCTTTAAATGTTGGTATACCAGTTCCACGTTTTTTATCTAATATTTTCGCACGATTAGGTCTAATTTTAAATAGATCTGGATCATTTGAAGCTAATTTATTAAGATTTTTATCAATAATACCTACAATAAAATTTTCATCACGTTCATCATAATAATCAAATGTATCATCAAAATTATATCCTTCAATATTATTTGATAAATCTTCTTTTTGTTCGAGATCATTTTCTTTATATTTTTTTTTAAACTTTTGCTTAACATAATTATTTAATGACACTTGATTATTCTGTTCAATTTCCATATGTTGTCTATAATACATTGGCGCATCTTCATTCTCATTAAATGGTTGAAAAATAAAATATTTACCCCTTTGAATTAAATAACCACCTCTATTATATTTATCATATATAGTATCTTTATAGTTATTAAAATCATTTTCAGTCTTTGGCATCATATCTTCTAATGCTTGATCTAAAAAATAATCTTCAAATAATTCAGCTTGATGTTGAATAAATGATTTTTTAATTTCAACAATAATTTCATCATACATATATACATGTTTAAATCTATATAAATCTTTTATACGATTTTTAATAAGTGATATTTCATATTTAGCTAAATCATCATTAAATGTATTATAATTTATCTCATTTTTATCCAACTTTTTATAAGAATTTTTTTTGGCATCCCAATAAGCTTCATTTAATTTATGAGAATCACATTTTAAATTACATTTTTTAAAATCACATAATGCAGGACATATTTGTTTACCACTTGCAACATTTTCTAATGTTGGATATACACAATTACTATATTCTTTTAATTCTTCTGGAAACATATTAGCATGTAATAATAATGGACAATCAATAGATACTTCTTTTAATGCTCTTTCTACTTCTTTAACTGTTAAATATTTTATTTCTGCTTTTTGATATAATAATTCATCTGTTGATAAATCATTTTTATTTTTATTACTTAATGCAACAACGTATCGATATACATTTACTTGAGGATATTTATAATCATCATTAATAACATCTTCATGAACACACATGCGAATTGCTCTACCAATTACTTGTTCAGCTTTTGGAATATTAAAAAAAACATCTATAATATGTACTTCTTTTACATTTTTTAAAGTAACCCCTTCGTTCATAACCCTTGATCCTAATACAAATTTAATCATTTTTCCATCTGTATTATTTGGACTATTAAATACTTCTTGAATAATTTTTTGTTTAACTTCTGGTATATCTTCACCTGCATCATCAGACCCACCTGTAACTAAAATAAAAGTTGCTGGTCTAAAATCTGATAATTTTTTCTTTTTAAATTCAGAATATGTCAATCCTGTTTTATAATCTAATGTTTCATCTTTAATATCATAATTACGGGTATCATCTTGATATTCTAAATATCCATTTTGTAAAAGTGTTTCAGCAAAAAGTTCCATTCCACCTGCTTTTACCAAATTAGAATAAACAAATGCAGTTGCAGGGCCTTTTTTATCAATTACTAATTTATTTAATCTTGTTAATATATTATAAAATTTTACAGAAAATAATTTAATATATTTAAGATTTAAAATTAATCCAGTAATGTTATTTTTTTCATTTTCAAAAATAATATTTTCTTTTTCTGCATCAGATATTTTATTATCTGATGCATCATTTATTAGTTTTTTTATTAATGATCTTAATTTATCACCATCTGTTTTTATTTGTGATATTACTGTTTTCATACCTTCTGTTGAATAATAACCAACTAATTTATTTTTATCTTCTGATAATCCAGGGAAAACAAAATTAGATGCGGCAGAAGATGCTCTATCTAATGTATCTTCAACATTTGCTATTGTTTCTAAATATGTATTATATTGAAATGGCTCCATAAAACATTTAATTACAGGTGTGAATAACATTCCATTTGGAATCACACCTTTTTCAACACGTTTAGCAAATGTAAATGGAATTGAACCACGATAAAAACTAATATATCCAACAGCTTTATTTTTTAAATATTCTAATCCACCAGGTTTAATTTTCATAGCATAGTTTTTTTCACTGGTAAATATTTTATCTCTTTGAATTTGATCATTTAATGGTCTAATAAAATTTAATAAATCAACAATTTCATCAGCTAAATTAATCATTGGTGTTGCAGTTAGTAATACTACCCGTAAATTATCAGAATTTTTAATTATCTTTTTTAGTGCCTCACCGTATTCATTACCAGATATATTATGTGCTTCATCAACAATAAGAATTGCATTATTCATATTATTAATACGATCAACAACAATTTCACGTTCATATTCGCCTTCAGTATTTTTTCTATAAGATGATTTAATTTTACTATCACCAACTATTTTTTTTTCAACAATTTTTTCACCTAGTACTTTTTTATAAAAAGTTTTATATGATAATATTTTATAATATTGTAATGCACTATATATAGCATTTTTCTTTTCTTTTTCAATTTCATTTTTGGTCATTTGATTTAGTGCTTCTTTATTTTTAAGATAAGTTTCACCAGTTGTTGTTAATAATTCTTTTTTAAAATTTTCTCTTGTATTTGGTCCGGGTACTAATACATAAATTTTAGTATTGTATTTTTTAACTTGATCTTTAAATTGTTCTGCTACTCTAATAGCTGTCATTGTTTTACCAGAACCAACACCATGCATTAATATAACACCTTTATATGGTGTATTCGTACTAATATAATTTGGTATAATTGCTTGTTGTTCTCTTGGTTCTATTTCGCCTTGTTTACAATTTAATGCACGATATTTTTTAACATCATCGTATGTTTTCATACTTGCACGTTGTGGAACACGGTGATAATAAAATTCTCTTTTTTTAAAAATTTTTGCTAATAAATCAGGATCTTCCGGTTCTGGATATGAAAAATCTTTTGTAAATTTATTCTTTTTACTCATTAATTAATTTAGATTAGATATAATTTAAAATTTTATATTAAAATATATCTTGTGATATAATAACTAGATGGGGAATTATATAGTTATGCTTTGCATTCCTAAATAATAAGGTATCATTTAGATACTTTGTATCTAAACAATAGGGTATCATTTAGATACTTTGTATCTAAACAATAGGGTATCATTTAGTTATGCTTTGCATTCCTAAATAATAGGGTAATAATTGTTTACTAAACAATCAAAAAACAAATAAAAATTTTCATTTAATCATCTTGATTTTTAATTAAAAAAATTGAAATTTTAAATCTATACATTAATATATTATTTTAAGTATGTCTTCAAACAGATACATCACCAATAATTTTAATCCTAATACTACATCTGACCCATATTTACAACGTATGATGAACAGATGTAATCAAAATGTTATAGATACTCAGAATTATTTATCAAGTAAATCTAATCAGTCTTCTACATTTTTTGGAAATCATTCATCTTCGCACCAACCGCAACCGCATTTTCAACCGAATCGAGTATTGAATCCGCAACCACAACCGCAATTTCAACTGAATCAAATATTGAAACCGCAACCACAACCGCATTTTCAACCGAATCAAGTATTGAAACCGCAACCACAACCGCATTTTCAACCGAATCAAGTATTGAAACCGCAACCACAACCGCAACCACAACCGCAACCGTATTTTCAACAATTGCAACAACAATTGCAAAAAAATAATATACATAACGCACCAGTAAAAATCAAACGTAACTATAAAAGTGCCGGTACTATTATTATTGAACAAGGTTATAATAGACGTAATGGTAAAACATGCGATGCTATATTTTTGGGTTTCAATAATAACAGAAAAATGTATGAACTTTTTTATGGTAAACGTGATACATATGAAAATAATGAACTCACGACAGCACGTAGAGAAACAAAAGAAGAATCAAGTAATATGTTTAGACTTTCTGAAAATATGTATAATATTCGTTATTCAGTTAATACTGATGATAAACATTATGCATTCGTTATAAGAGTGAGCGCACCTAAAGGCGGTATACAAAGTAATGTATTTAGAAAGAATCAAAAACAACTTTATCAAAATAATGCACCCCATGAATGGCTTGAACTTACTGATATCACACGAATTGATATTGGTGAAGCAATTCAACAAGGTATTTTGCATCATATGACAGGAAATTTTACAATGAATGACGTATATGGAAATAGATGTGTTATTTTTGCAAGAGATGCGGAATTTATTGCTGATGCATTGCGTAATAGGATGCATCAACGAGGGACTGTTAATCAGTTGTCATTTGTTAAAAGTTGGAATGATCCAAATAAACCATATCTAAATGGAACATCTGTATATATGTAGAACTAGTTTATCAGTAACTTATTAATTTATTATAAACATGTCTATAAAATAACAGTATTTTTGTATCAATATAAGTAAATGATAATATATGTAAATGATAATATATGTAAATGATAATATATGTAAATGATAATATATGTAAACGATAATATATGTAAATGATAATATATGTAAACGATAATATATGTAAACGATAATATATGTAAGTGTAAAACTATTTCTAAATGGAACGAACGAAAAAATTATTTTAAATAAAAAAATCTAAATTATATTATTATAATGGAATCTTTTTCAAAAAATGAACTATTGTGTGAAGACACATTAATATCATCAATAGAACTTAAATTAAAACCTGATAGAAAATATAATACATATTTTCGAAAGAAACTAGTTAGTAGATTTGAAAAAATTAAAGAGAAATCTGATTATATTAAAATTTATAATATAATTACTCAAGATATTGGAAATGATTTTTCATCAAATCGTAATGGAATATTTATAAATATTAATATATTATCTGATTCATGTATTTCAAAAATTATTGATTTTATGGATGAAAAATTAAATATTAATGTATCTTGTTCTGAAAATGAAAAATTTAATTATAAAATATATAAATTTGATGAAGCAGAAATTATGTCAGAAATGGGTCATAAGTTAAGTACTCAAGAAAAAAATATTATTAAAAGAATAAGAAATAAAATTTAGCTTTATTTAATTTTTAGATCTAACCAAAAGTCATTATTATTTGTATGAGTATAATTTTTACTAATTTTTGAAAAGATTATTTTTTGAATTTCAATATTTGTAATCCTTTTTAATAAACTTAATAATCTTAAATTTACTTTGATTTGGCCATTTGAATGAAAAAGTAAAGAATATTCATGTGATACAATTAAACTTGAATTAAGCATAATTGTGTTCACATTATTTGTAATGTTTAATTGTGATACAGCATTAGAATATCTAATAGTAAACAATGCATTTTCATCACCTTCTATTAAAAAATATGTAGATAATGGAATATTAATTTTTAACAAATGATGATATATAATTTTACCATATTCTGCATTATTAGAAACATTAAATGATCCAATTTTATTAATATTCATTTTTAAATCTATTCCATAAATATTATTGTTATCTTTTTTTTCAATATTTTTAATAAAAAGATAAATAGGTATAATATATGCTGTATTATTATCAGGACGATATTTTGTTAAAACACCTATTAATATATCTTTACCGTCTTCACTAATATACACAGGTGAACCAGAATTGCCTGCGATTGTTTTATATGTATTTGTTAATTGAACTATTATATATGGTGTATCTGGACTATAATTAAATCCATCAAATGATTGAAATTTTGTTTCAATAAATTTTACAATAGTTTTTTCATTATTAATTATTGTATAAATAATATTATCTGTATTACAGTCATGCTTTGCATAACTAGATAATAGGGTATTAGGAATTTTATTTTGAATTTTTTTAAATATGCTATATTGTGAAATATCAATATTGTCTGTTTTAAAAATTAGTGCTTCACTCCAACACGAATTAACTAATATATCAAGTGGAATTTTTGTTTCTGAATTATATATTGTTTCAATTGGTAAATTATGATGTACAGTAAGTCCATAAATAGAACCATTGTATTGTAATAAAAAACCAGTTAATTCTTCTTGATATTCATTTGGTATAAACTGTTGAGGTTTTATTATTAATTGAAATGTTTTACAAGCCATTACTAGTTATACAATTATACAATACATTATATATTTTTCAATTTTTTATCAATAATTATTTATTCTACTAATAATTTTACTAGTTTTTTTAAAAAACTCTTTTAATATTGGTGTTGTATTACTATCCCAAATATTAAAGTCTTGATTCCAATTATTTGCAATTTCATTTTGAATTTTTTTAAAACTTCTAGATTTTAAAAAACTAATTGAAATATTATCATTATTATCTGTTAATTCTAATATATCATTAAATGTTGAATTAAAAAATAATGGTGCTGTTGGTATTAACCAAGCAGGTTCGATTTGATTTATAAATGATATATTAATTGCATTTTCACCTGTTTTCATTTTTATTTTATCATTTTCAGTATAATTTAAATAAAACATAATATTATTTGTTGTATTTGTTAAAGTTTCATTTTCATTAATCTGAACTATTAATAAATTATAATTCATAAATGTTTGTAATATATTATAATCGAGACTAAATGTAAAATGGTTTGATTTTCCATATAAAAATGATCTTATAATTCTTTCTTCAATAGTATATTCAGTTAAATATTTATTATAATTAGAACTTAAATCACGTGCCCAATTAAAAACATCACTTTTACTATCTATTACATCTTTTGTTAAATAGTATTCACCTAATTTTTCTAATAGTGTTAATATTATATCAGAATTAAAATAATTTCTTTCCGCCCAAGTAATTATATCTTTTTTATATGCATCTATATTTGATATAATTATATTTAATGTTGATTTGTCTATTTTTAATATTTTATTAATTTCACTATCTAATATACCATCATGTTTAAGTTTTTTAAGTTTATTCCATAATAAAACATCATAATCGGCTGGCGGTTCTTTTAAATCTTTTGATAATTTTTTAAATTTAATTAATTCTTCATCATAATGTTGTTTTAGTATTGAACCAATATTACTTGAATTTAAATTAAATAAATATAAATGTGAAAAATTTGTCCTGAGTTTTTTTATTATATTATAAATAAAAATAATATCTGATTTTATATTTCCATATATTTCTTTAAATTTTTCCCATGTTGAATTTCTACTAACAATACTAGATAATGATCCTAATATTTGAATAAAAATAGTAATTTCATAAACTTCTGTTAAACACCCCATCGCTGCAGCAGAAATCATAGTTAATGCATCAGGAATTGTCATTTCTAATTCTGGAATTTTAGCACCTAATTCAGTTTTAATAAATCCTTCACCATTACTTAATATTATATTATTATATAAATTATAATTTGTGTTAATTATTAAATTTTTTAAGTATAAATAATTAATTAAAAATACAAATCTTTTAATTGGAATATTATTTTGTTTTTTATTATTATAATAAATAATATTATTTAATATATTTCTCTTAATTGAATTTTCAAATGGATGAATTAAATAAAATCGTCCTTCGCAATCAAAAATATTAGTCATTATTTGTCCATCATTAAACATGAAAAATTCTGAACTTATTATATTATTATCATTATTATTATCATCTACATAGTAATCATCATCATCAATATAATATATTTTGTCTAGTTTTTCATCATTAATAAAATAATTTTGTTTATATAATTCACACAATCCAGAATTAATTGTATAAATTTCTTTATTGTTTTTTAGAGTTGCATGTTGTATGTATATTAGTGTTTTTAATATATTTGGATTAACAATATCTGATACTATTAATTTATTATAATATTTTTGATCATCAATTAATAACTTATCATGTGATTTTGTCCCCATTAATCCTAAAATAGATAATGCTACATCATCCTGTGTTATTTTATATTTTGGTTTAATAAATTTTCTTGAATCTTTTTTATACATATAATATACACTGCCATCACCTATTCTTCCAACACGACCTCTTCGTTGAATACGACTTGATTCAGATATTTTTTCTACATTTAATTTTGATATACTTAATTCTTCATTAAATGTATTTATTTTGCCATAACCATTATCAACAACATATGCTAAATTTGGAATAGTAATTGATGCTTCTGCTACATTTGTTGCTATAATAATCGATCTTTTATAAATACCAGCAGTAACTGTTAAATCTTCAATATATGTTGCCCCCCATTCTTCATGTATTCTATCTCTTCTATTTCTAATTGTTGATATTTTAATATTTATTTTTTCTACTATGTTTTTATAGTTTTCATTTAATTCAGAAAAATATGGTAAAGCAATATTTCCAATTGGTAATCTACTATTTAAATATTTAACAGCATCTAATATTTCTTTTTTTCCATTTGCAAAAAATAATATTTCACCTGTAACTGATTTATTACATATTTCAATAACTTTTTCATATCCTCGTAGTTGTCCTATTGCTGCAGATTTAGCCTCATTAATACTGTTATCCGGATTATAGACCAGTAAATCATGTTCTAAATAATATTCATCAACTCTATATTGTGTAGTAGCACCAGGTGGTGAAATATGATATCGTCTATCCATATATTTTGGTAAAGGTAAAAAATTATTTATTTTTAAAAATGGGTGAAGAATTGGATTTTTTATTGGAAATAATAATTTATCATTAATATTATAAAAATATCTACGATATATTGGTTCGTCATCATCCATTGTTGCCGATACAATAATTAATCTAACTTGATTATTAACATAGCATGCTTGTTTACTTAAAGCAATAATTATATCCATATTTGTATTATGTTCATGTGCTTCATCAACAATTACTATATCATAAATATTTGTATTTATTAATTTGTCATTGAAACTTTTTTTTAATGTAGGATTATTTTTTAATTCTAATAATAAAGTTCCATCTGTTACTATTGTAAGATTATTATAATTAGCATTAGATGTTGTATGTGTTTCCTTTTGATGTTTAAATTGAACATAAAAATTATTTGTTTTTATTTTACTTGCTGAATAATTTATGGTTTGTTCAATTGGTACACCCAATTCATCAGATATTCGTGATGCATTACCAATTGTTGGCGGAATTCGTGGCTGTGTACATATTACTTTACCATTAGATTTATAATCAATACATTTCATTGCATATAATAATAATTTTGGTACTTGTGTTGATTTTCCTTGACCAGTTGCACCTGTAACATACATAACTTGATGAAAAATATAATGTTGAAAAAAACTAATTTGTGATATCCAATCCATTGCATAAAATACAGGCCATTCATGATCTTTGCCAATAATTTCAAAATAAGACATTTCATCATATTTATCATTTGGATTAATAGTTTTTGATTTATCTAATCTCATTTTATCAAGTTTGCTAAATTTTTGATTAGTTAAATAATAATATGAATTTAACCATTCCATTTTATTTTTATTAAATAAATCCTTGATAAGATCTTTTAATTTTGATTTTCTAACAAATGTATTTTGTGGTAATAATAATTTATCTGTAATTTGTAAATTAGGTGTAAATTTATTTAATATTCCACTACAAACTAATTCTTCAAAAATTAAAATTATATAATTTGATGAAAAATCAGTCAACATTATATTCATTTGATTATCATAATCATTTATTTTTCTCATAAATTGTCGTTCTAAATTTCTATTTAAATTTATCCATAAATTATAATCAATCATATTATTTACTTTTTGTAAAAATAATTTCTTATTATTATAATTAAATGAAATATAATTTTTATCTAATAATTTCCATTTTATACTTGATATATGACTTATTGATTTAGATATATTATAAATATTTTTTAAATTTAATTTTGTTTCTTTCCAATAATAATTATTTAATATTTTATTTGAATCAGATGAAATTAAAAATTTACCATATGCAGATTCTTTTAATTTATCAATACTTTCTTTAATAAATATCCATAAATCATTTATATGATTATCTCTAATATATTGTAGACATTCAATAATATCATTGTTTGTAATTACATTAATTAATTTAATATCATTAGCAGAAAAATCATCATTATTATTTTCATCATCATTATTTGTATCAGAAATAGAATTTATTTTAAATTTTTGATATTTTACAAAACTATTTTTATTAGAATAGTTAGAAAATAAATAAATTAATGTATATTTTAATATTTCATAATCTAATCTTATATCTCCAGTAATATTATTATTATTTATTAATGTTTCAATTACATTATTTACTTTTTTATTAAATAAAGTTTTTTCTATCTGTGAAATATCATCATAACTATTATATTCATTGTTTATTATTTTATTAATGTCAAACATTTTATTTAATCCTTGAATTAAATATATTTGAATAGAATCTGATGGTTCATATGCAAAAAATAACCATTTTATTTTTTTTACATCTTCGTAATATTTAGTTCGTAATATATTATAAATATCACCAAACCACAATCCAGCATAATTTATTAAATTATCTGATACACTTTCCACAAATTTATCTGTATTTATTATTAATTTAAATTCATCCATTCTATTTAAGGTATTTTCATATATTTTACTTGTCATATAATTATCTAAATTTAATGGACTTATATTTACCCAATTTATATATGTTTTACCATTTATTATTTCAAGTGTTTGTAATAAACCAATAAAATTATGGTGTATTACTTTATAAATAAGTTTTTCATCATTAAAGTCATATAATTTTAATAATTTATTTTGCATGATATTATTTTTAATTAAACCAATACCCATATTTCCATATTCAAAATATGTTGATTTTATTTGTTCACGTTCTAAATCTAATACATTTTTTGGAATAAATTCGCCATTATACGCATATAATAAATGATTTAAATCTTGTATTTTTTGTAAAAGATAACCATTATCTTTATCATCTATAAATGGTAATAATAATAATATAACACCTTTGATATCTCTATTTGCATTTTGTGTCCATTGATTAATATAATTAATATCATTTGGATCAAAATTATATTTAAATGAAATTAAGTCAACAGTAAATGTAGTTAATATTTGTAGTGCTATTAAATCTTTATCATTTAAACTTGAAAAAAAAGTACGAACTACATAATAAATATTTTTTTTTAAAGATTCATCAACAAATTTATGTTTAATATTTTTAATCTTTTCTAATAATAAATTAAAAGTTTCTAATTCTGACATTATAAATTAATAAGATAAAAATATTTAATTAAAACTTATTAAATATGTATTTTATAGTCTTACTCATATTTTTCATTTATTATTAAATTATGGTTTTCATCTGTTATATAATTGATTTTTTATATAATTTTAAAAATATATAAAAAATTGAATTAAAAATATATAAATATAATATTAATAATATAATAAAAATGTTATATATTACTTGTCCAACATGCGGTTACTTTTTAGGTCAAAAAACAATGGAATATGAACAGGGTAAAGAACAAATTTGTACTAATCCTAAATTATCTTTAGAAGAAAAAGAAAAAGAATTAACTAAATTATTACTAGGTCTTGGACTTAGACGTTATTGTTGTAAAATGCGTATGATGACATATAAGGATATTGTACAAGATATTTTACCAATTACAAATACTGATTATTAGAGTATATTTTACAAGCTCTTTAATTTCATATATTTTAGTTTATATTTTAAATATTTTTGTTTATATTTTTTACTACTACTGCTACTACTTTGAAATTTGCCATCATTATAATCATAATCATCATCAACATCAACATCAACATCATCAATATCAACATCAACATCATCAATATCAACATCATCAA
>Ga0114958_10001890_pt1 | contig 16132 bp, 13 predicted proteins | sample C_130208_EF_Meta_FD_89577 | JGI IMG/M metagenome (GOLD analysis project Ga0114958, IMG submission 89577) | Freshwater microbial communities from Lake Croche, Canada to study carbon cycling - C_130208_EF_MetaG | ecosystem: Environmental > Aquatic > Freshwater > Lake | place: Lake Croche, Canada...
AAAATCCTCGAAACGCTCGACGTCGAGACACGCTTGCGGCGCCTCATCAAATTCCTGCAGGCCGAACTGAGGGATGGCGGACACGCCAGCCCTCAGGAATAAAACGGCCAGCCCCGAACCAAATAAGCCTTCAGCCAAGCCACCCGGCTGAAGGCCTCAAGTTTTGAGCCCCAGCCCTCAAGGCGAAACACGGGCCTGCTGCAAGATGAACTCCACCACCGGGGCGGGATCGCTCAACCCGTGGGGATGATGCCCCACTCCGGGCTTTGGAATCAGGGTGATGCTTCCCCCCAGCTTGCGGTAGCGCTCGGCCACCACCCCCGTGTTTTCCTCCCATGGAACAGCGGTGTCCGCCTCCCCATACACATGGAGAAGGGGCACATGCGCTTGGGCCAGCGGCTTTAAGTTATCCACCGGATTCCTGGCATAGGCCACTGCTTCCGCGTCCGATTTGAATTGGTAGGCTTTGAGCAGCTTCTGCCATTCAGCCGCGCTTCCATCCCCCTTGCCCAAGCCCTTGAGCTTGCCCCCAGGCCAGCTCTTGAAGTCGCAGACGGCGGCATCCGCGTAAAGACAGGCGACCTTGTCCGGATTGGCCGCCGCCCAGTTGTAGCAATAAAGACCGCCCCGGCTCAGACCTATCAAGGCCGCTTTCCCCGCAAACCCATACTTCCCCGTCAGTTCCTGATAAAACCCATCCCACTGCGCCACGGCTTCCGGGCTGCCAAACAAATCCGGGACACCCAAGTAAACCAGAAAGAACCCCTTGGCCACCAACGCTATATCAGCATTCGCAAACGCGCCGAAAAACTCCCCGCGCCACGCCCACGGCCGGCCCGGCAGAGCCCGCTTGGGCACCACCACAATGGCTGAGCGACCATTGACCTGGAAATCGTAGCGGTCAAAACCCTCCCACGTGGATTTCCGGCCGGGAAAAGACCGCGTCAGTTGGCTGACCTGCAAATCCAACCCGCCGGCTTTAACGAGCGCCTCGGACAGCGGCAGGCCTTTGCTCAGCCCCGGACGCTTGTGTCCCGCACTCGTCAACCAGGCATCCCGACGGATCCGCTGACGCTGGTGGATGAACTGGAACAGTTGCGGGCCGCTCACGGAACCAGCCAGCAAAGCCTGCGGCCCGTCCACCTCCGCCAGATCGGCCGCCCCGACTTGCTGCAGGATCGCCTTGGCCATCAGCCAGTGGCCCGCTTCACCGGGATGCACCCCGTCGCCGGCCAGAAAGAAACCCGGATCCGACTGCCGGTGTTCAGCCAGGGAACGGCTCATGGGCCCGTGCAAATCCGCCACCTCCCACCCCGCCGCCCCGCGCTGGGAAATCAGCCAGTCGGAGTAACGGTCCAGCACCGCGCCATAACCGGGATGCCCCCCTTTGGCCTCGTCAAAGACCGGCGGAGTCACGTGGATTATTTTCGCTCCTGCCGCCGTCACCATTGCATGCAAAGAGACCGTGCCGTCCTTGAATTTTCCGAAGCGCCCCGGCTCCAGCGGCAGATAAATCCCGTCGTTCATCCCGTAACAGGCGATCACCAGATCCGGTTTGGTTTTCTCCAAAACACGCGCCACGCGTTCCTTCAGATCCGGCCGGGGAAACTGCCCTCCCGCATGACCTTCCTCGGAAAGACCGGAGACCGTCTCGCTGGGCAGGCCAAGATTCAACACTTCAATGGAGCGGTCCGAAAAGCGGGTGGCAAAGTAGGCATCAATGAAATCCACATACTCCCCCGAGTAGGTGATACTGTCGCCAAGCACCACAACGCGATGCACGCCCTGCAACAGCGCCGCGGAATCGGCGGCGGCGGCGGGAAGGACCAAGGTCAGCACCGCACCCATGAGAAGAAAGGCCCGGCCGAAAAAATCTTTGGGACGTTTGTGTTTCATACTTTTGGAAATCCGCCCCCGGCCGGCCATGGACGCCGCAGCGTAATCCACCGGCCGGGTCGTGTTGTTATGTTTGAAAGTCGGAATGGCCCGAGGCTAGTCGCGGCGCGGCCTCAGCGCAAAAAGAAACGTTCCAAAGACTGCGTTTATCACGCCTGTCTACTTCACACCCCTCCCATAGGGGCGCGATTACCCCACAAGAAAAATCATTCCACTTCATGCCCTCAATGCGCTTCATGGTGAAACTCCCGCCCCAAGCCAAACCGACCTTGGAGTTCATGAAGACCATGGAGACAGAAAAGGGCTTCCTCCGCCTCGTTCAGCACTTCATGGTTGCTTGAGTTTTATCTCAAGCTGCTTTCGGGTGGTCGGAGATCCGCGGTTGTCTGGGTTATCCCTGATTTACCGCCGCAGAAAAATGAAGACCCGACGGGTACAAGGACCGGAAAAATCCCAACCCTTCGGTGCGATCGACATCAATCCCTCTTTCCCGCGGCTCACTCGGCAAACAAAAAGTTTAAATCATCCAATGTAAGGCTTTGTGAAAAGCGCTCCTCGCCGAAGACATCCTCCGCCAGCGCGGCCTTCTGTTTTTGCAGCATCCGGATTTTCTCCTCAATGCTGTCGCGCATTATCAAGCGGTAGGCCATGACCTTGCTGGTCTGACCAATGCGGTGGGTGCGGTCAATGGCCTGGCTTTCCACGGCGGGGTTCCACCAGGGATCGAACAGGACCACATAAGACGCGGCGGTCAGGTTGAGTCCGAACCCGCCGGCCTTGAGCGAGATGAGGAAAACGGCGCCGCCCGGGGCGGCTTGAAAATCCCTGACCAGGTCGCCCCGGTTTTCGGTGCCGCCGGCAAGATAGAAATGCGGCCATTCGCGCTTCTGCACAAGATCTTGAAGCAGGTCGAGCATGGTCACAAACTGTGAAAAGACCAGAACCTTGTGCCCCTCGGCCATGAGGGGTTCAAGCAAATCCTCCAAGGCGGACACCTTGGCAGCCTCGGCGTCGCGCAGCTTCCCGTCCACCAGCGCCGGGTGGCAGCAGATCTGCCGCAACCGAAGGAGGGAGGTGAGTATATTGAACCGCTCCTTGTTCAATTGCTTGTTGGACTGCAGTCCCAACAGCAGCTGCCTGGCGCGTTTGAGTTCGGCGCGATAGAGCGACTGCTGCTGTCCCTCCATTTCGCAGAGCAAATCCTCCTCCACCCGGTCGGGCAGGTCCTTGGCAACCTGGCCTTTGGTGCGGCGCAAGAGAAAGGGCCGCACCCGGGCGGCAAGCCGGCGGCGGGCCAGCGGATCATCCTGCGCATTGAAACGCCGCAGAAAATGCGCCCGCTGCCCCAGCGCACCGGGCATGGAAAAGGAGAGGATGCTCCACAGGTCGAGCAGGCGGTTTTCAATCGGCGTGCCGGTCAGCGCCAAGCGGTGATCCGTCTTGAGCGCCCGGGCAGCCTGCGCGGTTTGGGAGTCTGGATTCTTTATATATTGAGCCTCATCCAGAATCACCGCCAACCACGGGGTCCGGGCAATCTCGGGTGAAAGAAAGCGCAACTGTGAATAATTGATGACAATGAGCCCGGCTTGCGCGCGTGCCCGGGCCAGTTCCTCTTTGGCTTCACCGCGCCAGACCCGGACCGGCAGGGCGGAATAAAACCGCTGGGCTTCGGCGCGCCAGTTGTCCATGACCGACTTGGGACAAACGACCAGCGCCGGGGGCTGCCCGGCGGAGCCGTTTTTCCGGACCGGACACCCGGCGCCGCTGCCTTCGCGCAACCACGCCAGCCAGGCAAGGGTTTGCAACGTCTTGCCCAGCCCCATGTCATCCGCAAGCACGCCGCCAAAACGATTGGCCGTGAGATAGGCGAGAAAATGGAAACCCTCGGTTTGATATGGCCTTAATCCAGCCTGGATCGACTCAGGCAGAAGGGGCGCCACCCGGGTTTGCAATTCGCAGACACGCCGGCGGATCTTCTCGATCTGTCCGGGGGCCAGAAACTTTTTCGCGGCGTCATCGGCCAGTTGCAGCGCATGGAAGCGCTGCGGTTCAGCCGAGAAATCCCCCGAATGCAGCCCCAGCCGGGCAAGCTGCTCGTCCTCCTCCGGCGTCAGATTGAATTCCAGCCGACGCCAGCCTTTCTTGCCCAAGCGCACAAAACCACCCCGCGCGTTGAGCAGCAGCTTCAACTCCTCCGCCGTGAGCGTCGTGTCCCCCACATTCAGCACCACCTTCAAGTCAAACCAGTCCATCCCCGACTCCTGCACATCCAGCGACACACTGCCGCTCACGGGCTCGTCCCGGAGCGTCGCCAGCTCCCGGTCCAAAAGCACCTCCACCCCGGACGGCAATGATCGCAGCCACGCGGTGAAAAGCTCGGGTGTTTTTTTTGTCACCCGCAACCTCCAATCCCCGGGATAGCCTTCCCATTTCAAACCGAGTGAACCGAGCAACCCCGGCATCTGATCCTGCACCGAGCGGTCATGCACGGTGATGAAGCTCTCGGAGGTCTTGGCGGGGGCGGGAGGGTGCACCGCCCGCTGCTCGGACTCCCAGCCTTTCAACGTGAATCTTTCCGCGCCCATCCCCGGAATGCGCGCCCCCACTTCAAAGATGATATCCTCCCGATTGGGCAGGGCTTTGAGGGAACAGGAAATAGTGACCTCCACGGGCACGGACCGGACGCGCCGCGCCAGGCTCTCGGGCAACACCACCCCGGCTGATTGCAGAAACCTCACTCCCTCCGTGGTCTCCAGCGCCGGAGCCGGAATGCTCCGCTTCAAACCCGTGTCCAGCCCGCCGGCCGCCGGACCGCTGAACAGCCCGCTACCAGTCAGATACAAAGTAGGCTGGCCGTTGAGAATGCAGAAAAAACGCGGCGGCGCCGACCCGTCCGCCATGGCAAGGGCCAGCTCATACTCAGAGACCTCCTGCTCCGGCGTGGAGAGGATCAAACGCAAAGGCTCGGCGATCCGGGGCAGCATCCGCCCGTCGGCCGTCACTATCCGGTCGGGTGCCAGCGGCAGGCGGAGCAGCCGGTTGAGCGCGGGACTGGTGGAGGCCTGGCTGTATTTGAAGGACCACCAGCTCTCGTAATGCCAGGGCTTGAACACGGCGCTCCAAAGCGGCAGCGACTCGGGCGTGAACTGCAGCTCTGCATGCTCAAACTGTTCGGCAAACCGTTTGGCTTGGGCTTGTTTGAGCTCAGTAAACTCCGCCCCCTGGCTCAGGCGCCATTGCAAACGGGCCTCCTCGGGCAGAATGACCAGGCGCAAATCCAATAGGCCGCCGTACTTCGCCGCCGCACGCCCGTCAAAATCCTGAAACCACCGGCTCCAGCGGGCGATTTCCTTTGCCCGCTCCCACTCCAACATCCCGGCTTCAATCAGACCCAGCTCCGTGATTTCCTCCATGAATGAGGGGATCTTTACTCCGCGTCGGCGCAACTCCCTGGCCAGATGAAGCCAGAAATAAAAATCGTCCGGCGGAAACTCCTCCCACAGCTCCAGCGGCTCCCAATGCCTGCCCAAAACGGATCTGCGGTTGAGGGAAAGCAAATCCTTCCAGGTGAGCGGCCGGAATTCGCCCTGAATGAAGAGCATCTGGACTTTGCGAATGTAATCCATCTCCGGCGCCTGCAAGCCGCGGCTGAGCTTTTGTAGAACCCGGACCAGCAGGGGCGAGCGCGGCACTTGCTGGCCGGGGTTCTGCGACGACTGGGCTTGCCGGGGCAACACGCCCGCCCCGGGCACCGGCTCGGACTGGGTTGCCAGACGTTTGAGTTCGAGCATGGCCGCCACCGCATGCTTGCAGTCATAACCCATCGGACAGGAGCAGTTCGAAGACCAGACATTCTCGGCAAACTCCAGTTCCACCTGATACTCCTCCCCTCCCCGCACCACCGCCGCATACAGGCTTTCAGGCTTAATGCACAGCAACGACAACACACAACCATTCCCAAAATAGTCGTGGCCGCATTCGCGCGTCTTGACCGGTATCAGGCTTAAAAACCGCTCGACACCAAAAAGCAACTCTCTGCGCAATTTCATCTCCCAACCATCATTCAAGACCCTCACCCCGATGGCAAGGAAGCTCCTTCATGCCGCCCAAAAACATCCCCGCCGCATCCGCAAGCCCTTTCACTCCGGCTCCACGACCGGGGCCTCCATCGTTGGCGACGACCGTAAAACACTTTGGGCGAAATGGCTGCGGCTCCAATCCCCCAAGAACGCTGAAGCGGGCATGAGTGTCAAACGGGACTTCCTGGCTGAAGTGGCTCTCTTGAAGCTCCAGAGCAGCGGCACAAACGGGGCGAGCGGCAGCGCAAAGCGGTAAGCGCAAAGCGGTAAGCGCAAAGCGGTAAGCGCAAAGCGGTAAGCGCAAAGCGGTAAGCAGTTGGCGCTCTGGGCTTGGCCCTTTGCGCTCTGCCACCCTGTGTCGCCCCCACGATACTGGAAAATGTTTTTGATCGTTCGGATCTATAGACAGGCCGCGCCGATGAGGCCGCGCCGCCGGCGCTTGAAAAAAGGAAATGGCCCACCAACCCCAATCGTAAAACAGGGGAATTTTAAGGCGCCATTCACCCTCCATGCCTTACGAATCCTGGAAAAACAAAAGCCGACAGCACTGGCAGCCACCTCCGCGGTGCCGGCGCTGCCGCAAAGACCCATCCGGACAAAGTCGGATTAGTCGGCCGCCGGCTCGCTCATGATTGGGGGACGGGGCGATTCACCGCTTCGACTCTCGACGAAGACGTTTTGGAACGCTAGCCTGACTACTCATGGGTCCCAAAGAACTGGCCGACGGCCTGATAATGTATCTCGGATTGGTCATTTTATTGACCTTCCACGAGTATGGCCATGCCTTTGCCGCCTGGAAATGCGGCGACGACACCGCGCGGCTGCAGGGCCGGGTCTCTCTCAACCCCCTCGTGCATCTGGATCCCATCGGCACCGTGGTGCTGCCGCTGCTGATGATTTTACTGCCGGGAGCCGGGCGCTTCCTCGTGGGCTGGGCCAAACCGGTGCCAGTCAACCCCGCCAACCTCCGCAGTCCCGACCGGGATGATGTCCTGATCACCTTGGCAGGGCCTGCGATGAATCTGCTCTTGGGCATTCTGTTCCTGGCCTTGACACGGGTGGCACTGCTGCTCCACTCCTCCAATCTGGTGGAGCTTTGCCTCAAACTTTCACATCTGAGCCTCCTCCTCTGCTTTTTCAACCTACTGCCCATCCCTCCCTTGGACGGATCCCGCGTGGCCCGCGTGATCCTCCAGATGAGCCACGACACTTATCAGCACCTGTCACGTTACGGATTCCTTATCTTGATCGTCCTGCTGCAGGTCCCCGCCGTGATGCATCTCATCGGCGGCGTGACCCACAGCACCTGGACGATGATCGGGCAATGGTTCGGGATTCCCCTGCGCTGATTTGCGGCCCGGCATCCTCCCGAATTCCGGAGGCAACTCAGCTGAGCCCCCGCCTTTGGCGTTTCCACAGGGCCAAACCGCAGGCAGGACCCTACAATCCCGAAACGCCGTGGCGGCCCCGGCGCGGCGGCATGTTGAGATAAAACGCCTTGAACCCTTCCCCGTCTCGAGGCCTCAAACAAACACTAAAACGCGGCAAGACCGAAAAAAACCTGAGTGTGAACATCAAACCGGGCCCGAATCTCCGCGGATCGGGCCCCTGCCCGCGCCGCAGCTCCAGGGGTGCGACCCGTGACGGCGCTGTGCCAGGCCCCGGAACAGCAGTCATTTTGATGTTGAACATCCGCGGCAGGCATTGGGGAAAAGAATTTGGCAGCACCTGCCCAGATTTGAGACGGGGCAGGCGGCGGGGCCGGAGATGCTCCAGGATGCGGGGTTGGAAGGGGCGGGCGGCGTTTTCGGCCGTAATGCGGAAGGGATTTATGTGAAAGGAGATAAAGCAATGGATTTGGAGTGCGTTGGCGGGCTTTCCGGATCCGTGCGGGGGATTCTGGCAGGCGACCTGCTTCGAGAGCGATTCGATAAAGCTGATGCAGTTTGATTTCACCCAGCCCTGTTCAAGCCGGCACCGCAGACAACTGCGGCGCTCTGAGGGCTATACACTGGCCGAGGTGGTCGTGGCGGTGGCCATTCTCGCTCTCGCCTTTGGATCGATCCTCACGGCCTACACCCAAGCCACCCGGCGCGCGCAGTGGTCAGGTTACTCCATCGCCGCTCAAGCTTTGGCCGTCCAATCGCTCGAACAGGCGCGCTCGGCCGTCTACGACCCGGCCACGGTGCCACTGAAAAACGAGTTGGCCACCATGACCAATCTCACGGCGTGGACTTACAGCACCAACACCGGTTCCGGAGGCGGCTATTGGGTCGCCACTCTGGATCTGCCCTATTCCGGCACCAACTATGTCGTCGCCACTAATTATGTCAGCGTGAAAACCCTCTGGATCGTCCCCAACACCGTCACGGTGCAAATGGTGCGGGTGGACACCGTTTGGCCCTTCAACGGATGGAACCGGAGCACTTATTACACGAACACCATCGTGAACTACTTCGCCCCGGACAACCCGGAACAATTATGAGCCACTCCAAGGCGACCCCGATTCCTTGGGCCGGGAAAGGCAATCAGACCCGAAGCGCCCACACCCTGCTGGAACTGATGGTGGCTTCCGGGATTTTCAGCCTGGTGGTCATCGGAATGCTTTACGCCCATCTTTTCGGGATGCGTCAGGACGAGCTCATTCAAAGCAAACTCGGGGCCAGCGAGTCTTCACGGCGCAGTTTCAACCAGTTCATGCAGGACATGCGCATGGCGAAAATCTGGCGCGTGGGCAACGTGCCCGCCGGCAGCCCGGGCACAAACTTCTCCGCTGTCGCAACCAACGCCCTCCAGATCGGCAACGCCGTCAAAATCAGCCTCTCCATCGACACCAGCAAGTACATCGTTTATTACTACAACACCAGCGACCCCAACAACAACCAGCTCTGCCGCATGCAATCAGGCGTCGGCTCCTCTTCGATCATCGCCTCCAACCTCATAAACACGTTCCAGTTTTCGGCTGAGGATTATCTGGGCAATGTCAAAAGCACCCTCTCCTACAAATACGTGGTCCATACCACCCTGCAGCTCGAACAGTTCCAATACCCCCTCACCAAGGTGGGCAGCAACTATCTCTACGATTTCTATAAGATCGACCTGCGCGCCACCCCGCATTGCCCCGACGGCACATGAAAACCCACCTCCACCCAGTCCGGCCACGTCCCGGCGGCTACGCGCTGCTGATGGTTTTATGCATGGTGGGAGTCAGCATGGTCGTCCTCTCCGCCACCCTCTCCCGCACCCTGTCGGAGGCGCGGATCAACGACACCAACAACCGGTATGTCACCGGCATGAATGCCGCGGAGGCTGCCGCGGAGAAAGTCGTCGCCCGCATGCGCTACGACTTCCTGAACTATGGTCTGAGCGGCATCACCAACAACCTCCCGGCTTACCGATCCACCATCCCCTTGAGCACTGAATCGTCTTATTGGACTAATTATATATTCAGCGATGCGCAGGGGAATGATAACGCCACTTATGTGCAATGTATTTCCGCCACCAACAGGTTAAGCCCGATGCAGTCGCAATTTTCCGGACTCTATGCCTGGTACCAGCTTTACCGGGTGGTGTCCAACGCGCGCCTGACCGCCGGCCGCTCCGCCCTCGTCAACGCGGTCCAGGAAGACATCTCCTTCAACTCGCTTCCGGTCTTCCAATTCGCGATTTTCTACAACAGCCTCCTGGAGTTCAGCACCTGCGCCACCATGACCGTCAACGGCCGCGTCCACGCCAACGGACCCATCTACACCGGCTCGTCCGCCGCCCTGACCATCAATGGCTTGGTCACCACCACCACCACCCTCAGCCAGCCAGCCTGGGCGGGACAATCAACCAACTGGGCCTACCCGGGATCCTTCACCGGAGGCGTCGTCACCAATGTCCCCTTCGTCATGCTCCCCTTGGGCACAAACAACGTCCACTCCATCATCGAACAACCCCCCGCCGCCGAGTCGCCCGTTTCATCTCTCGGCCAGCAGCGCCTCTTCAACGAGGCCCAAATCGTCATCCTTGTCAGCAACAGCGCCGTCAATGTCAGGATCCAAAACAGTGTCAACGGAGCCGTTCCAGGAGCCGATCCTTCCCCAACCATCCTCAACTACACCAACCTGAACGCATCGGATCTGGGGGATAAACTGCCTTTCCTGACCCTGCTCTGGGTCACAAACGGCTTTTATGACCAGCGCGAGGGGAAAACCAATCTCACCACGCAGATCGATATCGGAAAATATGCCAGCTGGCTGAACACCAGCTCAAAGGTCCTGTCCAAATTCCCGGCCGGCTCTTATCCCACGATTCTCTATGTGGCCGACAACCGGCCGGTTAACGCCACCTTGATGAATGCGGTCCGCCTCACCAACGGCATCGCCCCGCCTTATAACGGCGGACTCGGATTCACCGTCGCCACCCCGGACCCGCTTTATGTGATTGGAAGCTACAATTCCAGCAGCAACGGCGTCCCGATCAATCTGAGCAGCACCAACACCTCCACTGCCATGGCCTGCTCATTCATGTGCGACGCTCTAACCATCCTTTCCACGAACTGGTCCGACGCCAAGAGCACCCTGCCGGTTGCCAACCGCAGCACGTCCGACACCACCGTCAACGCCGCCATCCTCTCCGGCATTGTCCCATCCACGGGTTCTGCCCAGAGCCAGTATAGCGGCGGCGTTCATAATCTTCCGCGTTTGTTGGAAAACTGGTCCAACAGTCATTTGTGGCTCAACAGCTCCATTGTTAATCTTTATAATAGCCAGATTGCAAACAGCCCCTTCCTGTGGCCTGGACCGTCCGGCTACTATTATGCCCCGACCCGGCACTTCAGTTACGATCTGAATTTCGCCAACCCGAACCGCCAGCCCCCGCCCGGCACCCCCAACCTCTCCGTGATGCTCCGTTCCAGCTGGGCCACCCCCCCTCCCAACAACGTCAGCTTTTATGTCACTCCCTAGCCTGACTCCGGCCTTGGCCCTGCTCTGCGCCGCCTGCTCATTGGCCCGGCCGGCCTCAGCTCAAACCGCCACCAACCAGCCCGCCGTGTTCGATGCCGTCCTGCGCAACGGCGAGACCGTGGGAAACCGGCGGATCCAGCGCGGATATATCACACTGGGCACCAATGAGTTCTCGTTCATCGTTCCCGAGGGATTCCGCCGCGACCCCGCGCCCGCAGCCAGGATTTGCTTCGTCAACCAAGACTATGATTGCTTCCTCACGCTGCGTCTGGCGGATCGCAGACCGGATGGAGGCAGCCTTGTTTCCGCGGAGTCCTGCCGCGCCGCGGTCTTGGAACAGATTTCCAACGCCACCCTCTGTCACGAGTCCACACTCACCATTGCCGACCACACCGGACCGAGCTTTGACGCACAGTGGATGGGGGCTGGCGGCACGCTGCAACGCACCCGTATCGCGTTTGTCCCCTCGGCCGCCGGAGTTTTGGAACTGAGTCTGATCACCACCGCCGCCAAGTTTACCCGCGGCCAGTACTTCCTAACCGTCTTCAGCCAGAGCTTCCGCAGCAACGAAAAAGGACCGCTGGTCACCGAACTGGTCCCTGACAACAGCTGAGTCACCCGCCGGACAAAAGTGTCAAATCCGGCGTCAGATTCCCCCCGCAAACAGCGGACCCTGCCGGTGGCGCGCATTCTGCTGGAACACCCTTGGCCCGGCGCTGCCCCAACCGATTCCATGGCACTGCCGGATCACTGAATTAAGTCTCGATTAGAACCATACATAACATGGGCATGCCATTTTCAAACGCCGGCGGCAGAAAAAAGCGCGATCACATGATCGCCATCGACTTGGGGCAGCGCGTGACCAAGGCCGTCCAAGTCCAGCGCACCGGCCAGGGCTTCACACTGTCGGGAATGGCTCTGATGGACACCCCCATATTCGACAAAGCACTCTCGGTCCAAGCCCTTGCCGAGCATCTGACGGCTGTGGGCAAGGCGCTCGGGGCCAAAACCCGTAACCTGACCCTCACGGTGGGCATCAACGACTCACTGGTCCGGCATGTCGATATGCCGCAGCTCCCCGCCACCGACCTGCGCCTGATTCTCAAAAACAATTCCCGCGCCTATTTGCAGCAGGACCTCGGCACTCACGTCTTTGACTGCGTCTCCGGCTCCGGGCCCGCCTCCGCAACCCAGGCCGAACCCGCCAAATCCCCCGCATCAAAACACCGAACCCTCGTTGCCGGCGCCAAACGCCAGCTCATCGACGATCTCGTCGCCGGCGCCAAACAGGCCGGTTTTCTCGCCGACCATATCGTGCCAGGCATCCTCGGGCCGTTGAACGCCTTCGAGTTGACGAGGCCCGAAGTCTTTGCGGGAGAAGTCGTCGGGCTGGTCGATATCGGCTTCAAATCCTCCTCCATCTGCATCCTGCAGCAGGGAGAACTGGTGCTCAACCGGGTGGTGAACATGGGCGGCGACCGCTTGACGGCCGGATTGGCGGACCATCTCAACATCAATTACGCCGAGGCCGAAGGCATTAAACTGGGCATGCCCCATGAGGTCCAGTCGGCCTTGGAATCCCTTGTCACCCCTCTGGGGCGCGAGCTGCGCGCCTTGATCGATTTCTTTGAACACCAACAGGACCGCTCGGTCTCCCAGGTGTTTCTCTCCGGAGGCACTGCCCAATCAGACCTGGTCGTGCAGTCCCTTCGCCACGAGCTGATGCTCGAATGCACCGCGTGGAACCCCACCGCCTTCCTGGAATTGGCGCTTCCGGAATCCCAAACCGCCGATCTGCCTCGCGCGGCCGGCCAGCTGGGTGTGGCCGTCGGCGCCGCCTTGGCCGCTCTTTGACCTATGCCTATCCGTATCAATCTTCTTGCCGAAGCCCACCAGCTCGAGGAACAGCGACGCCGCGATCCTGTCAAACGCGCCCTCCTGTCCGGCGGCGCACTCATCATCGGCGTTCTCATCTGGAGCAGTTCCCTGATGGTCGAGTCCCTCATTGCCAAAGGGCGGGTCGGCCAGCTCGAATCCGAACTCAGCGCCCGGAAGGACCAATACCGCCAAATCCTTGAAAGCCAGAAACATCTCGAGGAAATCCGCCACCGTCTCTCCTGCCTCCACGTCCTGGCCACGAACCGTTTTCTCGTCGGGAATTTGCTCGATGCTCTTCAGCACGCCACCATCCCAAATGTCCAGCTCGTCCAACTGAAACTGGACCACACCTGCATGTTCACCCCCGAAACCAAGGCGAAATCCGAGGGCGGCCGCACCCTGCCCGCCAAGCCTGCCACCATCACCGAAAAAATCGTGCTCGCCCTCAACGCACGCGACACCAGCCCCAACGCGGGGGATTCCATAAACAAGCTCAACCTCACCCTGTCCGCCGCCCCCTATTTCCAACGCTGCCTGGGCGGCACCAACGGATTCACCCTCACCGCCTTGGGCACCCCGCAAAGCGACCCCGGCGGGCGCAGCTTCGTCACCTTCGCCCTGGAAGCCCGCATCCCGGAGATCACACGATGAACCATCTCAGCAAGGAAAAACGCACCCACCTGGTCCTGGTCATTCTGGGCATCCTCCTGACCCTGGCGGGCATCTACTACTTTCTAATCCGCGAACAGCAGGCCGGCATCGCCGCCTTGGAGGCCCAAAAAGCCGACAAGATCAAAAAACTCATCCAGATCCGCGACACCTTCAAAAACAAGAAGCAGCTCGAAACCGACCTGGCCGCCGCCACCCGCAGCCTGGACGAGCGCGAAACCCAGATGGCCTCCGGCGACTTGTATGCGTGGATGGTCGGCACCTTGCGTAACTTCAAGCAGCCCTATCAGATCGACCTCCCCCAGATCGGCTCCCCCGTGCCCGGCAACTTGAACATCCTCACAAAATTCCCCTACCGCCAAGCCGCCACCACCATCATGGGAAGCGCTTATTACCATGACCTCGGCCGCTTCGTCGCCGACTTCGAAAACCAATTCCCCAGCGCCCGCGTCCTGAACCTCAGCCTCGCCCCCGGAAGCACCGACGGCGCGCGCGATCAGGAAAAACTCACCTTCAAGATGGACCTGGTCTGGCTCATCAAACCCGATCCGGCCCGGCTCCCCAACACCCCATGAAACACATCCCCCTTCCACAGCCCGGCATTGCGGCCTTGCTGCTGCTCATGGGTGCCGGCCCAGGCCTTGCCGACCCGGCCCAACCCGCAGCGGACCACACCCCCAAGTCCGAGTTCCACCTGCCCCCGTCCGCCGACCAAGGCCGCGACCCCTTTTTCCCAGGCTCGCTCCGGCTTTGGGCCGGACCGCTGAAAGACTCCCGCCCGGCGGCCGCACCCATGAACTTGGTCCTCAACGGACTCTCCGGCTCCGCAACACACCGCTTCGCCATGATCAACGGGCGGACTCTGGCCGAGGGCGAAGAGTCGGAGCTCAACACCTCCGGCAGCCGCATTCGCGTGCGCTGCTTGAAAATCGAAGCGGACTCGGTGACTGTGCTCGCGGACGGCGAGCGCCGGGTCTTGAAATTCCAGCACCCGTGATGCGCCCGTCCGACTCCTCACCCGTCATCCCCGCCATTGCACATTTGAGGGCAGTATCTTGTCCCGAGTCGGGACAAGACAATATAAACACGGGGCTTAAGACGGCCGCTTTCACGAGACACCACCCTTGGCACCGCTAGTGCTTACAACAAGCCGCATAGCAGCAATTTTGAAAAACAGGAAAGACCACAACAAAATGAAAATCACGCCCATCCTCTGGATGCTCGGGGCCGTTCTGGCCACCCCGCTCGTCGCCACGGCCCAGACCAACCCCGCCGCCCCCGCCAAAACCGATGCCGCAGCCCCCTCCGCCTCCGGCATCATCCCCCTCATCGTCATGGATGACGTGCCGCTGGTCGACGCCATCAAAAACCTCGCCCGCCAGGCCAACCTCAACTACATGCTCGATCCCAAACTGGATCTGGCCCAACTGGGGGGCGACTCCAAAAAAGGCGTCTCCCTGCGCCTGGAAAACATCACCGCCGAGCAGGCCCTTGCCGCCTTGCTGGGCAACTACGGGCTGCAGATCGTCGAGGATATCAAAACCAAAATCTCCCGCGTCACCCTCAAGGACCCGGCGGCCCTCGAACCCATCTCCACCAGAATCATCCAACTCAAATACTCCAGCCCCAGCAATATCCTCGGCTCGCTCCAGACCGCCTTGGCAGACAAACGCAGCCGCGTGGTCCCCGACAACCGCACCAGCCAGCTGGTGGTGATCGCCACCGACAAGGAACTGGAGGCGGTCGAGAAAATGGTCGACCGCTTGGACACCCGCACCAAACAGGTGTTGATCGAAGCGCGTCTGCTCGAAACCTCCCTGAACCCCTCCTCCATTCGCGGACTGGATTGGTCGGGGACACTCAAGGCGCAGAATTTGACCATGGGTAACAACCTGCAGAACAACGCCACCGACAAATCCGTGAATAACACACTGGCTGAATCATCGCCCAAAATGCTTGTGGACACGGTTAAGGGCTTCAATCCGGCCACGGCCTTCTTGAATGCTGACGGCGTCAACGCGGTTTTCTCTTTCCTCAATCAAAACTCCGAGTCCAAAACGTTGTCCACTCCGCGCACCGTCACCATGGACAATGAAACGGCCAGACTCTCCGTGACCAGGGAAATCCCGATCTTCAACACCACCCCCAGTTCCGCCAACACACCGGGATCCTCCTCCATCACCTATTCCAACGTGGGAGTCATCCTCGACGTGACGCCCCGCATTTCCGCCAACAACTATGTCAACTTAAAGGTGTTGCCCGAGGTCTCAAGGGTCTCCGGTCAGGACAAGCAAACCATTGACGGAAAATCGTATACCGCCAACATATTCTCGGTGAACCGGATGCAGACCGCCGTCATGATTCCCAGCGGAAACACACTGGTCCTGGGCGGCCTGGCCCAAGACGATGTGCGTCATGACACCACCAAAGTCCCGCTGCTGGGGGACATCCCGGGACTGGGCTACCTGTTCCGCAGCTCGAGCAAGTCCCAGAGCAAAAACAACCTGCTGGTTTTCATCACCCCCACCATTGTCGACGACACTGATTTCCAGGAAACCAAGACCAAGTTCATGAAGACTCCCGTGGCTCATGACCGCGATGTGGCGCCGGAGGAATCTTTCCTCGACAAGCAGGAAGCTCACGACTGGAGCAAGCTCG
>Ga0114958_10001893_pt1 | contig 16118 bp, 14 predicted proteins | sample C_130208_EF_Meta_FD_89577 | JGI IMG/M metagenome (GOLD analysis project Ga0114958, IMG submission 89577) | Freshwater microbial communities from Lake Croche, Canada to study carbon cycling - C_130208_EF_MetaG | ecosystem: Environmental > Aquatic > Freshwater > Lake | place: Lake Croche, Canada...
CATTTTTTAGATGAACAATTGGTTGAAGATTTGTATTCGGAAGTGCGGAACTTTTTTAGGCTACCATTGGAAACCAAAGAGAAGTATGAAATTCCTGGTATTGGTGGACAACGTGGTTATGTTTCTTTTGGAAAAGAGCATGCCAAAGGACGCTCGGCTGGAGACTTGAAAGAGTTTTGGCATTTTGGACAATACGTTAGCAAAGATTCAAAATATGCCAGCGAATACCCAAACAATGTTAGAGTTACTGAGTTACCTCATTTTAACGAAGTGGGTAAAGAAGCCTACCAAATGCTAGAGAAAACTGGAATTTATGTGTTAAGAGCTTTAGCTTTATATCTTGGTTTGAATGAATTTTATTTTGATAATTACATCAAAGATGGTAACAGTATTCTAAGACCTATTCACTACCCGCCAATAACCGATGAACCTCAAGATGGCGCTGTTCGTGCAGCTGCTCATGGTGATATCAACTTGATTACACTATTGATGGGTGCGCAAGGTAAAGGTTTACAAGTACAAAATCATTATGGCGACTGGATTGACGCTATGGCGCAACCCGACGAATTAATGATTAATGTGGGTGATATGCTATCCCGTCACACGAACAATAAATTGAAATCTACTATTCATCAAGTGGTTAATCCGCCAAGAGAATTATGGGGAACATCAAGGTTTTCTATCCCGTTTTTTATGCACCCTGTGAGTGATATGCCACTAAATTGTTTAGAGAAGTGTATTGATGCTAACCATCCGAAAGGATTTGAAGACATCACTGCTGGTGATTATCTTGACGAAAGACTAGTTGAACTGGGATTGAAGAAAAAATAAAAGTTAATTCAATAATTCCGATAAAGACATTGAGTTATTGGCTTGATGTCTTTTTTGATTTATTTTGAGTAGCTGAGTGTCTTAGCTTCTCCATATTTGAGAAAAAAACTCTGTGCCTTAGTTACTCAGCTACTCAGCAATTTAAAAACAAATGGACTTACAAGAACAATTAAAAAAACTTTTCCCAGACCACGAGCCATCCACCGAAAAAGAGGAAATGGTTCTTGAAGAACACACCCTTTTTATTCAAAAGGAACCCGTGATTTGCAAATACGAAAAGCGAAAAGGCAAAGCTACTACCATAATTGAAGGTTATGAAGGCAGTGATGAAGATTTTAAAATATTAGCCAAAGAAATAAAGACAATACTTAGTGTTGGTGGCACTTTCAAAGAGGGAACAATCATTATTCAAGGAGATTATCGCGATAAAATAATGACTATTCTAAAGGACAAAGGTTTTAAAACCAAACGAGTTGGTGGTTGATGAAATAAACATCAAATATCCGAGTCAACAAATAAACAAAGTAAAAGTAATGATACAATCATCAGAATTAATACTAAACCCAGACGGAAGTGTATACCACCTAAACTTGAAACCCGGAGATATTGCACACGACATCATCTTTGTAGGTGACCAAAATAGAGTTGAAAAAATAACTCAATTCTTTGATAGTATCGAATTCTCTACTCAAAAACGTGAATTTAAAACGCAAACGGGTTATTTCAAAGGCAAAAAAATCACAGTAATGTCCACTGGAATTGGTCCTGACAACATAGACATTGTAATGAACGAATTGGATGCCTTAGTAAATATTGATTTGGAAACTCGTAAACCGAAAGCAAATTTAACATCGTTAAACATTATTCGTATAGGTACTTCGGGTTCTTTACAAGCAGATATTCCATGCGATAGTTTTGTAATGAGTAAGTATGGATTAGGCTTAGACAATATGCTTCGCTCCTATTTAATTGATGACATTACTGAAAAAGACATAGAAGATGCTTTTATAAAACAAACAGATTGGGATATGCGAAAAGGCAGACCTTATGTAATTGCCTGTTCGGAAACGCTGGAAAAAAGAATAGAGAGTTCTCAAATTCATAAAGGATTTACTGGAACAGCTGGTGGATTTTATGGCCCGCAAGGTCGTGTTTTACGTTTAGAAATTCAAGATCCAAGCCTGAATAATAAAATGGACCGCTTCAACTTTAACGGAATAAAAATGACCAATCTAGAAATGGAAACTGCCGCCATATATGGTTTAGGCAAACTATTAGGTCATGAGTGTTTATCTCTGAATGCAATCATTGCCAATAGAGCTACTGGAGCATTTAGTGAAGATCCCTATAAAGCGGTTGATGCTTTGATTGCCTATACTTTAAAGAAATTGGCTGAAAATTAGAGTTTAAAATTAGATTTCATTTATAACAATCTCAAAGAAATGAAAACAGTCAAAATCGTTGGTGTACCTGAACATTTTAACTTGCCTTGGCAGATGTGTATTAATAATGGTGAATTTGAACAAGTCGGCATAGATTTACAATGGACAGACATTCCTGAAGGCACAGGTAAAATGTGCCAAATGCTTCGCGATGGTGAAACAGATATTGCAGTAATATTAACGGAAGGAATTATAAAAGATATCGTTGGAGGTAATCCTAGTGCGATAGTGCAAGTTTATGTGGAAAGTCCATTGATATGGGGGATTCATGTTGGTGCCAATTCAAAATATCAAACACTAGCTGATTTAGAAAATACCAAAGTGGCCATTTCTCGTTATGGTTCAGGTTCACATTTGATGGCTTATATCAATGCCCAAAATCAAAATTGGAATACAAACAACCTGCAATTTGAGATCGTAAATACTATTGAAGGTGCTGTAGAAGCTCTGAAAAATGGCACCGCAGATTACTTTATGTGGGAACGTTTTATGACTAAACCATTAGTTGACAAAGGAATTTTTCGTCGTGTTGCTGATTGTCCAACTCCTTGGCCTTGCTTTGTAATTGCCGTAAGAAATGAATTTTTAGAACAAAACAAACAAACCATTTCACTTATTCTAGATATAATTAACAATACTACAATAGAATTCAAAGATATTCCTAGCATTGATAGGACTTTATCCTTAAAATACCATCAACAATTAGAAGATATTCGAGCATGGATTTCAGTTACAAAATGGTCTCAAAAAAGACTTGACGAAAAAGTGTTAAACAAAATTCAAAAACAATTGTTTGACCTGAAAATTATTGATAAAATAGGTTCTTTATCTGAAATAATAAAAACTGTTTAGATTTTGTAATGGCAACAATAAATAAACATTATAAAAAATATTAGTGAAAATTATTAATCTAATGTGAAGTAATAAATTACCATTCTATTTCTTTTTTTTCAATGCTTTTTAGGTAATCATTAGTTTTACTAAAATGCTTATTACCAAACCAAAAACCACGATTAGCGCTAAGTGGCGATGGGTGGCCAGTTTCTAAAACATGATGTTTTTTTCTATCAATTTTTGAACCTTTCTTTTTGGCAAAACCACCCCAAAGGAGAAAAACAACATTTTCTTTTTCATCTGATATTTTTTGAATAACCCTATCAGTAAAAGTTTCCCATCCTTGATTTTGATGACTTCCTACTTCGCTTTCACGAACGGTTAGTGTGGCATTTAACAATAAAATACCTTGGTCTGCCCAATGCTCTAAATTGCCCGAAATAGGAATTGACAAACCTAAATCTGATTGAATTTCTTTAAAAATATTTATAAGAGATGGAGGAAAAGTTATACCATCATTTACTGAAAAGCACAAACCATTAGCTTGACCTAAACCATGATAAGGATCTTGGCCTATAATTACAATCTTTACTTTATCAAACGGACAATGGTCAAATGCTGCAAATATTTGAGTTGCTTTTGGGAAACATCTGTGGTTTGTATATTCGATTTTAACAAATTCTATAAGCTTATTAAAATAGGGTTTCTCAAATTCTTGAGAAAGAACTTTGTGCCAAGAAGTATGTAATTTGATAAACATCTAATAAAATTTAATCAAAAATAGTATTTTCTACTTCATTTTGGATTTTATACTTTGTAACTTTGATGCAAAGAGAAAAATTTAATGATTTCAATCACAGATAAAACTTTACAAGATTTAGAGTTCACAACCGTTTTGCAAACTATTTCAGACCGATGTAATACAGAAATTGGTAAAGAAAAAGCACTTCAAATAGTTCCCCTCAATAATAAGGGATTATTAATGGATAATTTATTGCAAACATCTGAATACTTATCATCTTTTACTAATAATAATGCCCTACCAAATCATGGATTTGATAATCTGACCAAAGATTTCAAATTCTTATCTATAGAAGATAGTTTTTTGGAAGTAGGAAGTTTTAGAAAAATAGCCTCACTTTCAGAAACGGTAAATGTGTTTTTATTATTCTTAAAAAAGTTTCAGGATTATTATCCAAAACTAAACGAAAAAGCTACTCAAGTTGAATATACCAAATATATCATTCAAAAAATAGATGAAGTTGTTGATAAACATGGAGAAATAAAAGACAATGCATCTCCTGATTTAATCAATATTCGTAGAGATATGAGCGTTGTGAGAGGGAAAGTAAATCAGAGTTTTGGACAAGCCATGAGTCAATATAATTCTTTGGGCTATTTAGATGAAATCAAAGAAAGTTTTGTTGAAAATCGTAGAGTTTTGGCTGTTTTAGCAATGTACCGACGAAAAGTAAAAGGTTCTATTTTAGGAAGTTCAAAGACTGGAAGCATTGCCTATATTGAACCCGAAGCTACATTGCGCTATTCAAGAGAATTAAGTAATTTAGAATATGAAGAGAGAGAAGAAATTACTCGAATTTTAAAAAAACTATCCTATGAAATAAGACCTTTTATTGATTTATTAAAACAATATCAAGACTTTCTAAGTGATATAGATGTTATTGCGGCTAAAGCCAAGTATGCCAATAAAATCAATGCAATTCTTCCTAATATTATTGAAGAAAAGCGATTGTATTTTCGTGACGCCTTCCACCCTATCTTGTATTTAAACAACACCGAGAAAAAAGAAATAACCTATCCTCAAACTATAGAATTAAACAATGAAAATAGAATTATAGTTATTTCTGGACCCAATGCAGGTGGAAAAACTATTTCTCTAAAAACTATTGGATTGCTTCAGCTTATGTTGCAATGTGGAATTTTAATTCCTGTTCATGAGCAAAGTGAGACCTTTTTGTTTGATAGAATTTTAACTGATATTGGTGACAATCAATCCATAGAAAATCATTTGAGCACCTATAGTTATCGCTTGAAAAACATGAATTATTTTCTAAAAAAATGCAATGCTAAAACATTGTTTTTAATAGATGAATTTGGCACAGGTTCTGACCCAGAATTGGGTGGTGCTTTAGCAGAAATCTTTCTTGAAGAATTTTATCATCGAGAAGCTTACGGAATTATTACAACGCACTACTCCAATTTGAAGATTTTAGCCAATGAATTACCCTTTGCCAGTAATGCTAACATGCTTTTTGATGAAAAGTCTTTGGAACCTATGTACAAACTGATATTAGGTCAAGCAGGAAGTTCTTTCACGTTTGAAGTAGCTCAAAAAAATGGCATTCCTTATGGATTAATTAATCGTGCCAAAAAGAAAATAGAAGGTGGAAAAGTACGCTTTGATAAAACTATAGCCAACCTTCAAAAAGAACGCTCAAAACTAGAAAAAACATCTCAAACACTCAAAGAAGAAGAAAGCAAAGCGCGTCAAGAAGGGAAAAAGATGGAAACCATCAATTCTAAGATACAAGATAAATTAGAGCGTTATCAAGAGTTATATGATGCTAATCAGCGTTTAATATATATGGGTCAAAAGATCGATGATATTGCCGATAAATACTTTAATAATAATGATAAAAAAGTATTGATAGGTGAGTTTTTAAAAATAGTTGAAATAGAAAATTCAAAACGCAAAAAAGCCACAGTAAAAGAAAGAGTGGAAAAAGAAATTATCAAAAAGAAAGTTATTGAGGAAGTAAAAGTGAAAGTTGAAGAAATTAGAGAAGTTAAAAAAGAAAAGAAAATTAATGCTCAAAAACTAGAAATCGAAAAACCAAAAGTAACTCTGAAAATTGGCGATCGTGTTAGAATGATTGACGGCAAAGCGATTGGAACTATTGATAAAATAGAAAAAAATAAAGCTGTAGTCAATTATGGAATATTTACTTCAAAAGTAACTTTAGAGCAATTAGAATATGTACAAGCCAAATAAATATTCATGAATATTGAAGACTTACCAAAAGACAAAAAAATAATTCTCTTTGACGGTTTTTGCAATCTTTGTGATGTTGCTGTGCAATTTATAATTAAGCATGATAAAAAAGATAGTTGCAGGTTTGTTTCTTTACAGTCAGAACTTGGTCAAAAAATCATAAAACATATTGGTATTGATAGTACCAAAATTGACAGCATCGTTTTATACGAACCAGGCATTTCTTATTACCTCAAAGCAAACGCTGCTTTTAAAATTGCTGCATCATTAAATGGATTGTATCCATTATTAAATTCGTTTTCAATCTTCCCTAGTTACATAACTAATCTTGTTTACGATTATATTGCAAAAAACAGGTATAAATCGTATGGAAAGAAAGAACAATGCCAATTACCTAGTTTAGAAAATAACTCTAAATTTTTGGAATAAAAAAAAGCCATCAGTACTGATGGCTTTTTTATCTAAAAGAATATATTATTCTTTAATTATTTTTTTGGTAGCTATACCTTGGTCAGTACTGATTTTCATCATGTAAATACCAATAGCTAAATCACTAACAGAAAATTGACCCTCGGTAGCATTAACTTTAACAGATTTTACAACTCTTCCGTTTAAGTCTAACATTTCAACTGAACTAACAATAGCATTATCTTGATTAGAGAAGTTAAGGATATCGTTTGCAGGATTTGGATATATAGCAAATTTAGAAGATAAGAAATCACTAGTTGATAAGTTAGTAGCAAAGTTTACCGTATCAAGACGTAAAGTTGTAAAAGATGTGATTGCTGCTGCAGAAAAATCATTGAATGCAAAATAGTAAATACCAGTAGTTGGAGCAGTAAAAACTGGAGCAGTTTGTTGAGCATAACTACTAAATGTTGATGAAGGATTTGTCCAAATTTCAGTTGTTTGATCACCTGGAGTTGGAGTACTACCAACAGTAAATTTTAACTTTCTTGTAGTAGCATATCTCAACCAGAAAGAAGCAGTTACCTTTTCACCCGCCTGTAAAGAAATAGCAGGAGTGAATAACCAGTTATTAGAAACACTTCCAACGGTATTATTGAAAATCCAATATTGTGAAGGACTATGTGCATTTGCAGACTGGGCAGGTGTACTTATACTGTAAGCGCCATTTCCAACAGTTGACCAACCAATAAAATCTGTAGTTGCATTATCAAAACCTGAAGCATATGGCAATATTTTTGCAGTGGTAAAAGTGTTTACTGTTGTCCAAGCACTTTGAGTAGGACCGCAATTAGCTCTTACGTAATAACCATATAATGTAGATGCAGTCAATTGAGCTATTGTAATAGAATTTGTTGATGTAGAAACAGTTGTTCCAGTTCCTTGAGTAAATCCAAGTGGTCCGTACTCAACATCGTAACTGCTTGGAGTGCTTAACGATGCACCCCAATTTAGAGTGATAGATGTTGCAGTTGTATTAGTTACCGAATTAACAGTAATAACTGGTAAACATATTAATTCTGTAAAAGTAAAGTCAAAATCAAATCCAGCACTATTGTAGAAATTATCCCATTGAAAATAATAGGTAGTATTTGCAGCTGCAGTAAAACTTAGAGTAGTTAGTTTTAGTGTGTTAGTTCCAGTATCATCAGCAGAATTATAACAAGTTAAATTACCACAATCGCCTGTAAAAACCTGTAATCTTGTATCTGTACTAGATGGAAACACATTTTGTGTTAAATCTGATGAAATTGTAATTTGTCCAGAAGTAGTTGGAGTATATTTATACCATATTCCATTAATTGATCCTGTTCCTGTATTATCAAAAGCATCGGTATAACATCCTGTTTGAAAAGTTCCATTTATAGTTGGCGTAGTTGTAATACCATTTGCTGTTAATACAACTGCATTAGCACAATCTAACTGAGCTGAAGCTGTTAAAGCTCCCAAAAATAAAACTACCAAAAGTAAAAGTTTTTTCATAAATATATATTTGTAAATTATTAAGACAACAAATTTAATAAAGTTTTTTGATTATTATTTATAATTATAATGCAAAAAAAGAAATAATTAATTCGGGTAAAAAATAAAGTTGTAGATTATAAATTTCATAAAATAACTTAAAATTTTTGACATAAAAAAAAGCCATCATTACTGATGGCTTGTGTATCTAAAAGAATAAATTATTCTTTGATTATTTTTTTGGTAGCAACACCTTGGTCAGTAATGATTTTCATCATGTAAATACCAGTAGCTAAATCACCGATAGCGATTTGGCCTTGAGTAGCATTTACTGATTTTGTAATAACAATTCTACCATTTAAATCTGTCATTTCAACTGAATTAATAGTAGCATTTAATGTACTAGAAATGTTCACAACATTTGTAGCAGGGTTTGGATAAACGCTTAATTTAGAGGCTAAGAAACTATTTGTTGATAATTGAGAAGAGATATCTAAAGTATCAAATAATAAAACCGTTGCAGTAGCACCTACAGCTGAGTTATTGTGGAACCCGAAGTAGTAAACACCATCAGCAGGAGCTGTGTATGTGGATGTTTGTTGTACATATTGAGTATCATCAGTAATAGAGATTGAATTCAAGATAGTAGTTTGGGCTGATGCAAATTGATCATTACCTACGGTGACATCCATTAACATTTCTGAAACAGCTGTAGCCGTGGTTGAAGAGTCAGCCCAAAGTTTTGTACTGAATTTAAGTGTAACTGCTTCACCAGCCGTTAAATTAATTGCTCTTGAATAAGCCCATCTGTCTGAAACTGCGGTAGTACTATTAAAAGTGGCCATGAAGTTTCCAACACCATCAACACTATCAGCTTCTATTGGAGGAGTAGCAGTAGCAGACTCAGAGAATCTTGAGAAACCAATAAAACCATCAGTATAGTTGTTATCTACGTTTTCAAAATCATTAGCGTAAGGAAGCGGAACCGCTAAATAACCAAAGTAAGGCCCTTGCCAAGCACTTACAGTAGCTCCACAACTAGATCTAGCAAAATATCTAAAATTTGCACTAGGAGGTAAGTTTGTAAGAGTAGGACTTGTAAATGTTGTATTTGGTATAGTTGATATTGTTAATGATTGAGCTGGGAAATTAACAATCGTACCAGTTCCCTCAGCAGCAGCAAAGTTAGTACTCCAATCCACATCGTAAGAGGCTGGAGTACCAATTGCATTAGCCCAAATTAAATTGGCACTTGTAGTAGTGTAATTACCTGGACGATAGAAATCAAATGCACTTGGTCTAATACATGATGTAGCTGTAAAAGTAAATTGGAATGTGCAACTTGGTGAATAAGTGGCATCAATCCAGTTGTTATCCCACTCAATATAGTATGTTTTCCCTGCAGCAACAGGTACTGTTAGATCTGACCTATAATTTTTAACTGCCGCAGAAGCATCAACGTCATCGTTGTAATCTACACAAACTAGAGCAGCACAAGTTCCTGACATAATAGCAACCCTTGTGTCAGTAGTCGTTTGACTATTTGCAGCTATGTTTGAGGTAACACGAATTTCTCCATTAACTGAAGGTGTGTATTTCCACCATCTAGCTTTTAGAGCAGTAGTACCATCATTAGCTGTTGTACCACCATAGCATGGATTACTGTAAGTTCCGTTAATGTTACCCGTAGTAAATGTACCTGTAACTCCTACAGCCGTTGTAATGTTCGTAGCATTAGCACAAGAACCTTGAGCAAAAACACCATTACATAAGGTTAGTAAAATAAAAGAAAGTAAAATTTTTTTCATAATATAATTTTTGTTTAGTTATTTAATTTAGCAAATATAAAAATATTTTTTTAATTTATGTTTTTCTAACTATCTTTTTCCCATTTACCCACTATAGAAGTAGCTAAAGCATTCCCTAGAACGTTTGTAGCACTTCTAAACATATCACAAAAATGGTCAATGGGCAAGATTAAAGCTATGCCTTCAATAGGTATTTTGAACATGCCACAAGTGGCTGCAACTACTACTAAACTCGCCCGTGGAACCCCTGCAATACCTTTACTGGTTAGCATTAAAACAAGTAACATCGTCATTTGAGTCCCTAAATCTAAATGAACTCCATAAGCTTGTGCTATAAAAATACTGGCAAAAGTCATATACATCATACTACCATCTAAATTAAATGAATAACCCAATGGCAACATGAATGAAACTATTTTGTCTTTTATACCAAAACGTTCCAATTCTTCTGTTAGTTTTGGAAAAACGGCTTCACTACTAGTAGTTCCAAAAGCAATGATTAGTGGACTAACAATTCTTTTTAACAGTAATGTCATTTTGCTTTTTAAGAAAATGTAACCCACTAATAGTAGTATAATCCATAGTGATGAAATTCCAACTAAGAAAGAACCAAAAAATTTAGCATATGTAATGAGTAATTCATTTAAATCTCGGATAGCAAAAACTCCTGCAATAGCTCCAAAAACACCAACTGGGGCAAATTTCATCACATAATTCACCATTTTAAGAATTATATGAGATGTTTTGTCTAATGCATTGACAACAGGCTTGGCATTTTCGCCAATTGAAGCTGCCGCTAAACCAAAGAAAATAGAGAAAATTACAATTTGTAAAATTTCATTGGTTGCCATTGCTTCTACTATACTTTTAGGGATAATATGTTCAATAAAATTTTGGGCAGAAAAACTTTGTGTTTTTTCAGTTACTTCAGCAGCAGTTGAAGCATCAACACCAGATAATTGTAAACCAGTTCCTGGATGTAAAATATTTACCCAAAACATCCCTATTAAAAGAGAAATAAATGACGCTGTAAAAAACCATCCTAGTGCCTTTCCTCCTATTCTACCAACAGACTTGACATCACCCAATTTAGCAATTCCTACAACCAAAGTGGTAAATACCAGTGGCGAAATAATCATTTGAACCAATCGTATGAATACTGTAGCCAGCATTTTGATATAGCCGCTAAATTCCTTAGCAGCTTCTTCAGTGTAATTATTGTAAACAAAAATTCCAATGATACCACCAATTAGCATGGCAATTAGAATTTGAACTGTAAGATTGGATAAGAAAGACTTCTTTTTAATTTCGGTTGTATTCATTATTGTTGATTTTCTGCGTCAGTTTTCAGCATCAGTTTATCAATATTTACTACTAGATACTGTGACTGCCTACTGAACACTATTTTTGGTATGTTTTATTAAGTAAATAAAAATCAGCAAGCACCAATGCTGCCATTGCCTCAACAATAGGAACTGCACGGGGAACAACACACGGATCGTGTCTTCCTTTTCCTTGTTGTTCAACAATTGTATTAGAATTAGTCAAAACTTCTTGTTTTTGAATTAATGTGGCTACCGGTTTAAAAGCAACTCTAAAATAAATATCCATTCCATTTGAAATGCCACCTTGAATTCCTCCCGAAAGATTTGTTTTTGTAGTTCCATCATCGTTATACAAATCATTATGCTCGCTTCCTTTCATTTTGGCACCACAAAAACCACTCCCAAATTCGAACCCTTTTACTGCGTTGATAGAAAGCATTGCCTTTCCTAATTCTGCATGTAGTTTATCGAAAACCGGTTCCCCAAGCCCGATGGGAACGTTTTGAATAACACACATAATTGTGCCACCTACCGTATCGCCCTCTTTTCGTATTTCTTTAATATAATCTTCCATTTTTTTAGCTGTTGCCAAATCTGGACAACGAACTGCGTTGGTTTCAGTCAATGAAAAATCTAATTCTTGGTAAGGTTTATCAATAAATATTTCTCCGACCGAAGAAACAAATGCATTAATTTTTATACTTGACAAAACTTGTTTTGCAATTGCTCCAGCAACTACTCTGCATGAGGTTTCACGGGCTGAACTTCTTCCTCCTCCGCGATAATCTCTAATCCCATATTTTTTTTCATATACATAATCAGCATGACTTGGACGGTAACTATCCTTGATATGAGTATAGTCGTCTGATTTTTGATTCGTATTTGGGATAATAAAACCAATAGGTGTTCCCGTAGTTTTCCCTTCAAAGATTCCGGATAGGAATTGTACCTCATCGTCTTCTTTTCTTTGTGTAACGATAGAAGATTGTCCGGGTTTTCTGCGCTGCATTTCTTTTTGAATAGATTCCAAATTTAATGCTAAACCTGCTGGACAACCATCAATAATTCCGCCCAAAGCTTCTCCATGTGATTCACCGAAAGTGGTTACTCTAAAAAGTGTTCCGTAGCTATTTCCAGCCATAAAGTCGTGTTTTAAACAAATGTAGTATTTATGAGCTAAAAGTAAAAACTAAATTATATAAAAGTGCGTTTAATTGACCATCCAAAAACAATTTTATAATTAATATCAAACAATAAATATTAAATATTGGCTTTATATCACTATCTTTATGTTGTATTTTAAATCAATAAAATTATGAAAAAAATCATTTTATGTGCTTTCTTGCTAATCGGTATAGCATTTAGCGTTCAGGCTCAAGACATCGCGAAAAACGCATTAGGTCTTCGTCTGGGAGACAACGATGGTTTTGGTGGAGAAGTATCTTACCAAAAAGGATTTTCTTAAAACAATCGTTTAGAATTAGATTTAGGCTTGAGAAACAGTAACCATGTTAATGCATTTAAATTAGTTGGTCTATACCAATGGGTATGGGAAATTGAAAACGGTTTCAATTGGTACGCAGGTTTTGGTGGTGGATTAGGAAGCTGGAGCTATGACACTTCTGGTAATAATGACAGCGGAACAATCTTACTTGCAGCAGGAGATATTGGAATTGAATACAATTTTCAAGAAGCTCCGATTCAATTATCATTAGATTTAAGACCAGAAATTTATTTTAATTCGGATAAGTACAGAGAACATAGTTTTGGACCCGATATCGCACTTGGAATTAGATATAGATTTTAATTTTTTATATAACAAGAATAAAAAATCCCATAACGGGATTTTTTATTTTATAACAATGGGTTTCTTCGAATTTATTTTAACAATAGTATAAGGACGATTTGTATCATCATTAGATTGATCATCGGCAATGTTTTTTTGAGTATCATTAATATATACTTCAATTTGAGTTGGAGTTTCTATGACTTTTTCAATAGTAATTTTATTCAATTTTTCATTCGTTGGACCAGAATTAAGAATAATAAAATTGCTGTTAGTTATATCGTCTGCTTTTATTTTTTTTCTTAAAGTTTTATCAGCCAGAAGCATACTAATCTCTTTCGGTTGTGAAAGCACTTCATAAAATTTAATAGTGGCACCGCCATCACTATTAGCAATTAAAATTTCATATAATGGTTTTGAGACTTTACTGCTTATAGTCGAACATGAAAAAACAATTAATGAAATAATTATAAGTAAGATTATTTTTTTCATTTAGTGTTTTTTATAGCTTCTGTATATAGATTTTCATACAGTGGAAGTATATTTTTAATATCAAATTGTTTGGCAACATTGAGTGCATTTGTTCTGAATTTAGCTAGTGTTTCGTCGTTTGATAAAATCTTTATAGCATTATTAGCCATACTTTCAATATCGCCAACATTACTTAAATAACCAGATATTCCTTCAAAATTCACTTCGGACAAACCACCAGAATTGGTTGATATTACTGGCACACTCCATGCCATGGCTTCAAGAGCTGCTAAACCAAAACTTTCTGTTTCTGAAGGCAAAAGAAATAAATCAGAGAAGGATAAAATTTGATCAATTTCATTGCTGTTGCCAAAGAAAATCACTCTATCTTGAATTCCTAAATCATTACACAGTTGTTCTGCTTTAACTTTTTCTGCTCCATCGCCTACCATCATTAGTTTGGCAGGTATTTGTTGCTGAATTTTATAGAAAATCTTGATGACATCGGGAATTCTTTTTACTTTTCTAAAATTACTTATGTGTGTAACAATTCGCTCTTCTTTTTTTGCCATTACCGATCGTTGGCAAGAAATTAAACTCTCATTTCTTATTTTATCTAATTCAATGAAATTAGGAATAACATGTATTTCTTTTTTAATGTTGAATAAATTATAGGTATCATCTTTTAAACTTTGAGAAACCGAAGTCACTACATCTGATTTATTAATACTAAAACTAACTGCTGGTTTATAGAAAGGATGGTTACCAACCAAAGTGATATCTGTTCCGTGAAGTGTGGTTACCATAGGGATTATAATTCCTTCATCTTTCAACATTTGCTTAGCCATATAACCTGCATAGGCATGAGGAATAGCATAGTGCACATGCAATAATTCTATTTTATAGAGTTTTACCATATCTACCAACTTGCTAGATAAGGCCAATTCATAGGGTTGATAATGAAATAATGGATATTCTGGAACGTTTACTTCGTGGTAGTGTACATTAGGGTTTAGCAAAGCCAATCGAACTGGTTGGCGATAAGTAATAAAGTGAATTTCATGACCACGATGGGCTAATTCTAATCCTAATTCTGTAGCTACAACTCCACTTCCTCCAAAGGTTGGATAGCAAACAATGGCTATTTTCATAATTAAATTTTATTATAACAAATTTAGTGAAAATATAGATTGCATTATTAAATCATTATTCTCAAAAGTAAAAACAATTACTTATTATTTATCAATAATTGCTTCTTGAATTATTTTTTGAATAGCTTCTCTGATGTTTTCTTTAGAGAGTTTATTAGGTAAATTAGAATCTGGAAAAGTCCTATTAGAAAGGAATACATAAACAATATCAGTTTCTGGATCTGCCCATGCAATAGTTCCAGTAAAACCCGTATGTCCAAAACTTGACAAGGAAACACAACCACATGTTGGACCGCTGCCACTAAGTTGCGGTTTGTCAAATCCTAAACCACGACGGTTACCTTCAGCACAATACCAACACGTATTGAATGTATTAAAAGTTTCTGGAGTGAAATATTGAATGCCTCCATAGTTTCCTTTTTGAAGATACATTTGCATAATTTTGGCAATATCCATAGCATTAGAAAAAATTCCGGCATGACCTCCTACTCCGTTTTCCATTGCAGCTTCCATATCGTGTACATATCCTTGAATGGTATCATGGCGGAAATAATTATCTATTTCTGTTGGTACAATAACACTTTTATCAAATTTTTTCAAAGGATTATACATCGTGTAGTTCATCCCGAGTGTTTTATAAAAATTATCTTCAGCTAATTCATCCAAAGGTTTTCCTGTTACTTTTTCTAAATATCGTTTTAGAATAATGAAAGTAAAATCACTATATCTATAATCCTTTTTATCAATTAAAGGACTGTTGATAATTTTTTTCACGATTGTATCATGATAATCATCGCGAAGGAATAAACTATCTGAAACTCGCTTATTAAAACCTTCTGTGGCAACTTTTCTATAATATTTAGCTAAGGGTATTTTTGCAGAATCCAAAGTAGATTTGTAAAAAGGAATCCATGCTTGCATTCTTCCATAGTGTGATAATAATTCTTTGAAAGTAATTTGTTGCTTGTTAGAACCTTTAAATATTGGCAACATTTCGGCTAATGTAGTTTCTAGTGTTACTTTTTTCTTGTCGTATAATTGCATAACATTAGGTAATGTAGCTACTATTTTAGTGACAGAAGCAACATCAAATAAATCTGTGTTTTTTACTTTAATTGTATTTTCATAGGTTTGATAACCAAAAGATTTTTGATAAATAACTTTACCTTTTCGAGCTACTAATACTTGCATTCCTGGAGCCATTTTTCCATCTATAGCTTTTTGGGTAATTTTTTCGATTTGGGCTAATTTTTCCGAACTTAAACCGACATTTTCTGGTATTGTAAAGCCTAAACGATTTAGTTTTTCTGTTGTTAAACCATCACCTACTTTATAATTATCGTTGATAGAAACAGGCAATTTTCCTTTAGATTCTATCGCACCAAAAATAAGCTCTGCTGAAACATCTTGAGCTATATCGCTATTTTGATAGGAAACAATTACGCCTTCTATAGCATCAAAATTGGTGATTTTTGATAACGAGTACGGTTTAGCAAAGCAATCAAGAATTACTTTCTTTTGAGAAGCA
>Ga0114958_10001894_pt1 | contig 16116 bp, 16 predicted proteins | sample C_130208_EF_Meta_FD_89577 | JGI IMG/M metagenome (GOLD analysis project Ga0114958, IMG submission 89577) | Freshwater microbial communities from Lake Croche, Canada to study carbon cycling - C_130208_EF_MetaG | ecosystem: Environmental > Aquatic > Freshwater > Lake | place: Lake Croche, Canada...
TATGAAAAATGTTTTTAATGATTATAAATTAGGTTTTGATTTAGACGAAATTAATTTTTCATTTAATAAATTTAAGAATGAAGTTCAAGCTTGGGAATATACTAAAGATGATGAGGAACCTAGTTTTGAGGAGGAGGATGATTTCTTACATTCTTTTGGTAAAAAAATGGGAATGTTTGACGACGCAGATGATGAAGATTATAATTTCCATAATCGTGGTTTTGATAAAAAATAAAATAATAAAAACTAATACAATATTAAAGGGACTTGAAATAGTCCCTTTTTTTATTATATTTAGACCATCAGTTCAATAATAAACAAATAAAAAAAAGAAATTATGGTAGATTTAACATCGTTCATTATGGGTATAGGTTTGGTTCTCGGGGTACTGGGAGTTGGAGTTATAGTTGTGATGTATATTCAGATTGACAGATTGAAAAAAAAATGTTCCCAATTGGAACAAACACAAGGACATATCTTTAATGATATGGGTAGAACAGACGAATCTTTAAATCGTCGAATAAATGATAGTCTTGGAGAAGTATATAGAATTATGGATTCAAGGTTAGATAAATTAACAACAAAATTAAGTAATCCGGTAAAAAAGGAGTTACTTCAAGATTAAAAAATAAACATTTGAACTGATAACAAAAAAACCCATCGTATGATGGGTTTTTCTTTTGGTGGAGATGCCGACTTCGAAGTCGGGTGCTGCTCACGCTAGAAATTCAAGACTACACGTTTATTCAGTTAATTCTCAACTGACAAATAATTAGTTCCTATTTTAACATCGTTACCAATAACTGTGTCGGGTTCACTTGTGTTGAAGTAGCTCCCTGAACGAGACTCCTAATACATCTTCGGGTGGTATTACACCTTACGATATTTCTGTTGCTAGGTACACATATCCGTCGACCCCAATGTGAGTTTGCTTACGCTACGTTCACAAGCTCATCTTGACGTACAAGACCTAATAGAGCCATTTTGTTTAAAATGTTGCCATTTATAATTTTGTTACCCATAGATTTAAGTGATAGAGAACATCTCACTACGTGCCTCAAATAAGTAGATATGCCAGTCAATACCATTTCATCCCCTATTATTTTGATACCACAAAGATAATACAAAAAATGGAAAAACCAAATTTTTATTATATTTATTATTAAAATAAATATCTATGCCTAATACAAACTACTCTCACGGGGAATCTAATATAATATTTGAGGACGACAAATACTTAATTGTGGAACCTATGGACTACAATTCCTATTTATATTACGCTCCGGACAACGCAAAATTACTGTGGAAAGATGTTAGATATGGTCATCTATTTTGTATTGTTGATAAAAACGCACAATTAGATTCCGGGGTTAAAACCTATATGATTTTCAAAGATGAAAATAATAAAATATTATACTATAATTGGAATGGTAGAAAGTTTTCAAGAATTGACTTTCTTGAGGTAATACCTGAGGATATTAAACCACAAGTTGTTGATGTTATTGGTGTTGGTAAAATGTATGATTTATTAACAAGAATTGTTAATGGGGAACAAGTTAGTAGTCGTGAATTTGAAGGTACTGATGAGTCAGTTTATGATTTTAAATATACTCCAAAGGCACCATTTAAAAGTAAAATAGTGTTGAGGTTTGATGATTCGGATTATATTAAATTATTTGACCCAAATGAGGATGATATGTGGTATTACAACGTAATTACAAATAGATATGATTCGTATGAATGGGAAGATGGTTACCAAACTACGGAAGATTTTGGGGAAGGTTATTTCTTTAATTATTTTAGCGATGAAAATCTTGAAAAGATTAAGGGAATCTTGTCAATTATTTTACCCAGTTCTGTCCCGTTGGACACTGATGAACAAAAATCAGAGGCCGGTCAAAAATTACTTGATATGTTTAATAATGAAATTGATAACATTATCTCAGATTACGTTGGAGAACATAATCAATGTAAAACAAGGGGTTTTGAGTCAATGATAAAAAATGATTTTTGTAACGCATTTTACAATTACGGTATCTTTACAAAATATTGTCTAACAGAATATTTTACAAGCGTTGGTATGTTATTGGCGTTATATGATACAATGGGTGATAAAACATTAACCATTAGTGAATTATTATTTAGAATTGGTTCAGAGATGAATATCACTGGTTGGTCGGATAATATTTACGAAGTTGATTGTGAGGATTTTGACCAAGAATCATTTGATTCGTATTCATCAAGGTATTTGGATAATATTATAGAAAAACTTGAAGATGAATCTCAATATGAGGACATATATGAATATTCTGAATTATATAAACGACTTGACGGTAGATTCAAAATTAATACCCGAAACAAAACTAAAACCGGAAGAGAATTTTTCTATAGAGGAATTAACCCCGCAAATAATAGAATTCTTGTTCAGGTGGCTAAAAAAGATGGTGAAACGGAAGAAAGAAGTTATTCTGAGGAAGAATTTGAAAACTTTTTAGTTTCTCCGGATTTATTTGAAAGTAAAAAAAGAAGAAATATTTTGTTAGAACAAAATACCGGTAAAGAGGTGATAGCATTTATATCCAATCTTTTAAAGTCCGACCCAAATATGTTTAACACAAAAAAACCATTGATGTATCTTCAAGATAAATTATCGGAATATAAATCAAAAAATCCGAGAATTACTTTAGATATGGAGACATTGATTAAACAATTATCAAAACCTAATTCACCATTTAAATTTACAACATTTAATATTAAAACCTACGAACCAAAACGTGTTATAACTCTTGATGTTAATTTAAAAAATATTGGGTTTACCTTAACTAAAAGTAATATCGACCCGATGACTATTCAGGGAGGTGTTAGATTAAAATTTTAAAAAAATATTTAATAATCGAATTATTTTTTCTATATTTGCGTTATGGAAAGAAATTATCAATTATTAAAAGATGTATTGTCGGTTCCGACAGTAACATATCAAGAAGACCGTATGGTAGAATTTCTAATCAATTGGTTAGAAGAAAATGGGATTCCCTTCAATGTGGATGAACATAAAAATATTTATGCAATTAAACAAACCGACGAGTTTATTGATTACTTCCCCTGTGTAATTGCTCATACGGATACGGTTCATAATATTGACACGATTAACATTCGTGAAGAAATGTTACAAAATAGTCAGTATGAAATGAAACCGGCATTAAAGGCTTATAACGATTTTGGAGACCCAACCGGAATTGGTGGTGATGACAAATGTGGTATTTATGCGTGTTTGGAACTATTAAAAGAATTACCAAATCTGAAAGCAGCTTTCTTTGTATCTGAAGAAACCGGATGTCACGGGTCAAAAAAGGCTGACGAAAACTTCTTTATGAATGTTGGTTATGGTATTCAGTTTGATGCTCCGGGGAATAGAATGGTTACCGAAGTTTGTATGGGAACAAGATTATTTGATAGAGACAGTAAGTTTTTTGAAACTTGTAACGGTGTGTTAAATGAAAGTTTTGATGGGAAACAAGAATACTTCTCAAACCCTTATACGGATGTTTACGCATTAAAGAACAAGTTTGACTTCGCCTGTATCAATTTTGCGATAGGTTATTACGACTATCACACAAGAAATGAGTATGTGGTTGTTGAAGATGTTTATAATGGAATAGAGACCGGTAAAAAGATGATTCAAGAATTGGGGAATGAAAAATACCAATACAAAGTGAAATCAAGATTAAAAATGTTTTAAGAGACTTCGGTCTCTTTTTTTTTTATAGGATATTTATAAATAAAATATTTTATGAAAAAATTATATTTCTTAGACGAAGAAGAAAAAAATAGAATTTTGAATCTTCACGAAAGTGCCACAAAACGTCAGTATTTAAGTGAACAAGCAACATCACCAATCATTGTTACAAATAACGATAATGCTTACGAATATAAACTAGAGAATGGACAATATACTTTTAGAGGTAAACCGGGAACTACATATGCTAATAAATACCCTAATTGGGTTGTCTCTAAAACACCTAAGGGTGTTGCGGCAATAAAAAACGTTATAGATACTAAAGGTAAACAAACCACAACAGACCCATCAAAAGTGGTGACAACAACTACCACTAATACAACACCGGTAAATACTGTTGTTAATGACCCAAATTCAGAAGTGATTAAAAAAACAGCTGAAGCAAACTCATCAACAGGGATTGTGGCGAACGCAACACCTGAATCTAAACCCGCAACACAAAATAGTCAATCAACATCAAACGGAACTAACTTTGATGATGTAGACCCTAATGAATTTAGTTAATATGGAAAATTTATTTACAATTAATAAAGAAGAAAAAAATAGAATTTTAAATCTTCACGAAACGGCAACTAAACGGCATTATTTAACAGAAAGAATTAAACAAGGTGATTCGGGAGACCCATATGAATATAAATTAGAAAACGGTCTTTATTTTTTTAGAAATGTTGAAAATGGGGAAACACAATGGACTAAAGCTAACGATAATCAAAGTTCCGCCATAAAAACAAAAATTTTTAAAGATTCTTTAACCCCAAAACCATCTGAAAATTTAAATAATCCCCAAGTATCTAAAACTTATTTATTTTTTGACGGTAATACACTAAAATGGATTGTTGATGGTAAAGTTGTTAAAACTTGGAAAGCTGTTTCAGGTAGAACTAAATTTAACACTTTTGGTGATAAAAATGCCGAACAGGTTGTTAAAAAGTATGGTGGGAATAATAGCGAATTTATGAAAATAAAGGAACAAGGCCCAATACCTATTGGGACATACACTATTAGTCAAATTCAAAAAAGAACTAACGGAAATGCTACTCAATTTATACAAGGAAAGAATCCAAAACAATTATATGATTTAATGATGTCCGGAAATAAACACGATTGGAATTCCGGAGTGTCGGCGGATTTAATTGCGTGGGGAGATTATAGATTACCAATAACTAAAGTTGGTGAAACAGAAACTTTTGGTAGAGGGAGTTTTTATATTCACGGTGGTGGAATTCCCGGTTCTATTGGGTGTATAGATTTAATGGGTGGTATGAATGATTTTGCAAATTATTTTACTGAATGGAAAAATAACCCGAGTAATAAAAAGTTAAAATTAGTTGTTAAATATTAATTATTTTTTATATTTTTGTAAAAAATAAAAGATATGAAACTAATAACATTATTACTTGTAATTACAACATCATTTTACGGTCAGTCAAAAGTGGAGATTGCCAAAGAATTACAAAAACAATATAACCCCCCAAATAAGGATTACGTTGTTTTTATAGATTATTCAAAACCAATCTCAGAAGAAAGATTATACGTGATTGATATGAATACTTCGGAAACAATTCTAACCACCAAAGTTGCTCACGGAATCAATAGTGGTAAAGAATATGCTACTGACTTCAGTAACGTTGATAAGAGTTTAAAAAGTAGTTTAGGCGTTTATGTGACACAAGAAACATATAACGGATACTTTGGTTATTCATTAAGAGTTAATGGTTTAGATAAGACTAATTCTAACGCAAGACACCGAAAAATTATCTTTCACTCCAACACTAAAATGCACACTAAATGGTCTTGGGGATGTTTCTCAACAGATGAGAAAATTAATAAAAGATTAATTGACATAATAAAAAACGGATGTTTAGTTTATGTTTATAAATAAAAAAAGAGGACTATATGTCCTCTTTCTTTTTTCTACTCTTTTTGACAACTTCCGGTTTAACAACCACTTCCTTCTCTACGGATATAAGAGTGTATGGAACACCCTCCACCATATTTCCTTTGATAATCTCTTCGGACACAAAATCCTCAATCTTATCTTGGATAGCTCTTTTGATTGGTCTAGCCCCGTAGGTCTCATCAAACCCAACTTCGGAGATTAGTTCTAAAATAGTTTCATCAAATGTGATGTCGTATTTTAATCCAACTAATCTGTTAGATAATTTATCCAATTCCAATTTAACAATCTTCTTAACATCTTCTTTAACCAAAGAGTTGAAGATAACAACCTCATCAATTCTGTTTAAGAATTCCGGAGTAAAGAATTTTTTAAGTTCTTTTTTAAGTGTCTCACGTTTGTATTCTTCTTCCACATAAGAACTAGCTCCTGTTTTGAAACCAACACCTGAACCAAAATCTTGTAATTTTTTAGCTCCAACATTAGATGTCATAATGATGACACAATTCTTGAAGTTAATCTTTCTCCCCATACCATCGGTAAGGTGACCGTCGTCTAATACTTGAAGAAGTGTTGAGAAAATATCTTTGTTTGCTTTCTCAATCTCATCAAATAGAATCACAGAATAAGGTTTGTTTTTCACTTGTTCGGTTAATTGACCACCTTCATCGTATCCAACGTATCCCGGAGGTGACCCAATTAATCTTGAGATGGTGTGTTTCTCTTGGTATTCGGACATATCCACCCGAATCATATTATCTTCACTACCAAACATTTGTTTGGCTAGTTGTTTCGCCAAGTATGTTTTACCAACACCTGTTGAACCTAAGAAGATGAATGAACCAATTGGTTTGTTTGGGTCTTTGATTCCAATTCTGTTTCTACGGATTGATTTTGCAATCTTTGAAACAGCCTCGGATTGTCCAATAACTTTATTAGATAGGTTTGTCTCCATCTCAGATAATAGTTTTGTTTCATCCGCATTTAACTTAGTCACCGGAATTTTGGTCATATTAGAAACAACTTCATAAACTAAATCTAATGTGATTTCTTTTTTGTTGTTTAACGAATCCTCTTCAAACTTTTTCTTTTCAGTTTCAAGTTTGGTTAGGATACGTTTTTCTTTATCACGTAGATTCGCCGCTTCCTCATATCGTTGTTGTTTAACAACATCAATCTTTTCTTGTTTAATATCCAAAGCTTGTTGTTTTAACTTCTCAATTGACTCCGGCATTTTGATTTCCACTTGACTTCTCGCCCCAACCTCATCAATGATATCAAACCCTTTGTCCGGAAATTCTCTATCGGTGATGTATCTGTCAGCCAAATCAACACACACAGATAATACCTCATCCGTATAAGTTACTTTATGATAATCCTCATATTTGTTTTTTACATTTTTAAGGATTTCCAAAGTTTCTGCTTTGGTTGCCGAATCCACCACAACTTTTTGAAAACGTCTTTCTAACGCCCCATCTTTCTCAAAGTTCTTTCTATATTCGTCCAATGTTGTTGCTCCAACACATTGAATTTCTCCACGAGCAAGTGCCGGTTTAAAGATGTTTGATGCGTCCATTGAACCTGATGAATTTCCAGCACCAACTATTGTGTGAATTTCATCAATAAATACGATGATGTTTGGTGCGTTCTGAAGTTCTTCAATGATAACTTTCATTCTTTCTTCAAATTGTCCACGGTATTTGGTTCCGGCAACAATTGATGTCATATCTAAGGATACGATACGTTTGTCCATTAAGTTTCTTGGACATTCTCCATTATAAATCATAATGGCAAGACCTTCCACAATTGCGGTTTTACCACAACCAGGTTCACCAATGATTATTGGGTTGTTTTTCTTTCTACGTGAAAGGATTTGAGCAATTCGTGTGATTTCTCTTTCTCTACCAATTACCGGGTCTAATTTCCCTTCTTCTGCGAGTTTTATTAAATCTCTACTAAAATTGTCTAATACGGGTGTTGATGAGTCAGTTTTAATTGCCTTGTTACCACCATTACTTCCACCATCCATAGATTCTGTCATAATTTATTTGTTTTAATTAAGTATAAGGGTTATTTTTATTATTTCAAATGATTGGGACAAAAGTAATATAAATAATTGGACGAACAAAACAAATTTTAATTATATTTATTATTATGGAAAAAAGACCCGCTTGGAAGAAATATATGGACTTGGTTCATCCGGAATCTGAATTAACAGATGTTTATAGAAAAATTCGTCACGCCTTTCAAAGAGAGGGTTGGACTCAAGAACAATTGGAAAAACCACCATACTATCCTCAAGATATTATGGGATATTATCAAAAAATATCTGATTTAGTGACCGACTTAAAAACTGAGATGAAAACTTATTTTGGTGATATTGACTCTGACGAATTTACTGATTACATTCATAGTAAATTAAAACATATAGATTTAGAAACACCTTTAAGAGATGGCAATATTAAAAGAAACAATTCAAGGGACGAAGATAATTAATGAAATCCAATCGTCAAACGTTAAAAAAACAGAATACGATACTGAAACTAAAGTAATGTTAGTTGAGTTTAATAATGGACAAAAATACGAGTATGACGAAGTCCCCCACCAAATATATACTCAATTCAGAATGGCTGAATCTCAAGGGAAATTCTTCTCAACAAAAATAGTTAAAACCTACAAACACAAAAAAATCTAACAATTATAGATATTTAAGTATTTATAGTTAATGAGTAATCTTAAAAGTATATTATCTAGCTTTCATTTACAGGATGAACTGAATCCTAAGATTTGGGAATCATCTGATAAAATGTCTCCTAAGGTTAGGGAACGTTTATTAGATATCGCCTATGAGTTCATAGAATTTTTAGGTGTTGATGTTATTATCTCCGATGTAGTAATGACGGGTTCATTAGCCAATTATAATTGGTCACGATTTTCTGATGTTGATTTACACTTAATTGCTGACTTTGAGCAATTCTCAGAAAAAGAACTTCCACTATATGAGGAACTTTTTAAATTAAAAAAAACTTTATTTAACGACAAACACAACATTAAAATCTATGGATATGATGTAGAACTTTATGTTCAAGACGAAGTTGAATCTCATTTTAGTAGTGGGGAATATTCTGTTTTATTTAATGAATGGAAAAATAAACCATCAAAAGAAAATGTTGAGATTGATACCAACTTAATTAAAACCAAATCAGAACATTGGATGAAAACAATTGATGAGGTTATTGAAGATGTGAAAGAAAAATCATTGGAATCCGGAGTAGATAGTATCAATAAAGTTAAAGATAAACTAAAAAAATATAGAACCGCCGGATTAGAAGATGGTGGTGAAATGTCCGATGAAAATTTAGTATTCAAAGTTTTGAGAAGAAACGGATACATTCAAAAACTTTTTGATTTTCAAACTGAATACCAAGACAATAAACTTTCTTTAAAAGAAAAATCAATTAATTAGTAGAAATAACGACAGAATTATAACATTTTTAATTCTGAACATATTTATATATAAAATAATTCCAAACAAAAACATATAAAATGGGAAACAATTTAAAACCGGTTGGTAGCGAAAAACTACAAGGAATGGAAAAAATTCAACGTATCATGGAAATCGCTAGATATAAGGAGAATATTCCAAACCCTATTAATGAAGATAAATCTACAGAATATACTAAAGTTTTAGCAAACGGTAGAACTTATAAAATTGATAAGGAGAGAAATGGATACGTACTTAAAAGTAGTATTAATGAATCAACTAATGAGTTTGATTATATGGAGCCTATGAAGAATAGAAAATATTATCCTTCATATTCTCAAGCATTAAAACGTCTTAACTTAGTTGCTAAAGAAGTTAACGTTAACGAAGGTAACGAGAAAAACGTTAATTTATTTTATGAAAGTGAAAATGCGGCAACCAAATACATTTTAAAAATGAAAGGTGGAGAAACTGACGAACAAGTCGCTCCTGCTCCCGCTCCGGCTCCGGCACCTGCCCCATCTCCGGCACCTGCTCCCGCACCTACACCTGCACCTGAAGAGATGCCAGAACCGGCACCTGAAGATATGGATTTTGGTGGTGATATGGAAGATGACGACAATGAGGAAGTTACGTTAAAAACTATTCAAAAATTAACAGGTAAATTGGCTCAAAAATTAAGAGCGTTCCAAGAAACAGAAGAAGGTCAAGATATGACATCTAAAGATTCAAAATATGTTATTAACTCAGTTTTATCCGCAATAGATTTAGAATCTTTAGATGATGAAGACAAAGAAGAAATTGTTAATAAAATTGAAGGAACCGAAGAAGAAGGTATGGGAGATTTTAACCCGGATGATATGGGTGGTGAAGAAGAACCAACTCCATCACCTGATGGTGAAATGGCTGAAGGAAAATACGCTTCATTTGGTAATATGAGAAGAAAAGATTTTAAAGGTGACGAATATTATGATGAAAATAATAGAAAACCTAAAGATTCTGATTTATATGGAATATCAGGTGATGATTTTGACACCGAAGAATTTGATACTTATCAACAGTTACATAGTAAATATGGTGACAAACAAAATTGGTTTGGCCCAAATGATGGTGAAAGTATGTTTAACACGTATAAAAATAAAACCGGAAAACCATTCAAAGTTAAAACAAGACGTGATGAAATGGCGGAAGGATTTGATGATTTTGACGATTTTGATGAAGATGATGTTTCAAGATTATTCCATGATGATTATGATGAAGATGAATACGACGGTTTAGGTATTCCTGATGATATGCCATCATATAAAACAAAATGGGATAATGGTGATTCTAAACCAAGACACCCAAAACATAGAAGTTTAAATCACCCTGATATTGACTCAAAACATTCAGGTCACATTGAAGATATGATTGAAGGAATTTTTACTGAATCAAAAGTGGATAAAATTATAGAAGGTTATTTTAAATTAGACGATAAAGAAAAAAAATTATTAGAATCTAAAAAAAGACAATCTAAATTAGTTACTGAAAGTAAAAAAGTTAAAATTAATAAAATAAAACAATTGTCTGAAAGTATCTCTCAAGAAGTTGGTGCTAGAAAATTAATTGAAAAATATCCAAACGCTAAGTTAGTTGGTAAAACAAACAGACAAAATTTGGTGTTTGAAATGAATGATGAACAATTAAGAGTTAATACAAAAGGTCAGATTATATAATGAGTTATTTAATATATGTTAATGAATTAGGTCCCAATTATAAAGGTGATAACATATATGAATTTATTTTCTCGGATAGTTCAGAAGACGTTTGGGGTGAATCTTGGGAATCAAAACCATCTAATGGTTACCCACTTCCACCGGATATGGAACACATAAAAACTGTAGGAGTTTTGAAGAATGACCAAATCACAATGTCAGTAATTCAAAACTCTGACTATTTTTCGATGATAGATTCAATGGATGATATAATCGCATTATGTTGGGAAAACGAAAGTGAAGACGTTGATTTCACACGTCAAAGAAGATTGGTTTTTAAGTTTGGAGAAACAGAACAATCAGTCAAAGATAAATTATACGAAAGAGATATCGTATTAGAGTTTGAAAAAAAAATTGAATATGAACACTAATCAAAAAAAATTAAAACTAGTTGTCGAAGGTATTAAAACTTTGACATTAAATAAAATGTCGGACAAACAAGTTGATATTTTATACAGTAAATTAGTTGAGTCTAAAAAGGAGACCGACGAGGCTGTTACTCAAAACGTTCAAAAAACAACATATAGTAGTGGAGAAGCCAAAGGTAAAAGTTTTGCGGGAACCACTACATTAAATCCTGACGGGTCAGTTACAGTGACAAAAGAAGGTGAAATGAAAGAAGGTGAGGTTGATGAAAAATTTGAATCAAAAAAACAACAAAAATATTTCTTCGCTAAATGTGGTGATGGAAAAACAAAAGAACAAAAAAAATGGTGTAAAATGGCTGATGAATTTGGAAAAAAAACTAACTTTGCTAAACTTCCTGAAAAGAAAAAAGAAACCAAAGAAGGTTATCAAGATATGGTTGGAGGAGCTTTAAATAAAATCGCTCAATCTAAATTAAGTCAAGTAAAACCAAGTGTTTCTATGGGAGAAAGTAAAATTGAGGAACAAATTATGAGACTAGTAGAAAAACACATTACACCAAAAATGTCTAAAAAAGATTTTAATAATCTTTTAGAAGGAGACACAAAAACTGCTCCGGCAAAACCAAAGGTTAGTCCGGGAACAAAACCAAAACATCCTTTTGCTCCAAACCCTGATAAAAAAGGCGCACCAAAAGCGTTTAAAAAAGAAGTTGGTGAAGGAACTGAAGTTGCCCCGGCAAAACCAAAAGTTACACCAGGAACAAAACCAAAACCAAGACACCCATTTGCCCCGGACCCTAATAAAAAAGGTGCACCAAAAGCAATAAATAAGGAATTACCAAGTTTTTTAACATTTAACGCGTTAGGTCTTAACAAAAAATAATTATGAGTGCAAATTTACGAATGGAAAAAATATTACAAGTTAAAAATAACTTGGATAAGAAATTAGTTAGTGAAGGATTAACTAGTAACCAACAAACTATGTTAAACGAAATTAATCGTCGTTTAAATGAGGCTCCTGTTAGTTATGATGGTCCTGAAAGAATGGAACCGGGTATTGAGAGACAAATTAATCAAAGAGAAACACCTTACAAAGAACATCCGGCATTACCACAAGATGGTGATAGAGATTTTATTGAAATGATTACTTCTCAACGATTTAAAGACTCTGTTGATAAAGTAAGAAGATTTTTAGGTGATACCAGACAGATACAAGGAAATAATCCGTTGGGTGGTTTAATAGGGTCTGTAATGGGTGGTTTACAACAAATTAAAAGTGTTGAAGGTCAAAACAAAGAATATCTTGAAAATTTGGCGGTTGATTTAGTTAAAAAAGAATTAGGTATTCCTGAAGGTCAATTACAATTTGAGGTTGAATTAGTTAATATGACTATGAGCGCATCACCAGGAATGAAACGAAAAGCCGACACACCTGATGACGAAGAAGTTGAAGAAGCGTTTAAAGAAAGTGAAGAACACCAAGAAGAATTGGAGGACTTCATGGATTCTATGGAAAAATTTAATTTAGAGAAAGCAAAAAGAAGAATGATTAATTCATTGGTACAAGGAGCGGCTTTTAAAGGTGGTCATATGTATACTTTGGTTAGTGACGAAATTAATAGATTAGACCCTAATTTATTAAATTTATATGGTGTTACTCAATCATTAATGGAACACTTATATTGGTTATATCCTGATATGGAAGCGATGGCAGCGTCAGGTCAGGGTCAATTAGGACAATCAGAATCTGACCCCGCAACTGACCCACCAACAATTAAAGCAAGAGCGTTTACATTCCCTCTGTTAGTTCACGAGATAGTTAAAGGTATTTATTCATTATATAGTGACGAAGGATTACCAAACGACCCAGTTCAAAGAAGTTTGGTATCGGGAACTCAAGATACATTACCTGCTGAGGTGTGGGATTCGAGATTAGGACCAATATTTTGGGAAAAATTTAGAGAATCTTGGCCTGACAAATTATATGAAGAAGACCAAAGACATCTTCAACAATACTTATTTATGAAATTGTCTTCATTAGAGGCGAAAGATTTTATGGTATTAGCAAAAGCTATTTTAGCTGATAAACCTGAAGCAAAAGAGGTGATAAATAGAATGGTTAATGAAATCGTTGAAATCCTTAAAAAACACGAATACGAATCAAAAATGTCTGATGATGAAGATGATGAAGATGAAGATGATAATTATGGGGATTACGGATTTGATGACTTAGATGACTTAGATGATATTGATTTATCTGCGTTAGGATTCTAAAAATTACCGACAACAGTATGTATGTCGAACTTAACAAGAGAACAAGTATTAATAGAATACGTAAAATGTAGTAGAGATATTGAATATGCCCTTAAAACGTATTTAGAAACTTATGATAACACCGTTAAAAAATATGTTCCATTGGAACTTTTTCCGGACCAGTTAACATTATTAAATGACTACGAAGAATACAACGAGAATATAGCATTAAAATACAGACAGGCCGGGGTATCAACAGTTACCGCGGCTTGGATGTCTAAAAAACTTGTATTCGCAAGAAAAGAAACTCCAGAGAAAATATTGATTATTGCCAATAAGTTGGACACATCTTTAGAGATGGCGAACAAAATAAAGGCTTTCGTTGCTCAATGGCCATCTTGGACAGGAGTAGATTTTGACAAATCCAAAAATTCCCAAAGACATTATAAATTAACAAATGGATGTGAGGTTAAAGCCGTTGCAACATCTAAGGATGCCTTGCGTGGATTTACACCAACAATACTTGTATTTGACGAGGCCGCATTTATCGAGGCCGATAGTGATTTTTGGTCTGCTTGTATGGCATCCCTATCTACGGGGGGTAAAGTAATTGTGGTATCAACACCTAACGGATACGACCAAATTTACTACGAAATTTATGACCAAGCGTTACGTAATATGAATGACTTCAAAATTACGGAAATGTTTTGGTATAGAGACCCAAGGTATACTAAAGATTTATATTTTATTAAAACAGATAATATCATTCATTATTTGTTAAACAAAGAGGAATACGACCCTAATGGATTTATTGATTGGGGAAGTAAATCATATGACGCAAGAAACTTTGATGATGTTAAATTATTAATGGCTGACGGATACAAACCTTGTTCTTCTTGGTTTGAGGCAATGGTTAAGAAATTAAAATATGATAAACGTAAAGTATCTCAGGAGTTAGAATGTAACTTTTTAGGTTCCGGAGATAACGTATTTGATTCTCTTATGATGCAAGATATTCGTGAGAACCAAGTTAAAGAACCCACTAGTAAAATGATGGGTAACGCTCTTTGGATTTGGAAGGAACCGGTTGTTGGACATAAATACATTATGGGTGTTGACGTTTCTCGTGGAGATTCAGAAGATTTTAGTTCATTTCAAATTATTGATTTTGATGAAAGAGAACAAGTTGCTGAATACGTGGGTAAATTACCACCTGATACTATGGCTGAAATTTGTCATAAATGGGCTGTCATATATTCTTGTTTTGTTGTTATTGATATTACAGGTGGTATGGGTGTTGCAACATCAAGAAAACTACAAGAAATGAATTATCGTGATTTATATGTCGATGGTGTCGATGTCTCCAACAAATGGAAATACGACCCGGCCGCAGCGGATAAAATCCCTGGTATAAATTTTAACAACAAAAGAGTTCAAATTATTGCTTCATTTGAAGAAGCTATGAGACATAAATTTAGAATTTATAGTTCTCGTTTATACAATGAGATGAATACCTTTGTATACATAAATGGTCGTCCTGACCATCAAAAAGGGCATCACGACGATTTAATTATGTCAATCGCTATGTCAACGTATGTGGCGGAATCTTCTTTTGGTAAATTAACTAAAGTTACTGAACAAACTAAAGCGATGTTAAATTCTTGGTCTGTCAACAATAATGAGTCAATTAAAGATAACATCAATTTTAACCCTGTAATCCCACATTATCAAGACAGAATAAATCAATTTAATAGTCAACAAGTTAGTCGAGACGATTATCAAAAATATGGTTGGTTATTTGGCACTATGTAATATTTATTTAAAAAGGGATAAATGGGATTTGATAGTAGAAAAAAATCGGGTAATATAATCGGGGGGTCAAGACTTAATGTTATTGGTCAAGGGATTTATAGTGTAAAAGGTGTTCCAATTAGAATAACCAAACGTTTAAGACCTTCTCCAACGGTAAATGGGGGGAACCCACCCGTTCCATTTGTAGTGTTAGATTGTGATATTATGTATAATATTATATATTACACACCAAAACAATTCCAAGAGGGTGAATTTTTCGAATTTATGGATGGAGCACCTTATTATTTTGAAAACTAAAACTATTTATAATAAAAAAATATAATGAAATTAACCGAAAGAGACTTTGCTGCCGGAGTTATTAATCCAACCGATTTAATACATATTGTAATTACCGGAGACCCTAGTCAAAGCCCACAGGGTTCGTCTTATAAGGTTGAACTAGGTAAAGTCATTAACGATTTAGTTCCTGAAGATATCCATGTTACGGGGTTTACGTTTGACGCCACGACCTCAGCGTATAATCTATCAATAGAACAAAATGGGTTACCACCGTTTACTCAAAGTTTAGGAATATTAGCAACTGACGTTACAGTAACAGGGGGGACTTACAACCCAAATACCGGTATTGTTACATTTTATAAAAACTTTGGAGACCCATTTGAGGTAAAGGGATTTGCAACAGGGTATACAGATTTTTATGTAACGGGTGGTAGTTTTAATCAAACAACGAAAGAACTAACTTTAACAAGAAA
>Ga0114958_10001895_pt1 | contig 16116 bp, 15 predicted proteins | sample C_130208_EF_Meta_FD_89577 | JGI IMG/M metagenome (GOLD analysis project Ga0114958, IMG submission 89577) | Freshwater microbial communities from Lake Croche, Canada to study carbon cycling - C_130208_EF_MetaG | ecosystem: Environmental > Aquatic > Freshwater > Lake | place: Lake Croche, Canada...
GAGGATTCGAACCTTCGAAGGCGTAAGCCGGCGGATTTACAGTCCGCTCCCATTGGCCGCTCGGGCAAGCTGCCTAGCTTTGCCGCCCTTTCGGGCAGCGCACGAAACAATACACGAGCACAGTTGTGGCCCGTACCTCGCAGGAGTCCTGGCGGTTTTCGGCACAATAGGGCCATTAAGGAGGATTCATGGCTGACAGCAGTTTCGACATTGTGTCCAAGGTAGATCGGCAAGAAGCCGATAACGCCCTGAACCAAACCGCAAAAGAATTGGCACAGCGCTTCGACTTCAAGAACACCGACACCACGATTGAGTGGAAAGGTGAACTTGGCGTCGAGATCACATCTGGTACCGAAGAGCGGGCAAAAGCCGCTCTCGATGTCTTTAAAGAAAAAATCATCAAGCGAGGCATGAGCCTGAAAAGTTTTGAAGCCCAAGACCCACGAGCTTCAGGCAAGGAATACAAAATCAGCGGTGAGTTCAAGGCAGGCATTAGCCCCGAACAAGCCAAGAAGCTCGGCAAGCTGATCCGCGATGAAGGCCCTAAAGGTGCAAAGGCACAAGTCATTGGTGATGAACTTCGCATCTCTAGCAAGAGTCGCGATGATTTGCAGGAAGTGCAAGAACTCGTGCGCACTGCGGAACTTGATTTCGCAACCCAGTTCGTGAACTACCGCTAGAAAATTACTCGCTCGCCCGAAGAACAAGATCAGCACTATCGCTGACTAACCCTTCACGCTGATGCGCTGCAAGACCACCTTGGTCACTCCATTGCAGCGCGTCAGTTGGGCAGACATCAACACACAGTCCGCAGAACATGCACAAGGCAAAGTCAATAGCGAAAGCATCAAGGATATGAACGGTCTTAGGCCGTCGCCCTTCTGAAATTTGTTCGGTATGACGATCGATTTCTATGCACTGACTCGGACATTCGCGTACACAAATCAAGCAAGCAGTGCAGTCGTCTTCCAGAAGCCCTATCGATCGACGGATGCTCATAGCGTCACCGATTTTCGCATTGGAGATTCCTGCGGATACGATCCGTGCAATAGGGGTCGACCATCAGCCAGCCCACTAAATGTCACACCGAACATCTCCTGAGCCTCACGTTCATACCAACCTGCGCCGGGATACGTGGCCGTGAGTGAAGCGATTTCGTGCATCACCGTTGTGCTCACAAGTGCAGATTCAGTTGTTTCAATGTTCACCACGCGGGCAATGATTTCCAAACTCTCGCCGCGATCAATGACTGTAAGAAAGTCGAACCAAGTCATTTCATTCATAGCGAGTTTCGCAAAATGCAGAGCCCACTGATCAGCAGCGATACGAGTTGGGATTTGCGTCATGACGCTGGCACTAACTGACAAATACTCTCAACGATTGACTCTGGGCTGGGTGGGCAGCCAGCGATAAAGCCACTGACTGGAATAAGTTCTTGTATCCCGTTCAACACGGTTGGAGCATCCCAGTATGGCCCGCCGGAACTCGCGCAAGCCCCGATAGCGAAAGCAATTTTGGGTTCAGGAATGCGATTCCATTGCGCAACCACCAACGGAGCCAAAAGGTGCGTCACCGTGCCCGAGATGAGCAAGACCTCGACTCGACTTGCTTCATGACTTGCATCCTCGACTTCGAGTAAACCTCGGGTGACCGCCGAACCCACTTCTAAGGCACAACAGGCCAGTTCGCTCACATGCACTCGGATCTTTAGATCTCCCGTGACGCGATACGCAACTGACCCAGAACCCATAAGCACCCACTGAGCGTACCTAGACCTCAATCGTTACCCAAAACCACACAAGGCACGGGTCTAGAGGTTCTCTCACAAGTCAAAACAGATAGTCAGGTACATAGACTGCGGTTCATGCCGCGATCCCCCAGAGCCATCGGAACTGCCCTTGGAGCAGCCGCTTATTTGCTTTGGGCGATGTTCCCTTTCTATTTTCGAGCGATCGAGGAAGTGTCACTCGTCGAGATTATTGCCAACCGCATCATTTGGTCTTGCGTCTTTCTCGCCATCGTCATCACCTTCACTCGCCGCTGGTACGTGATCCGAGCAGCATTCGCTGATCCGCGTAGCCTCGGGCTACTAGCAATCGCTGCCCTGTTCCTGGCAGCTAACTGGAGCACCTACGTGTACTCCATCGTGACCAACAATGCGCTTGCTTCATCACTGGGTTACTTCATCACGCCCCTAGCTGTCGTCGCGCTAGGAGTCTTCCTTCTCAAGGAGCCAATGAGGAGAACACAGTGGGCAGCTGTGGCCGTAGCCGCGCTAGCCGTTGTAGTAATCACGGTGAGTTATGGAACCCTGCCCTGGATCGCTTTAGTCTTGGCTTTTTCCTGGTCAACTTACGGCTACATCAAGAAGTATTTGGATTACCCTGCAGTTGAAAGTGTCGCTCTTGAAGCAGGCGTACTCCTACCGATCGCGCTCATTGTTCTAGTGGTGATGGGTTTGAATGGAACTGCATCCTTGTTCACCGGCGGCATCGACTTACTGGGCATGCTGATGCTTGCTGGACCGGTGACTGCAGTGCCACTCATGCTGTTCGCGGCCTCAGCCACTCGAGTGCCTTTAACGGTTTTGGGTCTACTGGAATACATCACGCCCATCGGACTTTTTGTGATCGGGATTGCTTTCTTCCACGAATCCATGTCACCTGCGCGGTGGGCCGGATTTATTTTGATCTGGGTCGCACTCGTTGTCTTTATCGTTGATGAACTCCGTCACCCGCATCACGCTGAATCGGGCGACGCGTTCTTGATAACTGAGCAGTAGCTCAGCCGGTGCGAGATACAACGTAATCGCACAGCATTTCAAGTGCTTCTCGAGCTGGGATCTCCGGCAAATCAACAAGTGACTTACGGGCATCATCAGCCCAACGATGCGCTTCAACTCGGGCCTGATCGATGGCGATGTGCTGACGCAAAAGACCCAAAGCTTCGAGGTGCTCCGCATCGTCTGGCAGCGGCTTTGATAAAAGTTCCTGCAAGCGGATATCCAAGGGATCGGAACTAGCCATTGCGATCAAACCGGCAAGCGTGGGAATGCCTTCACGTAAGTCGGTGCCCGGGGTTTTCCCTGACTGTTCAGACTCTGACGTGATGTCAACAAGATCATCCGCTAATTGGAATGCCACCCCGATGCATTCACCGAATCTAGTAAGCACTTCGGTTGTCTTTTCATCAGCGCCCGACAGCATCGCGCCGAATCGACCAGCGGTTGCAATCAATGAACCAGTCTTATCTGCAAGCACTTCAATGTGGTGCTGCACTGGATCGACACCTTCTAAGGGCCCGACCGTCTCTCGGATCTGACCAATACACAACCGTTCAAAAGTTTTCGCCTGAATGCGGACGGCATCGGGGCCAAGATCAGCCAAGATGTCTGACGCTCGCGCGAACAAGAAGTCACCCGTGAGGATTGCGATGGAGTTATCCCATCGCGCGTTAGCTGAAGCTGCTCCGCGGCGCATCTTTGCTTCGTCCATCACATCATCGTGAAAAAGCGTTGCCACGTGGGTCAATTCAACAACCACTGCAGCATCAATCACTGCCTTACGCGTTGGATCTGCGAACTGTGCAGCAAGCAAAGTGAGCAGCGGGCGAAAACGCTTGCCACCCGCGTCGACCAAGTGTGCGGAAGTCTGGGTGACAAATGGATAGTCACTTTGAATCGCCTCATGTAAGGCAACTTCCACTTGATCCATCGCAGCCGACAATGAGGCCTCGAGTGCAGGATCGCTCGAAAGCGAGCCGAGTGGCTGGGGACTCATGAGTACACGGTACTAGCGAACGAAAACGCCGGCGTTGAGGATCAGGTCTAGGAGCGGCTGGGGGAAAATTCCCAGCAGCACTGTGACCGTGGCTCCTGCAGCAAGGGCGATGGTGGTGAACACGGATGGGATCTCAACTATGGCAGTGTCTTCAGTGGGTTCAGAGAAGAACATCAACACCACTACCCGCATGTAGAAGAACGCTGCGATGACCGAGGCCACAACCGCGATGACGACCAGCCAGGTATCCCCCGCAGCCATAGCTGCCGTAAAGACGCTGAACTTGCCGATGAAACCACTAGTCAATGGAATACCAGCCAAAGCGAGCATAAAGATCGCAAACAAAGAGGCGATGAACGGCGAGGTTCGGCCTAGCCCAGCCCATTTGGACAAATGAGTTGCTTCACCATTGTTGTTGTCACGCACCATCGAGATGATTGCGAAAACACCAATCGTGGTGAAGGAGTATGCGATCACGTAGAAGATCGAACCGGCAAGACCCGCTGGACTTGCAGCAATCACGCCGACCAAAATGAAGCCAGCCTGAGCTATCGATGAATAAGCGATCATCCGCTTGATATCAGTTTGAGTGAGCGCGAGGATCGCACCGACCAACATCGTTAATGCGGCGATGACCCAGAGCATCGGCGCCCAGTCCCAACGCATGCCACCAAGTGCTACGTAGAGCAAGCGCAATAACGCACCGAAAGCTGCCACCTTGACTGCTGCTGCCATGAAGCCAGTGACTGGAGTCGGGGCGCCCTGGTAGACGTCTGGAACCCACTGGTGGAAGGGAACTGCACCGATCTTGAACAGCAGACCCGCAACAACCAACCCAATCGCAACTAGGACAAGTCCGGTTTCACCAGTCTTTGAGCTCAAAGCAGTTGCGATTTCAGGGAAGGAAATTGATCCACTGAAGCCGTAAAGCAAGGCAGCTCCGTAAAGGAAGAACGCTGAGGAGAAAGCACCAAGAACGAAATACTTCAGCGCAGCTTCTTGCGATAGCAAGCGGCGACGGCGAGCCATACCTGCAAGCAAGTACAACGGCAGTGACATCACTTCAAGTGCCACGAACATCATCAGCAAGTCATTGGCGACGGGGAACAACATCATGCCGCCAACAGCGAACAAGAAGAAGGCCCAAATTTCAGTCTGGAAGTAACCGCGCGCAGTGAATTGGCGCTCATCCTCGGAGCCAGGTAGCGAGGAGGCACGGGCCGCAAAGGCATCACCGTTTGGATCAAGGCCACGCTCTGCCATCAGCAGTGCGCCCAAAATCGCAATCACCACAACCGTGCCCTGCAGGATTAAGCCGGGTCCGTCAATAGCCAATGCGCCTTGACCAGCGGTTGCGCGGGAGCCTTGCAAGTTGATAACTGCGACCAATGCCGCAATAAGTGAAACAAAGACCAACGTCAGCTGAGCGGGTCGACGAGCACTTCGAGGCAGGAAAGCCTCAAAGAGCACAGACACCACTCCGGCGCCGAGCACGATAAGAATTGGTGCCAACAACTTGTAATCAAGGGTTGGCATCACCCATGGAGTTGCCTCCACCGTGCGAACTACTGCTGCTACGGCGTTCACTGCTGGGCTCCTTTGGATGTTGTACTAGAAAGTCCAACCGTCGGTGCCGGGTTGGTTGCCCCAATCACCGTCATCACCGTGTCAACGGCGGGATTCACCACGTTGAGCACAGGTGCTGGATACAGACCCAAGAAAATAGTCAGCAGCACGATTGGCGCGAGCGCGGTTATTTCTCGTCCGTTGAGATCCTTGATGTCTTCCAGCCCGCTACCAACTGGTCCAGTCATGGACTTTTGGTAAACCCGAAGAACGTAGGCCGCAGTAATCACAATGCCAAGAGTGGCGATACCGCCTACCCACATATAGCGCTGGAAAGTTCCCAACAGCACCATGAATTCGCCAACGAACGAAACCAACCCTGGCAGCGCTAGCGATGCCAACGCGGCGAAGAGGAAGAACCCGGCAAGCACTGGAGCTGGCTTATTCACTCCTGAGTAATCAGAAAGCAAACTTGAACCCTTGTGTCGTTGCATCAAGAAGCCTGCGGTCAAGAACAAAGCAGCGGTTGATAATCCGTGCGCGACCATGTACACCGTTGAACCACTGATACCGACACTAGTGAAGACAAAGATTCCCAAGATAATGAAACCAAAGTGCGACATCGATGAATAAGCGAACAGACGCTTCAAATCGTTTTGTCCAAGCGCGACAAAGGCGCCGTAGAAGATTCCAATGACAGCCAAGGCGATGATGAATGGCGCATAAAAATCACTAGCCGCTGGAAAAATAGGCAAGCAATAACGCAGCATGCCAAACGTGCCGACCTTGTCGAGCACACCCAGCAATAGGACTGCGGTTCCCGGCTTTGATGCCCCAGCTGCATCAGGAAGCCAAGTGTGGAACGGCCACAGCGGCGCCTTGATCGCAAAGGCGAAGAAGAATCCTAGGAATAGGAACTTCTGCGTTGTTGGATCAATGTTCAAACCGACAAGAGCAAACCAGTTGAAGGTGCCCTGGCCGGTGATCTTGGCCGAAGCCACGAACAAGCCGATCATGGCTGCCAGCATGAAGAGCCCGCCGAGCAAGCTGTAAATCAAGAACTTCATAGCGGCGTATGAACGCTGCGCGCCGCCGTAGCGACCGATCATGAAGTAGATCGGAATCAACATGGCTTCAAAGAAGACGTAGAACAGGAATACGTCGGTGGCGGCAAAAACGCCGATCATCAACGTTTCAAGAGCCAAGATCAGCGCGAAGTAACCCTTAACACTGCCAACGCTTTGCGAATTTGGCTCTTCAACGTCGTTCCAGCCGGCCAAGATGGTGATTGGTACCAGCACTGCGGAAAGCGCGATGAGCACCAAGCCAATGCCGTCAACACCAAGTGAGTAGGTGACACCAAAGGCTGGGATCCAGTCATGGAACTCCACAAACTGGAACGGCGCACTTGTTGAGCCGTTGAATTGCAAAGCAATCACAACGACGAGCGCGAGCACGACCAAGGAGATTGCGAACGCCAATTGCTTAGCCAACGCAGGCCTTGACTTCGGTAGCAACGCAACAACGATGCTTCCTACCAGCGGGACCAGACCAAGGACGGTCAGCCAGGGAAACGAATTCACGAAAGCCTCACCAATACGAGTGCCAAGACAACCAAGACAGCGCCACCCACCATTGAAAGTGCGTAGGAGCGGATGAAGCCAGTTTGATAGTGCCGCAAGCGACCCGACAGACCACCGAAGAAGGCCGCACTGCCATTAACGAGTCCGTCAATCCATGACCCGTCGAACCAAACTAAGAACCGAGAAACCCAGAACGATGGTTGTACAACCAAGGTGTCATTGATGACATCACCGTAGAGATCCTGGCGAGCAGCGCGGGTGAGCCATGTTCCACGAGGAGCCACGGTCGGCACTTCACGACGTGCGTACTGAATCCAGCCGTAAGCTGCACCAGCAAGCACGAGAACAAGAGTGATTGCCATCAGCAGTCCTTCAGGAATTGCAATCTCTTCCTTTTGGATACCAACCACAGGCTCAAGCCAAGTTTCGATGTTGCCCCAGAACAGCAGACCCATACCCAAGAAGGTTGAACCGATTGCCAAGATAATCAGCGGAATCGTCATCACCTTTGGCGACTCATGAGGATGAACATTGTCTTCCCAGCGAGCCTTGCCGTAGAACGTCATTGCTGCCATGCGAGTCATGTAGAAGCCAGTGATGGCTGCAGCAATGATCGTCAGCACGCCGACAAGAGTGTTGCTTTCAAAGGCGGCGTGAATGATCGAGTCTTTCGACCAGAATCCAGAAAACGGCGGAATGCCCATGATCGACAACGTGCCGATGATGAAGGTCGCATAGGTGACATACATCGCCGTACGCAGTGCGCCGTATCGGCGCATATTCACGTTGTCATTCATGCCATGCATGACCGAGCCGGCGCCCAAGAAAAGCCCCGCCTTGAAGACACCGTGAGTAAGCAAGTGGAAAATCGCAAAGACGTAGCCGATTGGTCCAAGTCCAGCGGCGAGCACCATGTACCCGATCTGACTCATAGTCGAACCAGCAAGGGACTTCTTGATGTCGTCTTTTGCGGAACCAATAACAGCACCCATGAACATCGTGATCACGCCGACAACAACCACCGCTGTTGCAGCTGTCGTTGCAATGTCAAAGATCGCATGACTTCGCGCGATCAGATACACACCTGCAGTAACCATTGTTGCTGCGTGGATAAGTGCCGAAACCGGAGTTGGACCTTCCATCGCGTCGAGTAACCAAGCCTGAAGTGGGAACTGGGCTGACTTACCGCAAGCAGCAAGAAGAAGTAACAGACCGATAGCCGTAAGGGTGCCTTCGCTGGCCTGGCTTGTTGCACCAAACACATCCTGGAAACCAACCGAACCAAAGGTGACAAACATGACCATGATGGCCAAGCCCAAACCAACGTCACCAACACGGTTGATGATGAAAGCCTTCTTGCCCGCCGCAGCAGCTGACGGCTTGATCTGCCAGAAGCTAATGAGCAAATATGAAGCAAGCCCCACACCTTCCCAGCCCACATAAAGCAGGAGGTAGTTGTTGGCAAGAATCAAGAGCAGCATCGCCGCAATGAAAAGGTTGAGGAAACCAAAGAACTTGCGCTTATCAGGATCATGACTCATGTAGCCAAGTGAGTAGATATGAATAAGCGTGCCCACGATTGTGATGAGCAGAACAAAGACCATCGACAGTTGATCGATCTGGAAGGCCATATCGACCTTGAAGTTTCCAGCGAACATCCAACTGAATTGGTTTTGACTAAATGTGCGTTGTTCCGCACTGTTGCCCATCATCGCGATCAACATCGCGATAGCGATCACCGCGTCAATGAGTACGGTGAAGACGCCTAGGTAGGCGCCCCACTTATTTAACTTTCGTCCACCAAGTAGCAGAATTGCCGAGCCCACGAGCGGCAGGGCAATCAAGAGCCACAGCAGCGAGAACACGCCAGTTGCCGGCATAACCTCTTGCACGATGCGTCCTAGTCCTAGTACTTGAGCAGGTTGGGTTCGTCGATGGAAGCCGATCGACGTGTTCGGAAGATCTGCACAATGATTGCCAAACCGACGACTACTTCAGCCGCAGCAACAACCATCACGAAGAACGCCACGACCTGGCCGTCCAGATTTCCATTCATTCGGGCAAACGCGACGAAGGCCAAGTTCGCTGCATTCAACATGAGTTCCACACTCATGAAAACAACGATGGCATTGCGTCGAACCAGAACACCAAGTGTTCCGATACCGAACAGCAGGGCAGAAAGAATTACGTAATTGGATGGATTCACAGTGAGTCACCCTCCTCGATGGCGCGACCGTCTTCGATTTCAACGGGTTGGACATCTGCGCGCGAACGAAGTGCTCCAGGGATGCTGGCTTCAGTTGGCGTTCCATCAGGCAGCAATGCAGGCGTATCGACCGCATTGTGACGGGCATAGATACCAGGGTTTGGTCGATTGCCCGGATGTTCGTCGCCCTTGAATCGTGCGATTGACAGTTCAGCCTGCGTTGGCTTCGGCTGCCAGTGTTCACGGTGCGCAAGCACCATCGCACCCATCGCAGCGGTGATTAATAGAGCTGAGGTGACTTCGAAGACCAGTAGGTAGTCCGTGAAAATCAGATGAGCGATGCTTTGAACGTTGCCGCCATCAAGGCGATTCGCCGCGTCGAGACCAACCGAGGGAAGACCGGAAAGTGAACTTCCAAGACCCCAAACCAAAATCACGATAAGCAGCAGGCCTAGAAGGATGGCCAGAACGCGCTGTCCCCTGATCGTTTCGATTAATGAGTCGGATGAGTCAACACCCACCACCATTAAGACGAACAAGAAGAGCATCATCACTGCGCCGGTGTAAACGATGACCTGCACCATGCCTAGGAACGGGGCATTGTTTGCAATATAAAGAATTGCCAAGTTGATCATCGTGAGAGCCATCCACAATGCGCTATGTACAGCCTTGCGCGAAGTGATCAAACCAATTGCACCAAGAACCGAAAGCACTGCACATACCCAGAACACCACAGCTTCGCCGGCGTTCACTTCATAGCCAGTCACGAGTTCGCCTCTCGGTTCACAGTGCCAGGACCTGTCACGCGGTTGGCGTAGTAGTCCTGCTCTGTCGTTCCTTCAACCATCGCGTGGGGAGCTGGGATCATCCCGGCAAGAAGTGGTCCTAAGAGGTCCTTCTTTTCGTAGATCAAATCAGCACGGTTGTTGTCAGCTAGTTCAAACTCGTTGGTCATGGTCAACGCCCGAGTTGGGCACGCCTCAATACACAAACCACAAAAGATGCAGCGGGCGTAGTTGATTTGGTAAACCAAGCCATAACGCTCACCAGGAGAAAATCGCTCTTCCTCAGTGTTCGAGGCGCCCTCAACATAAATTGCGTCGGCCGGGCAAGCCCAAGCGCAGAGTTCGCAACCTACACATTTTTCAAGCCCGTCAGCCCAACGATTAAGTTGGTGGCGGCCGTGGAAACGTGGTTGCGTTGGGTACTTATCAGCGTCTTCTGGGTATTGCTCAGTGACCACCTTCTTGAACATTGTCGAGAAGGTGACCCAGAATCCCCGGACTGCTTGGGGCAGCTCAGCCATCAATGGCCTCCTGCGTAGTAACGGATGAAGAAGCACGACGGGTCGGTAGGTTCACTTGCTGTCCTGGCATCGGAGGCACAGGGTATCCGCCCGCCATCGCATCAAAGGCTCGAGCCTGGATTTCCGCATCTGCTTCTTCCTGAAGGGCGCTCTTGCGATCAGCGCGTGACTGAAGCAGCCAAGACCCTAATAACAAGACGATGATGGTGATGCCGCCAACCAGCAGAATCTGGGTGCTGGTGAATTGGACATCGTTACGAAGAACTCGAGCTGTTGCCACGATCATGATCCAAGCGATCGAGACAGGGATCAAAATCTTCCAACCAAACTTCATGAACTGGTCGTAGCGAAGTCGCGGCAGGGTCGCACGAAGCCAAATAAAGATGAAGATGAAGATTTGGACCTTGAGTAGCCACCACAACAATGGCCAGTACCCGGTGTTCGCAGCATCCCAAAGCGAGATTGGCCAGGGTGCACGCCAGCCGCCAAGGAACAACGTTGTTGCCAGCGCTGAAACTGTCACCATGTTGATGTATTCAGCAAGGAAGAACAATGCGAACTTCATCGACGAGTACTCAGTGTGGAAGCCACCGACGAGTTCGCCTTCGGCCTCAGGAAGGTCAAATGGTGCACGGTTGGTTTCGCCAACCATCGCCGTGACGTAGATCAAGAACGATGGCAGCAAGATAACTGCGAACCACACTGGCTCTTGAGCACTGACAATCTCTGACGTCGACATCGAACCCGCGTAGAGGAACACCGCGACGAACGACAGGCCCATGGCGATTTCGTAGGAAATCATTTGCGCACTTGAACGAAGTCCACCAAGAAGCGGGTAAATCGAACCGGATGCCCAGCCAGCAAGCACAATGCCGTAAATACCAATCGAGGCAATCGCCAGAATGTAGAGAACTGAAACCGGGAAGTCTGTGAGCTGCAATGGCGTTTGCTGACCAAAGAGATTGACTACCGGGCCAAATGGGATCACGGCAAAAGCAATGAATGCTGCCGTTGCCGAAATGATTGGCGCGATCCAATACACCGCAAGGTGCACGCCCTTAGGAACAATTTCTTCCTTGAGTGCGAGCTTGACGCCGTCCATTAACGACTGCAATAAACCAAAAGGTCCAACGCGGTTCGGCCCGATGCGGTGTTGCATGCGTGAAACAACGCGACGTTCCCACCAGATAGTGAAGAGAGTCAGGAGCACAAGCATGACAAAAATGCCGAGCACCTTGACGATGACGATCCACCAAGGATCAACACCAAAGAATCCGAACTGACCACCGGTCATGCGGCACCTCCTGCAGAAACGTCGACCGCTGATCCAATACGGGCCCCAAGGTCTCGATAAATCGAGCAATCAGTTGAATGCATTGGCAAGAACACGACGTCATCCATGACATCGCCGATTTCAACCGGCAGCGTGACTGATCCGTCCGGGCCACCAACAGTGATGGTCGTTGGCGATCCAAGTTGCAGTGCTGCTGCTGCGGAAATGAGTGCTGCGACGGGACGGGCAGTTGCAGCCAAGAACGGCTCACCGTCTTGCATCACTCCGGCATCAAGCAGTTCTCGCCAAGAAGTCAGTCGGAAGGCAGCACTCACGATTGGCGCGCTACCTGTAGAAGGCAACTCTTCACGAGCGCCCTTCCACTGCCCAAGATCTGCAAGTTCGCGGCGTAATCCTGCGCCATCCCAGGCACCAGCCTGCTTACCGATCGCCTTTGCCAGCATTCCCAGAATGGTTGCGTCACTCATTGACAGTGCGTCTTTGAAGACTTGGCCAAATGGTCGAGCCCGGCCTTCCCAATCGACGAAGGTTCCCGCTTTTTCAGTAACGAGTGCCACCGGTAAAACAACATCAGCAATTTGGGTGAATTCTGAATGGTGGTGATCAAGGCAAACAATGAATGCCGTGCGCTCAAGTGCTGCTGCGGTGACTGCCGGATCAGGTAGATCAACCGAATCAACACCAGCAATGACGAGAGCACCCAGCTTCTGACTGCTACCCGCGTCAAGGATGTCTTCGCCTGAAAGTCCAATTGCACGTGGAAGCGAATCCACCTCAATACCCCACACACGGGCAATCTCTGTACGAGCACCGGCATCAGTAAGCGGACGTCCCCCTGGAAGTAGACCAGCCAGCGCGCCTGCATCCAGCGCACCGCGTTCGCCTGCACGGCGAGGAACCCATGCAACGGCTGCACCTGTTTGCGCTGCTATTTCGGCGAGAGCTGACAGACCGCCAGCACTTGCAGCGATTCGTTCGCCGACGAGAATGACTGCACCTGGCTTAGCAAGGCCTGCTTTCACATCTGCAGGTAGATCGCGAAGCACGAGTGCTTCTTGCCCTGGCTTTGTGGCAAGCAGCGTGCCGCCCATCTTCGCCAGGCCGCGAGTTGCAACAGCACCAAGGCTTACAACGGAGGTCTTTGCTTTGCGCAACCGCAAGAACACCATTGGTGATTCATCTTCAGGTTCGAAAGCCACTAGGAGTACAAACGGTGCCTTCTCGAGCGCGTCATAGGTCACGGTGATTGGCGTGCCGGCAATCGCACTGCGCAAGTATTGGGCTTCTTCTGATGAAGTTGCACGCGCACGGAAGTCAATATTGTCGGTGCCAAGAATCGCGCGAGCAAACTTTGCGTATCCATAAGCATCTTCTTGCGTGAGGCGTCCGCCGGTGAGTACTCCGGTTGACGAACCAGCTGCGGCAAGACCACGTGCAGCAACATCAATGGCTTCTGGCCATGAGGCTGGGCGGAGTTCACCGTTCTCGCGAACCATCGGGGTGCTTATCCGGCCCTCTGTGAGATAGGTGAAGCCGAAGCGACCCTTGTCACAGTTCCACTCTTCATTGACTTCTGGCGAATCCCAAGCCAAGCGTCGAGTTACTTCGCCGCGACGGTAGTCGGTGCGTAGTGAACAACCTGATGCGCAGTGCTCGCAAGTTGTTGGGACCGACACAAGATCAAAGGGGCGTGAACGAAAGCGGTAAGCCGCACTCGTTAAAGCGCCAACTGGACAGATCTGAATGGTGTTGCCGGAAAAATATGATTCAAACGGCTGATCATCGGCGACACCCACTTGCTGGTTTGCGCCTCGCTCAAGCAATTCGAGCATTGGGTCGCCGGCAATTTGGTCTGCGAAACGGGTGCAACGTGCACATGACACACAGCGCTCACGATCGAGCAAGATCTGGGCACTGACGTTGATTGGCTTTTCGAAAGTCCGCTTTTCGCCGTCAAAGCGTGACTCTGGTCGACCTGCAGACATCGACTGGTTTTGAAGCGGGCACTCGCCACCCTTATCGCAAACAGGGCAATCGAGCGGGTGGTTGATGAGTAGGAATTCCATGACACCCTCTTGGGCATCCTTTGCAACCTCTGACGATTCCTGAGTGCGAATCGTCATGCCATCGTTGACTACCTGAGCGCAAGCTGGCTGCGGCTTAGGCATGCCTTCAACTTCGATCAGGCACGCACGGCAAGCAGCAACTGGCTCGAGTAACGGGTGATCGCAAAAGCGTGGGATCTCAATGCCGATGAGTTCAGCGGCACGGATCGCCAAGGTGCCTTTTGGCACTTCGATAACTACCCCGTCAATTGTGACGGTGACCATTGGCACCACATCGGTGGTGAGGTTTTCGCTCATCGGGTTGCAGCTCCCGCATAGATGTATGAAGCCACCGGATCGAATTTTTCATCGACTGGTGACTCGGTGGCCGCAACAAACTCGTCACGGAAGTACTTCAATGCCGCAGGGAAAGGCGTTGCCGCCGCATCTCCTAATGCACAGAATGATCGACCTGAAATTTGATTACACGCACTCACAAGTAGTTCAAGATCTGATTCTTTGCCGCGACCGTGCTCAAAGGTTTCCAGGACCCCAGTGATCCAATACGTACCTTCACGACATGGGGTGCACTTGCCACATGACTCATGCTTGTAGAACTCGAGCCAACGAGTGACAGCCTTCACCACACTGACGGTCTCATCGAAAATCATTGGCGTTCCGGTGCCGAGCATTGTTCCTGCAGCAGCCATCTCTTCATACGTCATCGGAAGATCAAGGTGCTCTGCGGTAAGCAGCGGAACAGAAGATCCGCCTGGCAACCAGAACTTGACCTTGCCATCACCGCGGACGCCGCCGGCGTAGCCAAGCAATTCACGCATCGTGATTCCCAGCGGTGCTTCAAAGATGCCTGGGTTATTCACATGTCCTGAAACAGCCCAGACTTTGAACCCTGGTGACTTCTCGGTACCGAATTGACGGAACCAATCCACGCCGCGATCAATGATGTAAGGAATGTTGCAGATTGTTTCGACGTTGTTGATCACCGTTGGCGATGCATACAAACCAGCCACAGCCGGGAACGGTGGCTTCAACCGCGGTTGCCCACGCAATCCTTCTAGCGAATCAAGAAGTGCGGTTTCTTCACCACAGATGTATGCACCGGCACCGGCGTGCACAACAATTTCAAGATCAAAGCCAGAGCCCAGGATGTTCTTGCCGATCAAACCTGCGCGGCGTGCTTCGGCAACAGCGTTTGCCACCTTGCGCAGCGCGTTCGGCACTTCACCGCGAATGTAAATAAATGCCTGGTTCGCACGAATCGCAAACGAAGTGATGATCACGCCCTCAACCAATGAATGTGGGTTTGCCATCATGATCGGAATGTCTTTGCAGGCACCCGGCTCTGATTCGTCAGCATTCACAACGAGGTAATGCGGCTTGCCATCGTTTTGTGGAACGAAGCTCCACTTCAACCCGGTTGGGAATCCGGCGCCGCCACGACCGCGCAGCCCAGAATCTTTGACCGTGGTGATGATTGCATCAGGATCGAGCTTGAGTGCTTTTTCAAGTGCGCGGTATCCGCCAAAGCGACGGTAACCGTCAAGTGTGTAGAGGTCGGGCGAATCCCAGTGCTCAGTGATAACCGGTGTCAGCGTCATGACTTAGGCCTCCTGTCCGGATTGAGGTGCAGCCATGTTGTGTTCCTTGGCGTAGCGCAAACCCGCCAGCATTTTGTCGTCGACTGAATTTCCTTCGCCGGCAAGACCATCATCTGGAAAGGCCAAGGTGTGTTCGGAAGCTTGGAAGTTACGAATGACCGGACCGCGAGTTGATTCGACGCGCTCACCACGGGCAAGGCGATCCACAACATCTACAGCCGACGATGGAGTGACATCGTCCATGAATTCCCAGTCAACCGTCATCACTGGCGCGTGAGTGCATGCTGCCTGACATTCAATGCGCTCAAGTGAAAACTTGCCGTCTGCAGTTGGCTCGTTGTGACCAACGCCAAGGCGTTCTGAAAGAGCCTCATAGACCGCGTCGCCACCGAGAAGACCACACAACGTGTTGACGCACACACCAATGTGATGCTCGCCAACCGGCTTGCGCTTGTACATCGTGTAGAACGTTGACACGCCTGTAACTTCAGCTTTGGAAATCCCCAGCATCTCAGCGCAGGCAGCAATACCTTCAGGGGTTACTTCCCCTTCTGCGCTTTGAACAAGGTGCAGCATCGGCAATAACGCCGAACGTGACTGCGGGTAGCGCGACACGATGTCGCGCATGCTTTCTAGGGTCTGCTCGCTGATAGCCATGATCTCTTCCTCTCGATCGCTTTAGCGATCGACTCCGCCCATAACGGGATCGATACTGGCA
>Ga0114958_10001903_pt1 | contig 16078 bp, 17 predicted proteins | sample C_130208_EF_Meta_FD_89577 | JGI IMG/M metagenome (GOLD analysis project Ga0114958, IMG submission 89577) | Freshwater microbial communities from Lake Croche, Canada to study carbon cycling - C_130208_EF_MetaG | ecosystem: Environmental > Aquatic > Freshwater > Lake | place: Lake Croche, Canada...
AATTTTATTTAATTTAATTTTAAATTATTTTAAATACATAGATGGAGTTTAACATACAAGTGGCATTAGAGATGGTAGAAGAATCTACTGTTGAGGAATTGGGCAACTTAACTAAAGAAGACCTTTTAGCTATTATGGGAGCATTGGGTCCAGTAGATTTTCAGGAGTTTCTATTTGCCAAAAACATCAAAATTTTTGGCGGAATTAATGGATACATTGACGATTATTTTTCCAAAAATACTGTTAATAAAGTGAAAACGCTATCCAATAGTACTAAATCTAGCACTGTTATTATGTTGAAAAAGATGCTAACATATGATGCTATTTCTGAAGCAAATAAGAAAAGAGTTACAGCGGCTATTAGTGAACTTAAGCCGACTGCAGCTGCAGCAGCAGCAGGTTCTAAAAAACTAAGAAAAGGGCGGCGTTCACGAAGCAGAAAAATCCGCAATTAATTAACTAACGTTTGACCGTTGATTTGAAATAAATATGTAAGTATCAGAGAGAAGTCATATGACTACTATTTCAGATTCAACCAATTTTTTGATGGACCCCCAAAGGGAGGTTCCTAGCACATTCAATACAAAAAGCGCTTATGAATCTGGTTTAGTTGTAGATGCTCCCACTATGAATATTGTTGAAACACGTGGATATCCAGAGAAACTAACCTTTCAGAATGTATTTCCTCCGGTCTGCCTGAAATCACACTGGGACCCTTCTGAACTATCAAAGTACGTATTACCACAAGATTTACGTATCCCCCTCCCGGTTGACCCACGCCCACTATTTCGCAACTGTATCAACTATTTCAATCTAACTCCTATTACTCCTGAGACTAAATCTGAATCAGCTGTTCGTAGTAAACTGGAAATTCCTACACAGCCAGGTGGAGGTGGGCGTAGTGTACCTTTTGAGCTATATGCAAAAAATATAGATAATGAAAGTGACCTATTTTTGAATCATCCCCAGGATAAGTGTGATGATAATAAATGGATGGCTAAGTCTGACTCAGACCTATATATTAATAGACATCGCCCTGTACCCAAAAAAGGCGACGACAGTGGTTTTGTGAAGGTCTCTGAACTTGATAAGCCTTTAGCAACTATAACACCCAATGGTCCTTACAAGTGCAGAGCAGAAGCGGATAATAGCGCTTGGGGTCGTAGTGCACGTGTATTTAACAACCCTACCCGTGAGGATAGACTGCCTGGTAGTAGTCCACGTTTATCTGAGGCGCCACTTGGTTCCAAGGGTGCCCGTACTGCGCGTGTATCTAAGACTCCACGGGTATGGTCATCTAACTCTGTAGTCTTCTATGTTGATGGTAGCAGTGGTTATATTAATCTAAGTAACTTAGCGTCAGGATTACGTGATTGTGGTTATGAAATTGCTATTTTTTCAACAGAAACGACTAGTATAAAGGCTGGTATTTCTTATCACCATGTTACGGAATTTGTACCTAATGATGTATACTCTACCATAATATTGTGGGGTGGTTCTGACCTATTGGATAATTTCCAATACATTCCTAAAGCCAAGGCGATTTTGCTGAACTTGGATGAGGAAGAGGGTTATGAATATGTGTGCAGTCGCGTAAATAAAGATGTTGTAGATAAAATAGTTGTCAAATCGGCTTATCACCGGTCCAAGTACCAGTGCTACACCTGGTCTAAATTTGAGGTCATACCTTCTGCCTTACCTTCAACACTGTTCACTGGACCCAATCGTTTTATTGAGCGTATGCCACACCGCGTTCTTGTAACTGAATACAGTCCTGAATTAGTACTGTTTGTACAACATGGCTGGAGAAGATTGAAAGCTGAATTCCCTAGAGCTGAACTACATGTATGGGAAACACCTGGTGACGATAAAAAGACGGTGCTACCTATGTTAATGGGTATTGTGGGTAAGGATAGTGCTGTGTTTTTACATGGTGTGAATGATTTGAATGGAATGGTTAAGGAGCGCTTTGCTAGCCGCTGTCATGTGTACTTAGAGGATTACGACCAGGTCAGCTGTGAGGCTGTGCGCCTGTCAGCATTGGCTGGTTGTATTCCTATTATGCCTGAGCGCGGTGTTTATACTGAGCTACGGGGATTGAACGTGCCTGGTCGCGTTAAGGAACCATCTGTACTTATTGAATATGCCAAGGCAGTTTCCACACTGTTTAAAAATCCTGACTATGCGCACAAAATGCAGGAGAATAGTCAGATGGACCCTTCCTTAAAGGGCATCAAGGTAACAGCTGAACACTGGGCATCTATTATTAAGGGACTTGTCGAATCAGCAAAACCCTTTAATCCTGGTAAGTTTAATAGTCTTTTTTACTAATACTTTTGGAAAAAAATATTTTTGTTTTTTTCGACATTTGACACGTTTTTAACAAAGCGCGCCTCCTAGAGCGGCAACAGACAATAGGAGTAGAAACCCTGCTGTCCAGCTGTCAGCATAGAGAATAAAAGACCCCAGGACAAAGAAGGTTACGATGAAGCTGGCATAGAAGATGCGGTCCTGGTAAATCTGAGCACAAGTTTCGCAAATGGCGGTCCAGTTGCCATAAAGGATGGCAAGGAGGAAAAGGAGGGGGATGAGCATTTTGGCTGATTGCTTTATTGCTTTATTGCTTTATTGCTAGAGTACTTCTTGGTATCTGGCACCTTTTATTTATTATGATTTATGATTTCAATTTTTTCAATATTTCATATTATTGGAAAAATTGACTAGTAGTTAGGTTTTTAGCTTTTTGGAAAAATGTACAAGCGGATTAGTAGAAGTCGATGGAAAGGAACTGAAATTGTGGCTTTTGCCGGTGGTCCAAGTGACTATACCATGTTAAGTTCATGCTGGCACTCATTGCTACCAATGTTTGATACAAAAACAGTCCTTCCACTACGTTTGGTCTGTAGAGAATTTGAACACACTATACGTAGATATAACTGGGATGATAAAAATACTATTGTATCTAAAGACCTTGATAGGTGGAGAGTCTGTTTTCCAAATGCACGGGCTGCTAATCTATCTCAAATGGGTGCTGCTTTAGTTGATGATGATTTAGTTCATCTACAGGGTATTATGCATTTAGATTTGAGCTATTGCTATAATCTTACTGGGGCAACCTTTCATTATTTACGCGGTGTTCACACACTCAAACTTAATGGGTGCTTTAGAATCAAGCCAGAGGCATTTATGCATTTAGTCGGTATTCAAAATCTAGAAATGACTTGTTGTAGGGCTATGGGCGTTGAGGCATTTCAGTCAATTAGGGGGGTTTCTGAGTTGACAATATGCTTCTGTAATCACGATGCAGCAGTGGCTACATTGGGAATTCGAAACATACAAAAGCTTATTACACATGGTTGTAACTGCTACGGTGTTCACTAAGGTCTGTATAAAAACCCACACAATCTATAAGAGATTTTTTGTAGAAAAAGTGATGAAACATTACTATCGCATTTTTCCTGTTTTGTGGGATGGTGTACCAGGAAACAATGCTGCCACAGTTTATGCCATTGATAGAATGCCTGAGGGTCCGTTAGCTTCTAGTGTATGTTGTACGCCCCGAAGCCAGATGGACCCTGCATATTGGTGGGCAGGTTCAACATTTTTGCGCTTATCTAATCCAAGGGAACTTATGACCTGTTGTGCCGGTCCTGAAAATGTTTGGGATGCCATAGTCTGGCAGAAACTACCAGCTTGGTTATCATATGTACAAGGTCTGGGTTATACTGTACCTGAGACATTTAATTTAGGGGCAGACCCTAATCAAACAATAACACTAATATATACCGCTAATATATAGTATGTGCAACTTACTTCACGACCACTGCGTTAATCACCACTGGAAAATGTTTAAGTTCCTTCTGCTTGCTGGGCTATTTGTTGCGTTTGTACCCGGCGTACTAGTGACACTTGACTTTGGTTTCAAAAATAAGTTTGTGCCTATTTTAATACATGCTGCTATTTTTGCGTTTATCTACAGTGCTGTCTCTCACTGCTACTGGATGCACATGAAGCACAGGCACCACCGTATGATGCGCCACCTTAATCAGGACTTAATGAATGAGGTGCAGATGGAAAAACTGGACCAGCTTCAACTAAACCAGATGATGCAAAATGATATGCTTTCAGCACTTAGCACAAAATGCAGTGGCGGTGGTAATCATTAATCCATATAACTAAAGTCAATATCTGGAAATGCTTTCGAAAGTATAGACTGAAGCGGTCTCATATAGGGATTATGCTCTTGTGACTGCGACTGCTCCGATTGCCTTTTAGAGCCCAAGTAATAACCTAGAAATAGCCAGAAGTACATCTATTAATTATATTTTTATTGATTATATATTAATAAAAATATGTGTGTTCAAACTTTTTGCTTATTTGCTTTTGACAGTGTGCTTCTTTTTTTTGAGGCGTTTTGGGCTTGCTGACCTTACACGACGCGCAGCTTTTCTTGTACCCTTGACTATAGGTTTAGGGTAGGGTGTTACACGAATCTTACGCCGTGTTAAGGCATTAGATTGATGTTTTGCTTTTTCTGAGCGCGTTAGTGCTTTGCTAGCATCTCCATTTATTCTTACGACAAAGCGGTGCCAACGTTCATTTTCACTTCTTAACCCGGATACATTGCTTTTAAAATGTATCTTTTGCCCCTTGGGTTTTTCGGGTTTGGGGGCTGGTTTGAAACCTGGACGCAGGTGGGGAGGAACATAGGGTGGCATCTTATTATTAAATACTAATTTTATTTGAGTTAACTAGATGGCAGATAGTAATAAAACTGAAGTTCCAGAAAATAAGGAGGGTTCTGAATTAACAATAAACGATGGCAAGATACGCCCGAATAATGGTTGGACATCTGAAATTGAGGTGCTAATTGCTGATTGGTCCGATAGAGCTAAATGCTATAGATGGATGCACGATAAAACATCACGTGCTTACTCCAAATATAATCAATATATGATGATACCTATTATTGTACTTTCTACTTTGACAGGTACAGCTAACTTTGGTCTTGGGTCTATTTTCAATGATAATCAATACGGTAAAACTATGGCATCTCTTGGGATTGGTGGTGTAAGTATTATTACTGGAATTATATCTACCTTGGCTAATTTTTTACAATACGGTCAAGGGTCGGAATCTCATTCTGTGTCAGCACTGATGTGGGCTAAATTTAGCCGCTTAATTTCTATTGAAATGGCGCTACATCCTAATGACAGAATGGAGGCTTTTGCTTTCTTAAAAATGTTTAGAATTGAACTGGACCGACTTGTTGAACAGAGTCCTACCATACCAGAAAATGTTATTGTACAGTTCAAGCGTGAATTCCGTGCCAATAATGAGGTAACTAAGCCTGATATTGCTGGTGTATTGGACCATACTAATGTTTTTAATAATAGCAATGAACGGTTAAAACAGGTTGCGGTTGATGCAACTCTGATGTTACTCCAGAAAAAGAAATTTTTCAAGGAAATGGTAATGGAGGAAATTGATGCCAAGGTCAAAAAATTAATAGCTGATGCAAAGTCTAAAGGGTCACCGGTTTTGAATAGGGATTCACCAGCGGCGGCTGCTTCTGCTTCTTCTTCTAACAATGTAATTGTACAAGCTGAAGATGAAATAATTATTGATGTTGATGCTGTGCCTGTAAATAAACGGTAGGGTAAACTGCTGTATATACTTGACTGTAAAAATTAATTTCCTTTGGTGATTAATTTTAGACCCACTGGCATTTTAAACCGGCACTTATTAGTTTAAGGGTCAAGAATAAGGACACGGGTATATGGAATAGTATTGAAAGCACTATCAATATTATACGCACCCAGCCATTCCACTGCACTATCATATGGTAGAATATTTACAATGCGACCACTTAAATATGTCTTTCTATTACGGTTTTTAAGCCGCATTGTAACTCTGTCTCCCACTCTGAATCTGTTCCTAAAGTGAAATTCAGTCAGTGGTTGGAATATACGATTAGCCTGACGCCAATGTGGGTTACTATGTATTGTATCTTGATATACTACTTTTCGTGGATAAACTATCTCGTTAAAGTTCATTATTATAATTACCAATGACGACTTTAAGCGACCGTTGGTCTAAATAAGTGCCGGTTTGAAATATCCACGGGTCTAAAATGTATGTAGCGTTATCTTATTCAATATAAATCATATCCGGCTTGGGAAATCCATTAAATTCACTTGCTGTTACATTTGTATAGGCACCCATATTTTCTACTTCTAACCAGTCGCCAGGGTTAAGTAAGGGGAGGCTTATATTAGGATTAATAATATCTGCACCATCGCATGTGCGTCCAAATAAAATAGCTCTGTACATGCGATTTGGAAAGATTAGTGGTGTTTTATGATACACAACCTTGAAATCTGGCTTTTGTCCATCAAATGGAATATTTGAGAAGTAACCATAAACAGATTCATGTAGGGTATAGCGGAATTCAGGTGCCTCTGGGTCGTCACTTGGTAAACCGCGCTTTTTGCCTATTACTGGGGTGTAAAGGGTTTGACAAGTGGCTGACAGAAAACGACCAGGTTCAGCTATCCAATTAATTGGCGTCCCTGCTGGTGAACTATCATTAGGGAATAGGCTGGCACGTGACGATTCAATACATGATGATACCTGTGCCAGATTTACATTTGTAGGTAGGAAGCCACCTCCAATATCAATAGTGTCCATTTTGATATTAGATTCCACACCTAAATCCATTGCCAGACGGCATAACTTTAGCGCTTTTGAAAACTGGTCAGGGTTTTCACATTCACTTCCAACATGGAAGCTGAGTCCTTTAATCGGTATTTTGTACCGTTTTGATAAGTCAAATATGCTTGAAATCCACGATATAGGCGCACCAAACTTTTTACTAAATGGTTGCCTAGAATTAGTATCTGGAACAGCCAAACGGATTAGCGTATCACCCTTCCAACTGACTTCGTGAAGCTTCTCCATTTCTTCTGGTGAATCAACAACTGTGGTTTTGATTCCATGGCGGACAGAAGCATATAAATCAGTAGATGTCTTACACGGTTGTGCATATACGATTTGGGCTGATTTGGAAATCTTACGAACGTTTTCCATTTCGCTGATGCTTGCGCAATCAAAACCCGCAAAACGGGGTTTAAATACTTCTGTAATCCAACGAAGTAGCTGGGGGTCGTTATTGGATTTAACAGCGTAAAATGGGCGTACAAATGGCAAATACTTCATCCAAATATCAGCCTGTTTTTGTACTTGTGACTTCTTCATAACTGCAAAGGACTTCAACACCGGATTGTTAAAACGGGGAAAGTACTGACCGTGATTAAATGTTTTTGCTAAGTTTTGCAGTGGGACGATGGATATTTTTTATACAGAAAATAAAATGCCGGATTTCATTTTTTCTGAGGTTTTTCTTGTAGTATTTAAGGTGGTTTTTTAATATATATAATAATAGGACTCCCTGCGTCTTAGATGTATATTGGCGCTGGTATTATTATTCACAACTCAAAAAAGCAAGTTGTATTAGTGTGTGATGCCAAATCTGGGCGTTGGGGATTCCCAAAGGGTCATCCGGAAGTAGAGGATAAGAATCAGGCAATTAATACTGCAGTTCGTGAATGCTTTGAAGAGACTGGTATGAGACCTGTTCATGATTATATTATTGAAAGTAATACACCTAAGCGTATTGGAAAAAGACTCTATTTTACTGGAATTCTTCTTAATGAGGGATTTCGCAATCATAACCTTAATCTTAATGAGATTCAAGATATACGATGGTGGACTATGGAGGAGCTTTTGGTAAATGAAGGGATTCTTAACTCAGACCTTCGTTGTTGGCTAGCTAAGCGCAAACGTCGTGGATTACGCAGTCCTACTTTGATGGGGTCTGGGGGCTCACCTGGCTCTGTGCCTTTAACCATTTAGTATAAGCGGGAGTGCGCTCAACTATATAGGATGAACCTAGACCGCCCTCTGAACCGGGTCGTGCAGCGATTTCATGTGCCATACGCTCCGCCTTAGTAAGTGACTTGTAAAACTGAGTTACAAGAGGATTTAGGGGAATATGATTAATGGGTGGGGACTTCTGCATCTATTTTTATTTTAATAGTACCTGAATGATTTAGACTTCAATTTTATACTGGAAGATAAATAGATATGAAGCTTGATTATGTCATTTGGATAATTTTAGCGGCTATAACATCAGCAATACCTGTTGCAGCCGCCAAACAATTTTCACTAAAAAAAGAACTTATTTGGATTATAATATCACTTATTTCTTCTGGCTTAATGATTTGCTGTTACCTTCAACTCTTTCAATCTAAATCTGATATTGGGTCTTTGTATCCACTAATTAAATGTTTTTCTATTGGATTTCTTGTTATAACAGGTATGCTATATTTCAATGAAACTATGACATATAGGAAAGCACTGGGTTTGGTTCTGGGCTCAGTTGCTATATACTTACTGGCAACGTATTAGCATCATTATCTAGTATTAACTGATTCATCATGCTAAAGGTTCTGTCAATGCGATGCTTATTAAGATAGGCTGGGTCTAATTTGTCAATAGTTTCTTTACTTACATTGCTTGTAAGAATCAAGATAACATTTTTATAGAATATACGGTCATCAAAGAAGCAGCACCAGCTAGTTTTGTCCTTAATTTGTGTGGGAATATCTAAATGTGTTCGGATTGTATTATTATGAATATCATTAATCATAACATTTACCTCCTCTAGAACAATAATTAGCGGCTTATCATCTTCGTCGTTTCGCGTACGGCTTTCAATAATCATATTTGTAAGTGTATCTCCTGGGTCTGTTGGATTAAATGTATGACAATACATTCCGTTTAGTTTCTTTGCTACAAGGTATCCCACTGAACTCTTACCTGCCATAGATACACCATGAATAAATACTGTTGCCCGCTGCTTATTTTTGTATAGGTTAATTATATTTTCGACTATTGGACCCTGGTCCCCTATGGGTTCAATATGGGAAACGTCTAATGTTATTGCGCTGTAATAGAAAGACTTGTAGTGACCTGAGCGGGAATAGACCTTAATTGTTGTTTTCTTTTGGGACTCAAGAAGTGGTTCAGTCTCATCTACAGATGAGATTATTGGGCTGGTTGATTTATTAAAATGTGTATCGTCCTCTTCTAAAAGGGAATTGTAAAACTTGCTTGTTGTAATAATCCATAAGCGTTCCTCATCTACGTATTTAGACTCACGGAAATACTGTCCAAGACAGTTTTTTCCTATAAAATATCCTGCTGGAACTACTTTTCCATTATTGTAAATGTAGCTGGAACACGATGTATTTTTTTCTATTTTCTTAATAATTATTTTGTATTTTTCCTTATCTCCCAGTATCCTATAAGTACGAATATCAAATAGTTGTAGGGCACACAGAATAAGTTCTGGTAAATACGTATAATAATGATACATGAAGAAGCCGATTACAATTTCCCAATAACTCATACTTACAGGGGGTAACATTTTGCCTTGATTTTTTGATTTATTATTGGCTTTATTCATTTTTCTGCGTTAATAATCTGAAATAAACATTCTGAGTCTTTTATATATTTGATGAAAATTATTTTGGCGCTTTTAGGCTTAGCAAGTGCAGTGCGTACATATATTGCTCCTGATGGTCCTAATGCTTGCATTAATTTCCAGGTTGGGGCAGGTACTGGGTGTGATTGGATGTGTAACTACTGTGCAAACCAGCTGGGCACAAATAACTACTATTTTACTAGCGGTGTATGTAGCTACCAGTCTGGTGGCTGTGTAGGAAACCCTTCCACGGGTACCACTTACACTTGCTGTGCCGTTTAGGCAGTGGATTTCTAAAAAAATGAACTGATTTATCACTGATACTTTAGTTCATAAAGAAAAAGAGGAGGATGAGCTTGGATTTACGCATTGGACTTGATTTGATGATACAGAGCTATTCTGGCTTGCCTTTTGTGAAAAGCGGGTCTGGTTTGCTTGTACAATTTGATGTTAATAGATTTGCCGTACCAGAGCCATTTTGGAAATATATTAATCAATATGGTCCCCATTGGCAAATGTATATTAAGCCGTGGAGTCCAGCGACGTCGACCGATTGTAAGTCCTTTCTGGCAATGTATCCCCTATGGTCAGTTGTGTATGAGGGACTGGAAAATGAGACTGATTGGACTGAGAAGGACCACGATATGTTTAAGGCTGCACTTTCATGGTTTGTGGAAAAGGGTGGCTTTTATGTACATTGGCTTAGTTAGATAAGTGCTTGAATGCCCTGTAATGTGGATTCAATAGATGTTAAGCGTTGATTTGCCTGTTGTAAAGCAGCTAAACTAACTATTGATAATCTGCCATAGTCGACCATACGAAGCCCATTTTCACCGCGTCTAACTGCAGAAGGTAGGATTTTTTCAACATCTTCAGCGGCAAAACCAACATCTATATTTGCCGTGTCCTTCCAGGTGAAATTCCATGGTTGTAGCGCCATAAGGTCTTGAGGGGTAACCTGATAGTGTGTTATGAAATTTTTTAATGATGAATCTGAATAGGTGGCAAAATTCTGAGCAAGAATTGTACCGTTAACCTGGAGCGTTGCCTGTGGTTGTGAATTGCCCAAATTAATTCCTACTTGTGAACTAATGTAATTAAATACCATTAGTGGACTGGAAATCTGATTATAGCCTATTGTAGAGGGGCATGATAACTGTGATTCTAAGTAAATTGTTGATACTTCAGAAGCAATAAGAAGACTAGATATTGTTGAAGCACTTGTAAGTACTAGACTTCCGTTTACAGCTAGTGTAGATAAATTTATGTTTTGCCCGTATAGATTTAGTGATGAAATTGTAGATGTGGTCATTGATACTGTTGATGAATCGATTTTGAAGGTTGATAATGTGGCGTTCAAACTGCTTAATTGTGTGTTTGTAGAAAATAACAATGTTGATTGGTCCAATCCCATATAAATATTATTATTGGCAACATCAGCAGTCATCTGCATTGGAAAAACTGGCGTAATTCGGAAAATTGCCTCACCAACAGGAGCGGCATTAATAGTCTGGGTGTATTGAAATGATGATACATTCTCATTAAGATATGCAGCTGTACTAAATAACTGAATATAACTGAATGAATATTGAGGACCACTTACAGATATTGATGAAACGGGGGTTATAGTTATTTGATTATTATTTGTGTTACCTGTAATACTGATTCCTGGACCCTGAACCAATTGAAACGTTTTTAGATTCAGTGTGGCAAAAAGACTGGTTGTAATAAGTCCTGAATTACCATCAATTATATCTATGCGATTATAATCTTTGGAATTTATAAATAATGAATTATCTGTTGATGTGGAAAATACAATGCTTTTACCTTGGCGGAAATTTAACATTGATTTTGTTGTAGCAGTTATAATTCCTGATTCAGTAGAAATTTGGGATACAAATGTTGAAGCTAATTTTATTGTTAAGTTTTGTGAATTTACAAAATAATCAATGCCATAGCCAGCATTCAAAGTCAATATATTTGTTGAGTTTGATGCTAGAATTGTTCCCCTTGATGTACTGATAATACTAAAACTGGAGGGTAATGATGTGGCAATTTGTATTGAAGAATTATTGTTTAGGGTTGAAAATGTTAGTCCGTAGCCTGGAGAAAAAACTAATGAATTGGAAAGTGTGGAGGCTTCAAGGCGCTGATTACCTGGAAATTTTACATTTGAAAATGCATAATTAGTAAATGTGATTGTTGTACTATTTACATCAAGCTGCGTTGTACCATTAGTACTCAAACTAATTTGATTAAATCTGTCTAGGAAATTGAGTGTACTTTGCCCCTGTACATTAATTCTATTTAGGGCAAATGTTGAAATTTTATTAGCAATTGCATAACTATTATAACCTGTTTTTGTCAAATTAATGCCAAATCCTGCCTCAATAAACAATGATGAAATTGAGGTACTAGGATAAAGTGATTCATTTCCCGTTGCTGTTGACAACGTTATGATACCAAATGAAGGAGTGCCGCCAATATATAAGGTATTTGAAGAGGCTTTTACATTAACGCCATCGTAGCTTGAAACGTTGAGAATAGAAGAAAATCCTGTAGCTACTACACTACCATTTCCAGCATTGACTTGATTAAATGATGAGGGAATAAGGGCTGTAACCTGAAATGTTAAATAGTCCACTGAATTAATGTTTTGTTTAGAAATCAATACGCCCAAACCCTGTTTAATATTAAGGTTGTTGAATGGTTGATTGGCTTGGAAGGTGGAATGTGAATCAGTAAGTGTTATTTGATTGAATCCTGTTGTTGGGACAGTAGGATTTATTGGAGCAAGATATGTGCCTCCATTGCCATCAGTGAACAATACTTGATTTACAGAGGGATTAGTATTATCTGGGTTTTTTAATAGTAATTCGCGTGTTAAGAAGCGGTCTACTTCAAATGTTCGCTTATTAGCGGTCATCCTTGATTTGTCCTAAGAAAATCTCTGTACATATTAATACGAATGGCTTTGGCTCTTATGGATAAATGCAATGACATAATGTGCCAGTTGGGCATATTTAGTAAGAAAGATGCGGATGCATACTTACTGGAAGATAAATCTGTCAAATCTGGAAATAGAGGCTTGCCAAAATGTATAAAAGATAAAGCCTACTGCACACGGCGTTCACCTTCGACTATGCCTAATTCTAAAATTAATATGACTAGGAAAAATACTAAGTCTAGGCAGTCAAGACAGAAAAGTAGTTTAAATCGTGTATTTAAGCGGGTATATCAAGCTAGTTTACGTCGGGATGAAGCCCCCGAAGGTGCTGTTGAAGCACCTGTTGCAGCATATAAACCTAGCGCTAGACAACTAGAATGTGTACGGCAAGTCAGTAATTGGAGTAAGATTACACCTAGTAACCGCTTTAATAAAAGCCGCTTTGATGCTAAGGCAACTGATAAGCTTATTCCTATTGCCAGTCCTAAGCTAGAAGCCATGTTACAAAATATTGCGGCTTTAGATGCCGAAGATAAGGTAGTTCATGGAAAGACTTTTAAGCATTTTATTTTTAGCGACCTCAAAATGTTAGGCTATGGCGCAAAGATTATTTCTGCTGCCTTTATTGCACGGGGCATGCGCCCAGTAATTAAGTTTGAGAAAAGTCGTATTGTACTGGATGTACCAAAGGGACCTGGTGATAAATTTGCTGTATTATCTTCTACTGCACTTTGGGAAAGCCCTTTCAAACATAAGCTCAAGAAGGAGGTATTAGATATGTTTAATAAACGTCCTGATAACGTGTACGGTGAAACTTGCCGGTTTATTATTTTGGACAGTGGCTTCAAGGAGGGTATTGATTTATTTGACGTACGCTATGTTCACTTATTTGAACCATTAATGACTGAGGCAGATTTCACACAGGCACTAGGACGTGCAACACGCCTGTGCGGTCAGAAAGGGCTGGAGTTTATACCCAATAAGGGTTGGCCTTTGGACGTATTTAAATACAGTCAAAGTATTCCTGAAAAACTTCAAGGGGCATTAAAGGCTAAGAGTATGTTTGAAATTGCCTTACAATTAAAGGGCTTGGATACCCGCCTTCATAGTATTAGTAAGGCAATAAAAGACGTTAGCATTTTATCTGCTGTTGACCAACCCTTGACAGATGAGATTCACAAGTCTGGGCTTGTGCCCAGAATACATTTTACAAAGGCTGGTGCCACAGTGCGTAGTCTACCACTGACAAAAGCTAAATCGGAATCAGTAGAGTCAGATGACTCAGTCAAGACAGATAAGACAGTAAAGACAGTCGGCAGTTTACCGCTGAGCAAATTTGGCTCAGTAAAGAAAACAGAATCACTTAAGACTGTACGTAGTCTGCCAATAAGCGTATCTATGAAAATGGTTAAAACCGTTACAAATTTATCTGAGCACTTGGTGCACACAGATATTGATGCCCTTCTTGATAAGTTTGAGGCAGCAAATAGTCTTGGGCGTAATAACCCTTCCGTACATTTCAGACTAAATAACAAGCCCCATTTGAGTCGATTTGCTGACCCATTAACTCAGTACATAGTTGACCGAACTAATTCTGGCGACGTAGGTTCATTAGAAGCTGTTTCTGATGCTCAGACTGTTGCCTCTGACCCATGTGGCGATTGCTTGTCGGCAGCCATTGTGCCTTTTGCTCCTAACCGTTTGAGCCCTAAGGTAATAACTCCAAGTGTCATGATAGAGTCAAACGTACTTGTAGTTTATCAGAGTGAAAAGGCTTTATCTTCACCTGTACCTAAGTCCTTTCCTGTAAGTATGGAACGCCCTAAATCATGGTATGACTTACGTAGATATGTAGTCGGTAAATTTGGCACTATGAGTTGGCCTAAACAGCAAATTGTGAATAAGTGCATTGATAAGCCAACAGCCCCTCAGGTACTAAAGAAAGATGAGAAGGACTATATTGTTGAACCTAAGCGTAAGACTTTGCCACAACTCAAATTAGTTGACTATACACCTACACAGGAATTTATTAGTAACTACTTTACCGTTGAATCTCCAATAAAGGGGATGCTATTATGGCACAGTGTTGGTACAGGTAAGACATGTACTGCTATAGCTTTGGCTTCCACACAGTTTGAGCCTGAGGGTTATACTATTATGTGGGTAACCCGTCACACATTAAAGGCTGATATATGGAAAAATGTATTTGACTTTGTGTGCCACAAAACAATTGCCAAGGAGGTGCGCGATGGTTTGCTGGCTCCAGAAGATGTGGAAAAACGTCAGCGGCGCTTGGCTCAACAATGGATTCCTCCTATGAGCTATCGCCAGTTTAGTAACGTTGTTCAGGGCAAGAATCCTATTTATGAGGTATTGAAAAAGCGTAACGGTAAGGCTGACCCGTTAAAAAAGACTTTAATTATAATTGATGAGGCACACAAACTTTATAGCTCTGACTTCAAGGGGGCTGAAAAACCCGATGTACCCGCCTTTATGGCTGCCTTACAGAATTCTTATGCAGTTAGCGGCGATGAGTCAGCCCGCGTATTGTTAATGACAGCAACACCCTATAATGAGTCCCCTATGGAACTGATGTCATTGCTAAATCTGTGCCGTGTAAAGGAAGCGCATTTACCCACCGATTTAGGAAAATTTGCTGAAAAGTATATGGATGCAACGGGTAATTTTACTGAAGCGGGCTTATTAGAATACATGAATGCTGTTGCTGGGCAAATTAGCTATTTAAATAGGGAGGCTGACCCCAGTCAATTTGCCCAGCCAATTTTACATGAGGTTGTTGTGCCAATTTCTACCTATGATGATGTCAATCCAGGTGATAATGAAGAACTAGTTGCCATACAAAGGGATGCTGCAGAATTGGAAGCTGAAAAACATAGATTAGAAGAGGAGCTCATTCCACACTTACAAACCCAAATCGGATTATTTGGTCCTGCCTTAGAGTCAAAGCAGCAGGAATGCAACAAGCTATTTGTTGGTAAACCAAAGGATTTGAAAAGTTGCTTAACCCGTGTAAATAAGACATACAAGGATGGTTTAAAACTGGAGGAACGCAGCTTACGTGAAGCTATTAAGCGCGTAGATAAAATTGGAAAGGAAATAAATAAGCTAAAGAAAAAGTCTATTTCTGTAACCAAGAAAGTGAAAAAGACGGGATTAGCCTCATTGACACAGCAGGCTCAGCTTGAGACAAGGTGTAAAATTGGAGTTTAAATTTACTGGCAATTGTTTTATTTTTGTTTTTTTTAAAATTAATTTGGGTGAATTAATTTTAAGAAATTAATTATTGGATTTTTGAGTTTACTTTCTATTTCGTCTTGTTAGGCGTTTACCACCATAACCTTGCATTGAGGATACCCCATCATATTCGTGTACAAATGGTTTTGGGATGTACTTCTCAATATATTCAGCATAATCATGCTGATATTTGTCATATGACCTTTTTTCTTCATTGTAGATAGCACGGTCGCGTTCATCTAAAGCATCAACTAACTTTTTCACAAAATAGTCGACGGACATAAGTCCATTGCGTTTGCGATATACTGTATCTTGATAAATTGTTATCA
>Ga0114958_10001904_pt1 | contig 16072 bp, 12 predicted proteins | sample C_130208_EF_Meta_FD_89577 | JGI IMG/M metagenome (GOLD analysis project Ga0114958, IMG submission 89577) | Freshwater microbial communities from Lake Croche, Canada to study carbon cycling - C_130208_EF_MetaG | ecosystem: Environmental > Aquatic > Freshwater > Lake | place: Lake Croche, Canada...
CAAAATCTTTATTTTTTCTGCTCGGATAAAAAGCTAATTAGGGAAGCGAATTCCTCATAGGATAATTCATTGGCTAAACCCGTTGGCATCATGGAATTCTCCATTTCTTTGCGTTGGGCTATATCCGCTACTTTGATCGTGGTGATTTGACCCGTAATATCACGCATGGTGATTCTTTCTGGCGATTCCGAGGTCACAAATCCCATGTATTCCTTTTTGTTTTTGGTTGTTATTAACACAGTGGCAAAGCCTTGGGAGATGGATGCATTGGGTTTTAGGATGGACTCGGCGATTTGTTCCCGGTTCATAATACCCCCAATTTGACCCATATAGGGACCTTTAAGTGCATCTCCCGCCTTTAAACTGTGGCAAACGACGCAGCCTTGTTTGGTGAAAATAGCCCGACCATTCATCGGATTTCCATTAATCTTAGCCATCGCCAGCATGACGTCTTCGATGGATGAATTACCGATTTGCCCTTTTTTGTTTCGAATTGCCTCTAAATCTACTTTGCTTTCATCTTTGGCCACAAGGACCTCCGCATTTCCTAGTTCGGGTAAATCCATTTGAAATTTCTCATTTAAATCCGCGAAATAGGCTTTGTCCGAACTAGCGGCTTGGTTACTTACAAGGAAGGATTTGATCGTTGCCGAACCTTCCCATTCCACCGGCCGGTAATAAGGTCCATGGCCATTCGGTTTTGTACTCCACCAATAATCCCCGGCATAAGGTGCTTCCTTTTTATAAAGTCTTGCGATGGTTTGCATGATCGATTTTTTAATCGCCGCGTTCTCTGGTTTTTGATAGGCCTTGATTAAGCCCTCAACTACCTTTTGGCTATGCATATAACGTAGCGTCCAAAGTGCAATCCCACTATTTTTTGTCCCCACTGCCCGCAGCGCCTCATCATCCGCCTGCAAATTAATCAAGGCACGAACTGCGATATGGGCAGGAATGATGCTAGCATTCGGTGTGGCATGCGGGCCTTCTTTGTCCTTAGGAGGGGCAACGAAAGAAGCAGGTAATTTTGTTTGCAATAAGGATGCGATGGCCTCCTTTTTTCCCAATCGGCCTAGGCCAATCGCCGCGGCAACTTGAATTCGTGGAGAAGGATCCTTTAATCCTGCGATGAATGGACTTAGCGGTACTTGCTTCGCCCAAGCCTTGCGATCAGACAAGGCCTTTAATGCCAATTCCTTCACACTTGCGTCTGCACATAGGCTGAGCAAAGCAGGAATGCCTTTTTCACCAGCGAGTTGGGCATAGGTGAAAATTCCCGCTGAACGTGCGGCGCGGGATTGTTTTTTATCTGCTGCGACCGCCCAAGCGATGGCTAGTGCTTCTTTTTTATTGCGGTTGAAGAGCTCTTGCGAGGCAACCAATCGGCCCACGGCGCTCGTAGAACTTAATAATTTACCTAATTCTTGTACGTTTAATTTGGTCACCTCAGGAAATGCTTGGTAGCTCCATCCTTTGGGTACGGCACGAACCACAAAACCCTTGATAGGACTTCCTGAAAACCCTGCTCCGTCCCAGGCCGCCAAATAAAGTCTTCCAGAACCATCCACATCTAGGTCAGTTATTTGCCTTAATTTAATAAAAGGCTCGTCTTTTTGGGTATAACTCGCGCCATCGGGTTGCACGCGATGGATGTAGAGCATGCTATTTCCCCAGTCGGCCATCATTGGCACCTGGTTGTATTTGGCAGGCCAAGTCGGTTCGTCCATAAATAAGGAACCTGTTCCGGATCCCCCACCCACATCCACTAAAGCTGGCAAAATTTCTTCGGTGAAATGTTTGAATAATAAGGGATAGCCATATTCTCCAGATTGGATTTGGTGGCTGAAACGGATATTCCAACCGGCCCCATCGTTCGTATTATCCCGTGTAAAGATATTCATGTAGGGATCTATAGCGACGTCATAAATATTCCGAGTTCCATGCGTAAACACTTCCATTTCTGTTCCATCTGGACGAACTCGTACGATTCCACCGCCTAGCATGGTTATTTGTTTACCCGTGCGGTCTGTGGCATTGTAAAAACCAAAGTCTCCTACGGCGATGTAAATCCATCCATCGATACCCATTCGGATGCCATTGGTGGAGTGGTCCGTGCCTCTATTTTGAAGAAATTTAGGAGAACTGATATGTTGGATCAAAGGCTTAGACGGTCCATCCGCCACTCCGTCGTGATTGATATCTTCGAAAACCACTAAATCCATTCCCGAAGCTTTGCCGGTTTCTTTTGAAAATACGGTGTGAAGGACATACAATTTATCCCCAACGGATAGGATTCCCCGTGGATTATCTACTTTCGCAAATTCAGTGCTTTTATCTACTTTTCCGTCCTGATTTTGGTCCTCTAATTTTAAAATATAGCCTAATCCTGGGGTTTTACCAAGAGAACCAATTTTGTCAATACCCACAAAAACCTCCCCCGTGGCGGCAACGGCCAAACAGGCTGGACTCGGAGCAATATCCGAACTTGCAAAATTGCTGACTGTAATTTCCTTTTCCGGCCAAGCATTCGCATTTTTTAAGGTGTCAAGGCGTAGGATATTTTTAGATGGAGAACTTTTGGGATTTAATTGCATGCCCAAAAAGATCAATAACGCATACATGATGCTTAAAGATAACTTAATCATAGATTGGTAGGTTTATTATTTGCGTGCTAATTTGGTAAAAAATAATGAAAAAACACGCTTTTCCCTATATTTGTAGCTATTCTAAACCGATTTAATACATGGATTACCGAAAATTAGGCCAAACGGACATGCACGTGTCCATTCTGGGTTATGGAGCTTCTCCTTTAGGGAATGTTTTTGATGTGTGCGACGAAAAGGAGGGAATCGAATCTGTCCACATGGCGATTGATCATGGCGTGAATTTTTTCGATGTAGCCCCTTTTTATGGGGAAACCTTAGCCGAAACGCGGCTGGGCCGCGCATTAAAAGGCAAGCGAAAGGATATTTTTTTAGCGACCAAATGCGGCCGCTATGGCCTGCGTGATTTTGATTTCTCCTATGATCGAATCATACGGAGCATCGACGAGTCCCTGGAGCGTTTGCAGACGGATTATGTGGATTTATTTCAATTGCATGATATTGAGTTTGTGAGTCGCCAACAAATTATCGACGAAGCCATTCCCGCCATCCATCACATCAAAGCCTCAGGAAAAGCGCGCTATATCGGACTGACGGGTTTGCCCGTACGTTATTTGGCCTCGTTGGCTCGTGAAAACGATTTCGATACGGTGCTTTCCTGGGCACATTATAATTTGATACAGGATGAGCTTATGGAGGAATTAGTGCCCTTGTCTAAGGAAAAGGGTTTTGGATTAATGAATGCGGCGCCTTTGGTTCAACGCATTCTATCTGATGCCCCGATTCCCGCCTGGCATAATGCCCCTGCGGAGATTCAAGCGATTCAAGCGCCTTTGATTGCGCTTTGTCAAAAATACCAAGTTCCCCTCAGTGATGTGGCGATGCGTTTTGCGATGGATCAAGAAGCTATTTCAACCACCATCGTGGGCATGTGTGACCTGAACATGATTCAAAGTAATTTACGGGCTTTTCATTTACAGATGCCCAATGGGATTTTGGATGAAATTGCTGCTTTGGTCGCACCGATTAAAAATAAAATGTGGTTTGAGGGTTTACCTGAAAATGATTTACGAAAATAATATGAAGGCATTATTTCTAACGGCCGTCGGGGAAACCGAGGTGCGGGATATCGAAAAACCGGAGGTGGCAGCGGGCCAATTGCTTTTGAAAATCAGCAAAGTCGGCTTTTGTGGCGGGGATTTAAATGGTTTCAAAGGCTTGTTTGAACTGCAAGAGTATCCGAATGTATTGGGCCATGAGGTGGGTGCGACGATCGAGGCGATTGGTCCCGAAGTGCCGGCTGCTTTTCTGGTCGGTCAAAAGGTGACCGTATATCCTTATTTAAATTGTGGTACGTGTATTTCTTGCCGAAAAGGTCGTCGGAATGCTTGCCAAGACAATAAGACGATGGGTGTGCGCCGACCAGGTGCCATGACGCGTTATATCACCTTACCTTATACTGATGTGTATGTATCGGAACATTTATCCATGACGGAATTGGCCTTGGTGGAACCCTTAACCGTGGGATTTCATGCGGTTTCGCGGGGTCGAGTGACGGCGGCTGACCGGGTGGCGGTGATTGGATGTGGCATTGTGGGGATGGGGGTGATCGCTTCGGCGGTGAATCGTGGGGCGGAGGTGATTGCTTTGGATTTGGATGAAACGAAATTGGCCATTGCACGGAAAATCGGCGTGGCGCATACCGTGAATACGAGTCAGGAAAATTTGGAGGAAGCTTTGGCGCGCTTAACGCAGGGCGATGGTCCGGATGTGATTATTGAGGCGGTGGGTAGCCATATTACGTATCGAGCGGCGGTGGAAGCGGTGGCATATACGGGTCGGGTGGTGTGTATCGGTTATGCCAAAAAGGCGGTTGAATTTAATACGGGCGTTTTTGTTCGGAAGGAAATAGAAATATTGGGATCTCGCAATTGCACCGATGAATTTCCTGAGGTGATTGCCTATTTGGAGCGAGGTCGTTTTCCGGTGGCGGATGTGATTAGTCGGTTCGTTCCCTTATCCGAATCGGGTGCGGCTTTAGCAGGCTGGGCAGAAAATGCGCAAGGAATTGTTAAAATTATCGTGGACTTAGACCTGGAATCAGATGAGTAGATCGAGTGTAACCATTGCCCTAATTCCTGAAATCAAACAGGGCCCTTGGATTTATTGGCATGACCTAGCGTCTTCGATTCAAAAGGCTGCTGAATTGGGTTTTGATGCCGTGGAATTATTTACGGCCTCAGCGGATGCGGTGGATGTGAAGATGTTACGAGGACTCCTCGAGAAATATGCTATTCAAATTTCCGCCGTCGGGACTGGGGCCGGAAAGGTCATTCATGGCTTAACCCTCACGGATCCAGAGCCCGAAATCAGAAAAAAAGCGGTGGCATTTATTGAAGATATGATGCATTTTGGTGGTCAATTTCAGGCGCCGGCGATTATCGGATCCATGCAGGGAAATGCAGGATCAGATCGGAAGGCGTCCTTGGGATATTTAGCGGAGGCCTTGCGGACCTTGGGGGTATTGGCTAGAACGCTACATGTTGATTTGATTTATGAACCTTTGAATCGCTATGAGACGAATTTGTTTAATCGTTTAGATGATGCGGCGCAGTTCTTGGAAAAAGAGGGGATTGAAGGTGTGGGTTTGTTGGCCGATTTATTTCATATGAACATTGAGGAACGTGATATCTCGGAATCGATTCGACGGAATGCCGAATGGATTAACCATGTGCATTTTGCGGATAGTAATCGTCGGCCTATCGGATATGGCCATACGGAAATGCATTCGGTGGCGGAAGCCTTGCAGGACATAGGCTATTCGGGTTATGTTTCAGCGGAGGCATTTCCTTGGCCTGATTCAGATTCGGCAGCGAAGCAAACGATAAGCGCGTTTAACTTATATTTTAAAAAATAAATATGCAAAGATTTTGTTTAGCCTTGGACTTGGTTGAAGATGAGGCATTGATTCAAGAATACGAAATATACCATGCGCCAGGCAATGCTTGGCCTGAGGTGACGCAGCACGATATCGATGCGGGCGTATTAAATATTGAGATTTTCCGGACGGGAAATCGGATGTTTATGATTTTAGAAACGGTTGATGAATTTACTTTTCAGCAAAAGGCAATTTTTGATCAAACGAATCCAAAAATTGCGGAATGGGAAAAATTAATGTGGAAATTTCAAAAACCTCTTCCTTGGGCGAAAGAAGGCCAAAAATGGATTTTGATGGATCGGATTTTTAAGTCTTAAGGATTCGCTTGACGACTTGTTACTTCGTCAAAATTTTCATCATAATCTTCCCTGATGGTATTCATCCAGCGATCCCAAAATAAAAAATAAAGGCTGTAATTTCCTTTGACGTATTTGTGGTGCAAGTTATGATTCACGGAGGTATTAATCCATCGTCCAATTTTTGTTTTTGAAAATCCTTTTGGGTACAATTCGTAACCTAAATGGCCATAGGCATTGTATACAAATGAAAACAAGAAAAAGAAAAATAGATGTACTTTATGCATCGGCAAGGTGAAAATGAAGATCACAAATATCCCCACTTCCAAGATCGCCTCTCCGATACTAAATGAATATGCGGCCCAGGGAGATGGATTTGTCGATAAATGATGGGTTAGATGCAAGCGTTTATAAAGAAGTTTTGTGTGCAAAAGGCGGTGCATCCAGTAGAAATAAGTATCATGTAAAAAGGCCATGATGGGGAATACCAAGAAAAAATAGATCCTACCTTGGCCATCTAATTCCTCATAAATTTTCGTATATGGCCTAACATCCGGATTTTTCAAGATAAAAGCAGGAATACAGGCGAAAAGACTAACACTAATCAGGGAAGTTAGAATTTCACGTCGATATTCTTTCGCCGATGGAAATACTTTTTGAATCTTTTTATACGCCCACTTAGACTTAAAAATCACATAAAATAAGATGAAAAAAATCCCACCGATGAATATGTAACGACTAAGAATCTGAAGTAAAAAGAATAAGTAATTTGATACGTTCATATCAATGATCAGTAAATTGGAATTAAAGGTAAATAAAATTGACAATTCTTTTTTGATTTTTTTGTCAATATAAGTTCAAAGGAGTTTAGTTTGTACGAAAACCATACACCATCGAATAGGAACTTTGTGTACCATCGCTGGTTTTAATGCACCAATAATAGGTGCTTGCAGGGTTTACATTGACGCTTACTGATGCAGTCGTAGATTTTAAGGAAGCCACGGTTCGGTTGCTTACTTTGGAGGCGTCCGTGTCTAGAAAAATTTCATAAGTCAATGTTTTGCTATCAGGATCCGAGCCTGCCCATGTTAAATTCACTTTTCCTCCCATCGCATTTTGGGTAGAACCTGATGCCGGACTAATCGCCGTGGCTGGGAAAGGCGCATAGGTGGAGGTTCCATCACCAGCTAAATAAAATTTCCAAACGGAACTAGCTGCGGTTTCTTTGACTTTGTTGGATTTTGAGATGATTTGCCAACTGTACGGAACTCCTTTATTTAACGTCATCGTTGTTTTATCGCCATTTACTGTTTTCGTTGAAATAATGAAATTCAATAAATTTGTCACAATGATATCGTAGGAATCGGTATCCTTCGCCACGGACCAAGAAAAACTCACTTCAGAATAACTCATACTGACGCTTTGACCTTCCAAACAAACCGTTCCATTCGCAGGCAATGAAAGGTTTGCCGCCACCGGAGGTGGTGAGATCACCACGGGAACTACATTTTCTCCGCCTGATGAACAAGCGAAAAAACAAAAACTCATGAAAATGATGATGGCTATATGTTTCATATTTTCGCAATTTTAATCTGCTGATCTACCGAATTTCCTTGCACCTTGATTAGGTAGGTTCCCACCGGAACATCGCTGATGTCCAAGGCCACCTCGCGTGAGGCGTCTACGATATAGTTATTTTTTTGTAGGCTAGCGCCTTGAAGATTCAAAATGGAAATGTCTACTTGAGTATCTAAGCCATGTACCAAGACATGGAAAGGCCCGGTCGTAGGATTTGGATAGGCTTTTACTTCCTCAGAGAAGAAAAATTCTTCGTTGTGCATGCCTTGGCATGGTAAATCCGTGTTGACCTGGATTTTTATGGCACCCGTGGGTAGAGTTCCGGTCCATTTTGGACCATTTACGCGGTAAGAGGCTTCATTGACCTGAACTCGGTATTCAATTGACCCGCTAAGTTTTAAATCGATGGTCTGATTACTGATATTAATCGACGATTGAACACTTAAAGCGGGTGGTTCCGTAATTTTGAGTTCGAAGGCTTGTTGGTAATTTTTCTGTCCATCAATCGTTGCGAGCACGGAATAGTCGCCAAGGAGCAATCCCGCCACGCTGGCAGTATTGTTTCCTTTCGGAATAGTAGTGATTTTCTCGTATTTGTTAAGCCCTTTGATGGTCAAATTGTAGGTATAATTGGTATTATCGACAGTTAATTTGATGGCTCCATTACTCGTTCCCACGCAAGTTGTGGCGATAATTTCTACCTTGTAATTCGTTGCGGGAAGCGTAAAAACGGGGCAACCGTTGATATCCACCAGCGTTCCCAGTGGCGTATCCGGACATAAATCAAATGGATCTGTCACCCCGTCTTCATCCGAATCGATATAAGCGGCTTTGATGATTGGAATGGAGGTGAAATCATTGAACAGAATGTCTTTCGAGAGAATCTTGTTTCCGCCCATCCATTGGGTGATGAGAGAACTATACACCTGACGGAAGTCAAATTGCCGATCCATCTCATATTGATAATTTGTGTTCGGTGGAATAATTGGATTTACTCCGCCTACGCTTGTGTCTAATTTGTTGCCAAATAGGATGATGGGAGAAACAGTACCATGATCCGTTCCGCTGGTGCTGTTGGATTGTACAGTCCGACCAAATTCCGAAATGCACATCCCTACCACCCGGTCGGATTTATTCATTGCATCCAAACTTTTCATGAAGGCGCTCACGGCTTCGTCGATGTCTTTCAATAAATCCGCGTGCGTTCCTTTTGTTTTATCGGCCGTATCCACTTGATTCCCGTGGGTATCGAAACCACCGATTTCCACTTTATAAATCCGCGTATTTAAGCCTCCAGAGATTAATTTGCTGACGATTTTTAATTGGTCTGCTAAATTTGTTCGTGGGAATGTGTAATTTGTTCCTTTGGCATAGGTTTCCTTCAGCACCTTTCCATAGACATTGGATTGCTTGCCCATGAGCTGTAGGTATTTTAATTTTTCGCCCATGGGTGTCGAAGGATAGAGATTATCAAACTCATTGATAATCTCATAAAAGTCATTTGGATTCGACGAAACGACACTTGTAAATGCTTTGTTACCTGTGAAGAGGAGGGAAGAATTCCAGCCGATTTCTAGGGCTAGTGGATGCGGATAAAGTTCCGTTGGATAGGCATCCGGGAAATTCGGGTGTTTTTGTTCCAAATAGCGCGCGGCCCATCCGCTGTTCACATATTTCAAAGAATCCGAGGCCGAATTCCAAATGTCCATGGCCCGGAAATGTGAATAACTTGGGTTCGGGTAGCTGACCGATTGGATTACCTTTAAGCGATTTTCTGTATGTAATGATTGCAGGCCTGTCAAAGAAGGATGAAGCCCTAAATCAGTGCCTTTAAGAGGTAAAATTTTGGTATCAGGTAACATGACCGACGACCGTATTTTATTCAATTCAGACAACATGTTCAATGGAATTACCGTATTCAATCCATCATTCCCACCGCTCAGGACGATAATCACCATGATATTCCCTTCCGCAACCGTATTAGCTAAGAGGGATTGACTTTGGTTCGCAAAGGATTCATAGGGAAAAGAAGAAAATAGCGCCGGCATTGCTGCAGCGTGGGCCATTTGATGTATGAATTGTCTTCTTTTCATATTAAAACAGGTGGATTTCTCCCATTTGAAATAAGGCTCCGAACAAATTTTGAATGCGATAGGTTAAGGTATTTTTGTTTTCGTCGGTAGGCTTCGCTAGGAAGGTTTGATACAATTGGGTGAAATAGGATGGTGCCACCCCATCAAGCGTTTTCATTCGAATGCGTAAACGGGCCGCTTGAGAAATAGGTACGCTCATTAAGCGGTCCACGGTTTCGTCGATTACATCATCGATGTTGCTTGGATTTTTTAGACTTGCCAAATACTTGATATAATCAATTTGCATATTGACGCTTCCTTTGATATCTCCACTACCCATATATTTTCCCCAACGGCCCACGCCATTTCCCCAATTCGCCCGTTTGGCTACGGTGTCAGAATTAATCCAAAATAAATCGTAAACGGGTGCTTGGTAATAAGCTGGCCAACCGGACACGCTTGGGGGATCCGTAAAATTCAGGCCCACATTACCCAAATCCCATTGTAACGAGCGGTATTTGTAAAAATCTTTATTTAAATCAGAGGTAAAGCGTGCCGGGATATCTGTTTTTAAATCATAATTAATTAAAGTAAAATCGAATTCTTTCATGATTCCAAAACTGAATTCGAGCGGAGATTTAATCATGGAATTGTAAAAGGAACTATCGAAAAAATGGGCACTTCCCAATAAGACTTTCAGCGGAACCATTAATTCGTAATTGTTTTTACGTAATAAATCGGCCATTGGCGTGATGACGTTTTTCTCCACGGTGTCATCGATGATTGGATAGCAGAAAAATTGGTATAAACGCCGGCACAAATACAATGCACATTCCTGTGTCGCAAAAATCATGTCCAAGGCCTCATCTAATTCTTTCATGCCGTCCTGTCCTTGTCGGCCTTTGATCACTCGATTTCCATAAAATGCGGAGAATTTTTTGTCACCTGAATCGTGGTTCCAATGGCTAAATTGGTTAACAATAGGCCCTGAATTTTTCTTGGAGTCATAATTGAATTGCCAGCCAACTAATAAGCGCGCCATTTCAGTGACATCTTCCTCGGTATATTTTGAGTTTGGCCCTTTGCCTACCGTGAAAAGTTCTTGTAGTTCCCGTGCATAATTCTCATCGGGTTTGTATTTTTGGCTACTTTGTAGATTTAAATAATCGAGCATCATTGGGTCTAAGGTGACCTTGTACATGAGTGATTTATAGGACCCAAAAGCGGAATCAAAAAGCATTTTATAATGTTGATACATCATTTTCACGCTTCCCTTCCCGCAGGCCAATAAATTATGTAAAAAAAACACCATGCGCCAATGGATGGAGGTGTTCTGTTCAATCATGTTTTTGAATAACCAAGCATCATGCGACTGATGACGAGGCCAAGGCGAGCCATTAGGCTCTGGCGCATAGACATATTCTTTGCCTGGCTCGATGTAAAAATGTCCTTGTATTTCGGTTTCTGCTTTGGTGATTTCGTAATCGTAATCGTTGACCGGCACGTTCGGTGTTTTCTCTACCTTGAAAATCAAATCCAAGGATTTGCTCAGACTTAGCGATGAAATTTCCTGTAAATGTTTGGTGGAATATCCTGTTATAACACGATTTAACAGATGTTTTTTTTGGGCATTTTCCCACACACCCGTATAAGGCTCAAGGCCGGTGCTTACGACCGTTCTTGAGGCTCTAGCTAGCTCTATTTGTTTTAAATCAATGTTTTCTTTGTAGAACTGGGATACCAAATCTACCGAATTTGGTTTTTTCATATGTTATAACATATTCAAATATAAATGATTAATTTTCGAAAAAAAATAATTTTAATTAAACGGTCGTTTGTATGAAAAGGAAAGAATTCTTTGGGAAAACCTGTCCGGCTGTTTTGTTAACAGTGCTTGCTTCTTCTGAATTTTTGAGTGCTTGCAAGAATTCTGTCGCCGAGGAGATGACTCCGCAGGTTGTTATTCCTCAGGAAGAAAAGGATTATTTAGCTAGGAAAAAGGCGATCGGGACGAAGGGCTATTTACAGGAACAATCAACGGTATATGTAGACCTATCCCATGCGAGTTATTCCCAATTATTGAGTATCGGAAATTATGTGAATGACCAAGTGAATGGGGTCTTATTACTTCGCAAAGATGAAACGACTTTATTGGCCTTGGATAATTGTTGTCCACATTTAGGAAGTCGCGACCGCTGGTCCTATGGGGCCAATAAGTTCACCTGTGCGAACCATGGTAATTCCTATGGAATAGGCACGGGTCAAGTGGCGAATTGCAATTCTAACTCAGTTTTCGGGAATTTAAAAGCCTACAAAACGGCCTTGTATAAGGATTTGTTATCCATTTCTTTTGCTTAAGGGATTATTTTAAATGCCCATCTTCGACTAGGATTTCATATACATAGCCTGCTCCAAAATCTTTATTTAAGGCCAATTTGCCTTCAAAGGCCACTTGCGCGCCCAGAGGAATATTTTCATTCGATGTGATGGTCAGATCGCACAATTTCCCATTGTATTTAGTTCCATCTTGAATGTGGTACCAGTTTTTATTCATAATACCATAATTTGCTTTTACACAGGTGCCTGCCACAAAAATTGTTTTTCTTTCGTATTTTTTAGCCTGCGCAAATAAATCTTTTAAGGCGATGGTTCCGGCTATAGGTTTAAAATTTTTCGACGTGGGTGTCGCTTCAGGTCCGTGGTTGTGGCCAGGCAAGTCTGCATTTGAGCCTGGATGCACGGCGGCATTGATGATTTCTGATACGAGGTAAATTTTATCAAATACGCGTTTGTGTTCCACACTTTCAAAATTGGTCTTTAACAAACCGCCTTTGTAAAAATATTGTTCACCTACTTTTGCATCCAATTTAGCCGTCGCAATCCAAAATGATTCGGCGTTTTCTTTGACTTTTAAATAAGTATAGCGTTCGGCTTGAAGGACCTCAGTCACCTGTACTTGGTGCATATCCCCCATGGCATTTTTGGCGGCAACTGGAACGGTGCTTTTGGGGATAGCGGTGTTAGCGGGGCTTTCAGTTTTCGTATCTGCGACGATAACTTTGGGTTTTGAATCGCAGGATAAAAGTGCCCAAGTGGCGAATGCAAGTGTGTAAGTAAAAGTTTTCATATGCTTATTTTTTATTTCTAAATCGTTGGGTTAAGGTAATGTAATAGCGGCCATAATTGACTTTAGGTTCGAACGTACCTTCATAGGAAAGCATTAATGAGGTTCGTTTTTTGGTGTATAAATTGGCCGAAAAGGTCACAATATCTTGGAGCATTTTTCCTTGTTCTTTATCAACAAAGGTATAATCTACTTTTCGATAACTAAGTTCTGTGGATAAAAATCCCTTAAATAAATCTTTATTTAGGGTGACTCCGTAAATGGTTCCGTTGAAATAATAGGTATTCATCCAGTTGGCATTTAGGTTCAACATTGCCTTGATCCCTGGCAATTGAGAAAAACTGATAGTAGCCACATAGTTTTTCGTGGGCTCTGCTTTATTGGATTGGTAGCGGTAAAATCCGGAGGCATTGGCATAAATAAATTTGGAGACCTTGTAATTGACTTGTAGGCGTAGGCCTTGTCGGGTTTCTTGGTTGATCAACTGATCTAGATAGCTGCGATACGTTTCGTAGTAAATGACATTTTTTCGGTTATCATACGAGGTGGTGAAACTAATACGCTGGCTCGGTTTATAGCGTAGTGATAAATAGGTACTGGTTAAATTGATTTGGTTGGTGGCGACGCTATCGATGCGTTGGTATAAATCCACTTCGACCGAATAAAATAAATTCAAGTTTTTAATTAGCGAATTATTGTGCTGAAAATAGGCGAATCGGCGATCGGTGGCTCCCTGGTATTTTTGTTCGGCGACGGCCAAACTACTTTGCATTGGGCCATTTTTGTTTTCGATCTCGTGGGCGATGAATCCGCCGTATTGAATTAGACCGGGGTTGAAGCCATAATCGTTTTGATCGGGACGTGTGCCTCCGAAAGCGCCAAAGCCTATTTTTTTAATTTTAGTTTCGATTTGAAGGCCGTCGATGGCTCCCATGTTAGCCATTTGAAGACTTAATTTTCGACCTATGGAAAGAACTGTTTTTTTGCCTATTTCTTGGCTGATTGCGAGGGAATAGACTTTGAAATCGTCGCTATTGGAGGAATAATTCACGTTTTCACCTAAGCGTTTGGAATAAATGAGATAGGTTTCCAATGAGGTTCTGCTGCCATTGATGCGATTAATATCAAAGGAAAAGGTCGAGCGTACACGGTCGAAATCGCGTCCAGCGACATCCCGGCTTCCATTGGTCGAAACGGAAATACGTCCATCAAAGGTTTGTTTGCGTTCGATCGGTGCTTCCTCTTTTGGGGGCTCTTCTTTTGGAAGTTCTGGTTTTATGTCGTTTTGGATAATTCGATTGGGTTCGGCAATGCCGAGGGGTGATCCTTTTTCTCGTATTGGTCGCTCATAAAAACTCACCTTGGTGCCGATGGGAATCGTTTCTTTCATAAGGGGGATGGTCACGCAGGATTTAGAGGAAATGGATTCGACAATCAAGGCCTTCCTCCATGTATTTAGTATAAAGATTTCAAGTGTGTCTTTGACTTGAATATTTTTGGTGGATTCGAAGCGGACATAGACTTGTTGGATCGAAATATAAGTCACCTGTCCCTCTACCCGAGAAAGCTCTTGGGCTTTCAGGCTAGTGCTAAATGCAACGAACAAAAGAATTATTATTCTCTGTTTATTCATATAGCTTTTAGGTGGATCCAAGTGGGTGACACGAATAGCATGCCGTACTAACATAACTATATCCTTTAACCTGTCGGTGGTTATTATCTGTCGTGGTTTTTTTATGACAATTCAAACAATCAAAGGTGCTAAAGTTTCCTGTGGTGGTATGACATTCGTTGCATTTAGTCCATGTATTTTTATGTTTACCACTGTAAATAGGGAAATACTGAGCATCGTGGTTAAAAGTGCTTGGTTTCCAGGCAGTTTGGCTGTGGCAAGTAGCACAATCGGTAGGGAATCCTGCCGTTGCATGATTCGGAGTGGCCGTGTTGTAATTAGTCGCATGGCAGCCATAGCAGGTAGTAGGTGCGGTGCTAATGTTGCCCGTTTTGTGACATGCTGCACAATTCGTGGCAATGGCGGCGTGGGCACCTTGTAATGGATAGACCGTGTTATGGTTAAAGGTGCTAGGTCGCCAACCAGGGTTTGTGGTATGGCAAGAGGCGCAATTGGTCGATATCCCTAAACTTGCATGCGGTGGACTTTTTGAGGCCAAAAATGCTGCATTGTGACAGGCATTGCAATCGGTCGGGGTATTGCTGAATTGTCCATTTTTGTGACATGACGTGCAATTATTTGCGATGGTAGCATGGGCACCGGTCAATGGATAAAAGGTACTATGATTAAAGGTACTTGGCCGCCAGCCGGGGTTTGTGGTGTGGCAAGAGGCACAATCTGTGGAGAACTTTCCTGTTACGTGGTTCGGATTTTTAGAGCCTTGGTAGGCGGCATTGTGACATCCATTGCAATCTTTAGGGGTATTGCTAAACTGTCCATTGAGGTGACAGGCGGTGCAATTGCTTGCGATGGCTGCATGAGCACCCGTCAATGGATAGATCGTATTATGGTTAAAGGTGCTTGGTCTCCAGCCTGGATTGGTTGAGTGGCATGACGCGCAATCTGTGGAGAACTTTGCTGTTACGTGGTTCGGATTTTTGGAGGCTTGATAGGCTGCATTGTGACATCCATTGCAATTGGTCGGCGCAGCTTTTACATCTCCTGTCTTATGGCAGAGTGTACAATTAGTCGCTGCAGACGCATGCGCGCCCGTGAGCGGATAGACGGAGCTGTGGTTAAAACTACTAGGTTTCCAACCTGGGTTTGTGCTGTGACAAGAGGCACAATCTTTCGATAATCCTGCCAATACGTGATCGGGATTTTTCGCACTTTGGAAATTAGTTGTGTGACAGGCGGCACAATCTTTCGGAGTGTTACTAAATTGGCCGTTGATGTGACAGGCTGTACAATTATTCTTAATGTTTGCATGAGCCCCTGTTAATGGATAAAAGGCATTGTGATCGAAATTAGCTGGCCGCCAACCTGGCGTTGTTGTGTGACATGAAGCGCAATCTGTGGAGAACTTCGCCGTTACGTGGTTCGGATTTTTGGAGGCTTGGTAAACTGCATTGTGACATCCATTGCAATCTTTAGGCGTGTTTTTAAAGACACCCCCTTTGTGACATAGCGTACAATTCGTGGCAATATTCGCATGTGCGCCGGTCAAAGGATAAATGTTATTATGATTAAAGGTGCTCGGTCTCCAGCCCGGGTTTGTGCTGTGACAGGAGGCGCAATCTTTCGAGAAGCCAGCCAATACGTGGTCTGGATTTTTTGCACTCTGGAAATTCGCGGTGTGACAGGCGGCACAATCGGTCGGCGTAGATTTTACATCCCCTGTTTTGTGACATGCGGTGCAATTATTGGCCACCGATGCATGTGCTCCAGTTAATGGATAGACGGAATTGTGGTTAAAATTGCTTGGCTTCCAGCCCGGGTTTGTGCTGTG
>Ga0114958_10001905_pt1 | contig 16071 bp, 15 predicted proteins | sample C_130208_EF_Meta_FD_89577 | JGI IMG/M metagenome (GOLD analysis project Ga0114958, IMG submission 89577) | Freshwater microbial communities from Lake Croche, Canada to study carbon cycling - C_130208_EF_MetaG | ecosystem: Environmental > Aquatic > Freshwater > Lake | place: Lake Croche, Canada...
AAGGTAACAGAGGGTGCAGCCGAGGGTGGAGCAAAGATCAATGGAACCGAACTTGGAGGAAACAGCATCAAGCTCGCCCCGGCTAGCCAGGATAAGCCCCCAACGGTGAATGTGAAGAAGAGTGACTTGAAGCCTAAGATCGGCCCTTACAAGCTCAGACCCCTAAACAAGCCTGCCCCTGGGGAGGAGCTTGATCCCTCAGAGTTCAAACAGGCTATCTCCGAGGTGGCTGCTGGTGTGGAGCGGGATCCGAATGGCTTCCACGGAGAGGCAAGAGGAGTCTTTACCATGAAACTGAATGGATTTTTTGAAAAAGACCCTGAGGGGTTGATCAGCGTAGTGAAGCAGCTTCCGGCAGGTATATCGTGCGGGACGAAGCCATGAAGTTCCTAGTGAGTTCGCTGGCGTCGAGGGATCCGGCCATGGCGAGCGCTCTGCTTGACCAAGTTCCCCCTCAAGATCTTCTCTACGAGTCTGGCGTGATCGGTCGTGTATGGGCCTTGTGCGACCCGAAGGCGGCTCTCGCCTTTGCTAACCAGCAGAGCGATCCCGTAGTCAAGTCGTCGCTTCTTAGCGAAGTGATTGGAAGTATGGCCCTGACCGATCCCCAGGGGGCGCTTCCTCTAGCCCGAGCGGCAGTATCCTCAGCACTCTCTCTTCCTCCCGGGGAATCGGAGCTGGATAAGCAGGATATGAAGGCCCTGCTCAGCAGGGCTGCGAATCTAATATATGTGCTTGACCCCCAAGGAGCTCTAGCCACGTACCAGTCGCTCCCCGTGGGCGAGGCTAGAGACGCATTTGCAAAAAATATTAGCAACTCAGAAATGGCACAAACGAATCCGCAAAGAGCCATCACTATCGCCTCGGGAATGACCGGCAACGACCGCTTTGACACCATGCGAAGTGTAGTCAGCCTATGGAGTATGGTCGACCCCGCCGCCGCGACCCAGTGGATCAATAGATCCAGCCTACCGCAGGATCAGAAGACTGATTTATTAAGCAATGTGGAGAACAATCGACCCGGCCCCGGCTACCCTCAGCCTAAATAGGATTACCAGAGGGTAGCGTTCACGCTTCCGCCGCGCCATCCACCAAAACTCCTTCGAGAGAGGGGATTGGTAGGACCCCGAGTGTTTTCGGGCATTGGGATGCCTCACACAGCAAGATTCAGGTTAAAAAACAAAGATCGACGATAATTTTAGGGCAGAGTCAGGCGGTCAAGCGAAGCTGTATGTCTTATACTGCGAGCGCAGACCAACGCCACTATGGCCCAAAGGACCTAGCCCTGACGCAATCACGGACGATCTGGGTCTTCAACTCCTCCAAGCCTGCAAACTTCTTCTCTCCACGTAAAAACTGGACGAACTCCAGAGAGAGTTCCTCTCCCACCAGGTTCTGAGAAAGATCAAAGAGATGCACCTCAACCACACGACGCTTGGCCGAGGGATCAATGGTAGGGCGGAGACCGATATTACACACTCCGGAAAGGATGCCGTCTTCGTGAAGCACCTTGACCGCATAGACCCCGTCGGGAGGTAACTGCATCCCCTCAACATCCAGATTTGCCGTCGGGAAACCGATCGCGGAGCCCAGACCGGCACCTCTCACCACATTCCCCGTGAGGCGAAACGGTCGACCGAGGCAGGCGGCAGCTTGGGCAAGATCCCCGGAGGTGATGGCAGTCCGGATCCGGGTGCTGCTAATGGGCACTTCTTCCATTTCGAACGGATCAATCTGGATGACAACAAATCCACGCGCTAAACCCAGTTCCTTCAAGAGATCAACATTCCCCTCTCCTCCATGGCCGAAGGACCATTGAGATCCGACGCAGACTGCGTGAAGCGGAGAGCAGTAATGAGCCAGCGATGTGATGAAGTCAACTGCGGGCACGGATGCCAGTTCATGGGTGAACTCCAGCATCAGCAGTGCTGAAACATCCATTCCTTCCAGAAGCGCAATTTTCTCCTGGTTGCGGGTCAGAAGTTTAGGCGCCTTATCGGGGCGGAGCAGCGAGGCCGGATGACGGTCGAAGGTCATGACGACAGTCATGCCCCTGCAGGAATTCGCCTCCTCCATGGCACGACGAATCAATGCCTGATGGCCGAGATGAATCCCGTCGAATGTCCCCGCTGCGAGAACGATCGGCCCCTTCAGCGTGGAAAGATCTTTTATAGAATGAAGAATATTCACAGGGATGAAGGGGGTAAAAGGGATGGGCAAAGAGTCGAGGGAATTTCACTCATGATATCTCCTTCATCCCTTTCATCCCTGTGAATCAATTTCATTTCTCTGCGCCTCTGCGCTTGCTTGCCCGGCCGTTGCCTTGCATCCGTTACGGCTGCGCGAGAGTTTCTTAGGCCCCCCTTAGGCGGGAGACCTGCGGGAGGGTCAGAAGCTTGTCAAGGATCTGTTCTTTCGTAGCGGTCTTGAGATCGGCAGCAGGGAAGGCCATGTTCACATCAAATCTTCCCGACTTGGTGCGGCGCAAGGCGCTGAGATGGGCCCCACATCCGAGGTCGTTACCGATATCGAAGGCATAGGTCCTGACATAGAATCCCTTGCTGCAGACCACCCGAAAATCAACCTTCGGCAATCTCATCCCGAGGATGTGATGGGCGTAGATGTGAACAAATCGGGGCTCCCTTTCGACCGTCTTGCCCTGACGTGCCAGCTTGTAGAGCGCGACTCCGTCTTTCTTGATGGCTGAAACCATGGGTGGGGTCTGGTAGAAATCACCGTCATATTTGGCAAAGGCGGACTCAATCTGTTCCTGGGTGAACTCGGGAACCTGACGAGTCTCCGTGATCTCCCCATCTGCATCCTGGGAATCCGTCATCACTCCGAACTTCATCGTCCCCTCATACTCCTTGTCCTCACTCATGATCAGGTCCTGGATCTTGGTGCCCTTGCCGAGGGTTAGAAGCAGGAGGCCAGTGGCCATCGGATCCAAGGTGCCGCAGTGGCCGATCTTTTTCGTTGCGAGCACCTTGCGAGCGATTGCCACGACATCGTGGGAGGTCATACCCGGGGCTTTGTCAATCGGAAGCACACCGTCGATTATGGAATCAGCACACATATTGAAAATGGTTGAGTGAGGGGAATTAGACCGTAGTTGCGGGGCAACCAAGTGCGGAATCGATGGCCTTCAGAACTATCTCCTGCACTTCGGCGAATGATCCCTTGATACGCGCACCGGAGGCCATAGGATGGCCGCCACCACCGAACTCTCGGCAGAGATTGCAGGCATCAAAGCTCGGATCCTTCGAGCGAAGGCTCAGCCTGACCATGTTGTCCGGCATTTCCTCGAAAAAGGCGGCAGCCTTGACTCCCTCGACAGAACGGAGGTTGTCGATGATCCCCTCGTTATCCTCGGGAATAATCCCCAACTTCTCCACATCGGCCAGGGAGAGAGCAAAGCTGGCCACCCTGTCATGGCTGGTGAAACGCGCGTTCACCAAAGCATGCTTAAGCAGTTCCAGACGGCGGCGTGGCTGATTCTCGTAAAGCGAACGCGAGAGTTCCGCCACCTTCACGCCGAGCCTGAGCAGCTCCGCGCCGACCTCGAATGTGCAATCGCTTGTTCCTTCGTACTGGAAAGAGCCGGTATCCGTGGAAATGGCCGCGAAGAGGTTGGTCGCCATCTCGGGAGTGATCGTGATTCCTTCACTCAGAAAGGCCTCGGCCAGGATCTGTGCGGTCGCCGGTCGTGAAGGATCAATAAGATTCAGATCGGCATAGCCCTCATTGCTCTTGTGATGGTCGATGCAGATCCAGAGCGGAGATCCTGCAATAGAATCGATCGTAGTGCCGAGTCGGTTTTTAACCGAGGTGTCAAGGGAGAGGATCGCGTCGAAGGAGACTGGTTCCTCAGGAGGTGCAGTCACGAGTTCCGAGGATGGTAAAAATGCAAATTTCTCCAACATCCCGTCCTCATTCCAGACAGTAACCTCATGCCCCTCGGAGCGAAGCCAGAGGGCCGCTGCAATCGACGATCCATAGGCATCCGCATCCGGACGCAGATGACTGATCACTAGGATGCGTTTCCGGCTCCGGAGAGCCTCCCTGATTTCCGGGAAGGCGACGTTTTTCATTTTTTGAGATCTTCAGAATTTGCTTCTTCGCTAGGCTCGTCACGGGGGAGCGTCGCCTCGATCTCTTCCAGCAGGCTCAGTACGCGTGTACCGCGCTCGATCGACTCATCCAGATCAAAGTGCAATTGCGGCGTGTACTTCAGGATCACCCTACGTGAAAGCTCATGCTGAAGGTGCTGGCGTTTTTCCGTAAGCTTCAGAATAGCCTGTTCTTTCTGCCACTTCGTCCCGATGGCGCTGATGGCGACATGGGCCTGTTTGAGATCAGGCGTGACGTCTACAGCCCGCACAGAAACCAGAGGAGCCTCGAACTTCATCTCACGCCCAATGATGGTCCCAAGCTCGCGCTTGATGAGTTCGCAGACCCGCAACATTCGAAGACTCATGATAATATGGGGTGTTCGGGTTTCTGTACGCTCTAGGTCTTCTAGGCTTTCGAGGCGAGCCCGCTGTTCTGGAAAGTTAGAGAGCCTGAGCCACCTTCTCGAGTGTGTAGCACTCGATGATGTCACCGACTTCGTATTCCGAGAACTCCCCAAGACGGATACCGCACTCGAGACCGGCCCGGACTTCCTTGACGTCCTCGGTAAAGCGACGAAGCGTTGAGAGACCGCCATCGTAGACCGCCTGACGGCGGCGCAGCACACGGGCACGGGCTGTACGCGAGATCCGACCGTCGGTGACAATACTGCCCGCGACCATGCCTCGGGAAAGGTCAAAGATCTGCTTCACCTCGGCGTGACCAATGATGGCTTCGCGAACTTCCGGATCGAGGAGTCCTGTCATCGCCTCGCGCATCTGGTCGGCAAGCTCGTAAATGATGCTGAAGAGTTTGATCTGCACGCCCTCCTTGCGGGCGGCATTGTTGGAGCTGTTCTCCACCTTGACCCCGAAACCGATGATAATGGCATCTGAGGCACCGGCTAGCAGGACGTCGCTCTCGGTGATGGGGCCGACTGCCGAGTGGATGATCTTGAGGTCGATCTTCTCCTGAGGAATGTCAGACAGCATGCCAATGATCGCCTCGAGCGATCCCTGCATATCGGCCTTGAGAACGATCTGCAGAACCTTCTTTTGTTCTGCCTCCAGATTCGCGAAGAGATTCTCAAGAGTGGCACGTCTGGGCGCGGCAAGCTTCTCCTGGCGATGAGCACCAAGACGCTCCTCGCTCAGTTGGCGGGCAGAGCGCTCGTTCTCCATGACGACAAGCTCGTCACCGGCACTGGGCAGCCCGCTCAGTCCGAGAACCTTGGCGGGAATGGCCGGCCCGGCGCTCTTGAAGGCTTCTCCATCCTCGTTAATCAGCTGCTTCACCTTACCCCAGTAGTTTCCGCAGATGAAGGCATCTCCGACGCGCAGTGTACCGTTATTGACAATAACGACCGCAGTTGGGCCTCGACCTGCCTCGACCTGAGCTTCGATCACGCTGGCGCGGGCCGGTTGATCGGGGTTGGCCTTAAGTTCCAGAACTTCGGCTTGAAGGGACATCATTTCAAGCAGGTTATCGATCCCGTTGCCCGTGGCTGCCGAAACCTCACACACCACGGTGTCGCCTCCCCAATCCTCGGGCACGAGTCCCTTGTCCTGAAGTTGCTGCTTCACACGGTCGATATTGGCGGTCTTGAGATCACACTTGTTGATTGCCACCATGATGGTAACCTTTGCCGCCTGCGCATGACTGAGCGCCTCGAGAGTCTGGGGCATGAGCCCGTCATCGGCTGCCACCACAAGGACCACGATATCAGTAACATTCGCACCCCGTGCACGCATTGCCGAGAACGCTGCATGACCCGGAGTATCGATGAAAGTGATGGGATGGCCCTTCCATTCGATGGAATAGGCACCGATGCGCTGGGTGATGCCACCCGCCTCGCCGGAAACGACCTTGGCACGACGGATCGCGTCGAGCAGGGAGGTCTTGCCGTGATCGACATGCCCCATGAAAGTAATGATGGGTCCGCGGAGCTTCTTAGCCTCAGGTTTGTCCTCAACAGGCTTGGGAGGCTCGACGACGATCTTCTCCTCCTTGTGGACACCGCCGCCAGCGACCCTCTTTTCCCGTTCGAAGAGCAGTCCGTACATATCGCAGAGCTTCGAGGCGATCTCCGGTTCGACAGATTGGTTGATGTTCGCAAAGATCTGCATCCCCATCAGATCCTTGATGATCTTGAAGGCGGGCACCTCCATCTGAGTCGCCAGCTCCTTGATCAGGATCGGCGGCTTAATGTGAATCACACGGCGATTGTCATCCGCGATGTTAATGGCTTCAACCTCGACCTCCTCAGAGGTAATGTCGCTCACGGGAACCGGTGATGGTGTCGATGCCGCATGCTCCTCCTCACCGATGCGGGGGAGAGCTTTTCCGGTAGAAGTTACTCTTTTCTTGGGAGCCGGCTCATCAATCAGGGAAAGAGTCGGGAGATCCGCAGTCTTGATGATAACCTTGACCGATTCGATCTTCTCGGCGACAAGCGCTGCTGTAACAGGCTTCCCTCGAGATGAGGAAGAAGCTCCGCGCGCCCCCGAGACCGTGCCTGCTCGTGAGGCGCGTGAAGGGGACTTCGAGCCTGCCGATTTGGAGGTTTTAGCTGAAGCTCCCTTGGAAGCGGTTGATTTGGAAGTGTTGACTTTGGAGACCATTATAAAATTTCTGACACTGCTCCCCTCGAGGGAATCGAGGGGAAGGGCAGTGTTTGCAGCATTTAAGCCGCTGCCTGCCCTTTGGCGGAGACTTGGTTCTTGGCGGCAGCAAGGATGGCTTCCGCCTTCTCGGCACCGCATTCAAGAATACCGTCGATATCGGAGGCTTCTGCTGTGACGACCACCTCGACAGAATTCATACCACCGGCGGCTAGAGACTTGGCCTCATCCTCGGTGATTCCGAGCATTGTGGCCAACTGGTGTGCGGCTCCACCCATCTGCTGTTCAAAAGCCTGGGCAGCTGAACGGTCCTCCTGGATGTCGATTTCCCATCCGGTCAGCCGGGAAGTGAGACGGGCATTCTGGCCGCGCTTGCCAATGGCCAGGGCAAGATCCTCCTTCTCGATGGCTATACGAAGTGTGTGGGCGGCCTCATCGACCTCGATGCTACGAATTCGGGCAGGCTTGAGGGCCTCGCGGGCAAATTCCTTCGGATCCTCATACCAGCGGATGATGTCCACCTTCTCATTGTTGAGTTCACGGACAATGTTCTTCACACGCGCACCGCGCATACCGACGCAGGCACCGACCGGGTCGACCTTTTCATTGGAGCTGTGAACCGCAATCTTGGTGCGAAAACCAGCTTCGCGGGCAATGGCCCGGAGTTCGACCGTATGATCGGCAATCTCGCTGACCTCGATCTCGAAGAGACGACGGATGAAGTTGGGATGGCTGCGGGAAAGAATGATCTCAGGACCGCGGACACCATTCTCTACAGCCACGACATAGGCGCGGATGCGGTCGCCAATGTTATACTCCTCGGTGCTGACACGCTCGCGCGAGGGCATAACACCTTCGAACTTGCCTAGATCCAGAACGACATCACTGCGGTCGAAACGACGTACGGTGCCGCTGACAATCTCGCCAGCCCGGTCCTTAAACTCCTCGTAGATCATCTCCTTCTCGATCTGGCGGATGCGTTGGGCAATCGCCTGCCGGGCCGTCTGGGCGGCAATACGACCGAAGTCACGGGGAGTCACCTCGATCTCGATTGATTCGCCGATCTGAGCCTCCTTATTGACCAACTGCGCCTTGGCTAGAGTGATCTCTTCCTGCGGGTTCGTGACGGTCTCGACAACGAGAGGCTTCGCAAAGGCGCGGATCGCTCCACTCTTGGGGTTAATATCGACACGCACGTCGCGGGAACACGAAAAGCTCTTCTTCGACGCGGCTACAAGAGCCGAGGAGATCGCCTCGATAAGGATCTCGCGCTTGATACCTTTTTCACGCTCGAGGTAGTCGAGCATGGCAATAAATTCAGAGTTCATGGCAATAGGAATTCCCGACTCACGGGTCAGGAAGGATTCCAAGACAGCGTGTCGGGGGTTTGTGACTATGAAGTATCTTCTCCTTCGGGTCAACTGAAAGAACTGCGAAAAGGATTTTAGTCTGAAGTCTTTTAGACTTTTAGACTATTAGCCAGAACCGAACAAAGTCAGAGATCAGAGGAGAGAAATCAGAAATCAAGAATGCCAAGCAGAGACCTTCTTCCTGGATCCTTTGCTCCGATTTTCGATCACTTTTTTCATTTCTTATGGCCCTCTTGATCCTCATCTGACCTAAAAGCCTAACAGTCTTCCGTCTCATAGACTTTCTCAACATTCTCTTTGACCTAACAGATCGCCAACTCCATCCTCCGCCACAAATTTAAGAGGTTTTTATGTTTGAATCCTCACGCCAATCTTTCTCGTTGCCCCTACCCACCCAGCCCATGTCTTGGATCAACTCCACCAGATGGTTCTGGGGAATCCTGGCTCTCGTAACTCTCTGGAAGGTGATTGCCGCCTGGAAGTTGGGCCTGATTTTCGACGAATGCTACTACTGGGAATGGTCACTGCATCCCCAAGCCTGCTACTTCGACCATCCTCCCCTCACTGCATGGTTGATAGCGTCAGCCCGGATGCTTCTAGGTCACACGACTTTTGCCGTCCGTTTCTGGGCTATTCTTTCCGGCATTCTCCTTTCCCTTGTCGGACGGGAACTAGGTAAGGATCTCTTCGGTCAGGCGGCGGGAAACCGGGCGGGCATTCTGCTGCTTCTGGCTCCGATCTTCGCGGGGAATGCCCTACTGATGACACCTGACACCTTCCTTGTTCCAGCATGGGCCTTAGCGGTTCTCTTTGCCTGGCGGGGATATCGGGAGGGAGGCACCATGGGATGGTGGACTGCCGCCGGTTTAGCGGCAGGCATCGGAATGCTCTCCAAGTACACCATGGTGCTCTATTACGGCGCTCTCCTGATACTCTGGATTCTCAGTCCTGGAAGGCGGCGTCAGTTCCTCGCTGGCATCACGATCGCAGGACTACTCTCGCTCCTGATCTTTCTGCCCGTGCTCTGGTGGAATAGCCGTCACGACTTGGTCTCGTTCACCCATCAGCTCCATCATGGATTCAGAAACGAGTATTCCACGTTAATCAATTTCCAGAACCTCGGCGACTACAGCGCCTTCCTTGTTGTCTTGGTCTCGCCGATACTGGGGCTTCTCTGTTTCCTGACAGCCGCGACGCGTATGCGAGATCTGCGATTCCGCTTTCTAGGGGTCTTTTTCTGGACTGTGGTACTCTTCTTCGGATACTCCGCGGCCAAGGCCCACATTGAGGCGAACTGGCCCATGGCCGCTTTCATCACAGCTCTGGTGATGGTTGCTGGGGATTGGGAGAACTATGGAGCAGGATGGAGGAAGGCGGCCATCATCATCCTGCTGATCGCCGACATCGGCGCCGTGATCGGTGTCTCCAACCTACTTCTTCCCAAGGATTCACCATTCTCCGTCAGGAATTTCGCTCCCGATCTTTCCTTCATGGAGAAGATCCCCAGCTTGTCTAAGCTAGAGGCTCCGGCAAAGCAGGGATTGTCCGATTTCCAGACACGGATCGAAGAGTTCCTAGGGCCAGAGGCCGTCGCCCGTACGATCGAGGAAAACTTCCGCTCCTCGGGGGCTGATTTCATCTGTCTCTCGACCTATCAATTGACCGGCGTGATGTCCTTCTATGCCCCGACACTGGAGCCGCAACTCTGGCTTCCGGATCACGGCCGCAGCCGCCTCCCATGGATCAACGACACGGCTTGGGCTGGAAAGACAGCGCTCCTGGCAGCATGGCCGCGTCTTTATAACTGCTCTCAAGATCTCTTCTCCGAGTTTTCAACACAACATCCCGTGCTGGTACCCGGCACCAGAAGCCCGCTCTTCCTCTCGATCGGCAAATCCTACAAGCCGGGAGCAGTTCTTAACCGCTGAACTCCTGAATCCCGACTCCTTAAAACTTTAGGGAAGTAATTCAAAGACCGAGACCGATTCGATCTCGGCCGTCTGCGGGAACATATCGAGCGGCGTCACCTGAACCAGCCGGTAATTGCCCGCCAAGCGCTTGGCATCGCGGGCCAGCGTGGCGGGATTGCACGAGACATAGACAATGCGCGCGGGAGGACTCTGCAAAATGGCTTCCATGGCCAGTGCGGCAAGCCCCTCGGATGGGGGGTCCAGCAGGAGAACGGTTTCCTCCGACTTACCGGCTGCCAGTGCCTTACCCAACTTCAACTCTACGTCACCGGCCAGATACTCCTCGTTCTCGGCCGCCTGACGACTTGCCATCGCTACGGAGGCGATCGAGCGCTCGATGCCGATCACCTTCGTAAAGAGCTCCTGCAACTCATGGGCAAAGAACCCGGCCCCGCAATAGGCATCCACGAGCAATCCGGCGATCGGAGTAGCTTCACCCGAAGGCCTCACGGCTTCCCGGACGGTATTTTTCAGAATCTCAGCCGCGGCATTGTTCACCTGGCGGAAGCCACCATAGCGCTTCTTCTCACCGATCAGGTAGTCGCCGTCACGTGGACACGCTTTGAGCAAATCTTGGAATCCCTGATCGACCTCGGGCGAAGCGATCAGGCATTTCTTCACAGGAATCACGCGGTTCGAGCCCTCCGCATAGAATCCCACATTCCCGTCACGCACATGGACGGCGATCCGGTTGCGGTAGCCGTAGGGCTCGGATGAAGCGATCATCGGCTGCACAGGCGGTTCACTCAGGCCTCCAAGCCTGCGCAGGGCCTCCCGAAGCTGGGTCTCCTTGATCCGCAGCTGATGAGTATAGTCGATATGCTGGTATGCGCAGCCACCGCATTTGAGGAAAACAGGACACGGGGGCTCGATCCGGTGCGGAGAGGGCTCCTGCACTTCAAGAAGCCAGGCCTCCATCATGCGTGACTTCACCTTGGCGATTTTGACACGGACCTTTTCCTTCTCAATCACACCCGGGACAAAACAGGCGATCCCATCGACCCTGCCGACACCCCTGCCGCCGAAGCCGATGTCGTTGATTTCCACATCAATCTCCTGCCCCGTTTTGATTTTTGGGGCTGAGGATTTCTCAGCGCTGTTTTCTTTGGTGTTCATGCCTTAGGATTGTTCAAAGCGCCCCACGATCTAAAGAACGAAATACAGGATGAAATCGCGCCCCGACCTCAAATCTGACGAACACTTCATGCGTCTGGCGATCCAGGAGGCAGTGAAGGCCCTGGGACGAACGGCTCCGAATCCTGTTGTCGGAGCAGTGATCGTTAAAAATAAAAAGGTCATCTCCAAGGGATACCACCATGCCGCAGGCCTTCCCCATGCGGAGATCGAGGCCCTTCTCAAAGTGATTCTTGGTTTTCGCCTTCAGCCTTCAGCCTTCAGCCCTCAGCCTTGTCCGCTTGCGGGCTGCACCCTCTATGTCACTTTGGAACCGTGTTCCTCTTATGGGAAGACTCCCCCGTGTACCCAGGCCCTCCTTGCAGCTGGGATCACTCGGGTTGTCTACGGGGCCACTGATCCTGACAAGAGGCACCGCGGGAGAGCGCAAAGGCTTCTGAAAAAACGGGGCGTTGCCGTCACCGAGGGCATTCTTGAAGAGGAATGCGCTGCTCTCAATGCTCACTGGAATCATCGCACGACTACGGGAATGCCTTGGGTGATTGCCAAGGCGGGCCTCTCGCTCGATGGGCATATCGATTCCCCTCCTCACCGACGATGGATCAGCTCGGCAAAGAGCCGCAAGGAAGCCATGCGCCTACGCGCCTCGGTCGAGGCCATCCTTGTGGGTGGAGGTACCGTCCGCACCGATAATCCCTCCCTCACCATTCGCGACATCAGGATTGCCAAGGATCATCCCCAACCTTGGCGTGTTCTCTGGTCACGCAGTGAAAAGATCCCGGTGAAGTCAAAGCTCCTGACCGACGCCCACCGCGACCGAACCCTTGTCTTTAACGGCATGACACTCCGGAAGGTCCTGCAGGAACTTGGCAAGCGTGGTATCTCCAGCCTCCTTATCGAAGGGGGCGGTCATACCCTCGGTGAGGCCTTCCGTAGAAAACTCGTTGACGAAGTCCGATTCTTCATCGCCCCGGTGATCCAGGGAGGGAATATTCCGGCTGTCAGCGCCTTCATCTCCCCTGCCCATCTGACCGATGTCACCCACACCAAGATAGGCTCCGACGTGATGATCTCCGCAAGAGTGGATCTGTGCGACTCTAAGAGACTGTCTGAAAACTAGGCAATGTCGCGTTGGCCGGGATTCTCCCTCGCAGGTGCCTGACCATCCACCCCCCTTACTCACGCGCGTCATTCCCCAGTTTTCAGACAGCCTCTTAGAAAACGTGATCGACAGCTCGTGATTGACACCATGGCGGGTGATTCATTTAATCGGCGACCTCATCCCCCATGGCTTTTTCTACCTTTCATGAACTCACCATCCGAACAGAAATCCTCCGATATCGCTCGGCGCTTCACACAGAATCCGATCTTGAGACCCTCCTCGGTGCCCCCAAGCACTCCGGGAATGAAGATCGAGTGTCTGCTCAATCCGGGTGTCTTCCTTTTTAATGGCCGTCCCCATCTATTGCTTCGCGTCGCTGAGCGTCCCGTGCAGACAGAGACTAGCGTTTCCTTCCCGATCATCGACGAGCAAGGAAACCTCAAAGTTCTCGAATTCGATAAGAAGGATCCCCTTCTCGATATAAGCGATCCCAGGGAACTAAAATACGACGGGGTGATGTATCTAACCACCCTCTCCCACCTCCGTCTTGTCGTGAGTGATGACGGCGTACATTTCCACGAAGAAGGACTCCCCCCCATGATGGGCCAGGGAGAGTTAGAGACCTTCGGGATCGAGGATTGCCGCGTGACAGAGATCGAGGGGACTTATTACCTGACCTACACTCAGGTTTCACCGAACGGGGTTGGAGTCGGAATGCGTAGCACACGTGACTGGTGGAATTTCTCCCATCACGGGATGATCCTGCCGGCTCACAATAAGGACTGCGCTCTTTTCAACGAAAAGATCGGGGGAAAGTATTACGCCCTGCACAGACCCAGCAGTCCTTCTATCGGGGGAAATTATATTTGGATCGCCGAGTCTGAGGATCTTGTTCACTGGGGAAATCATCGATGCATCGCCCACTCCCGTTCCGGCCTGTGGGATAGCGAGAGAGTCGGTGCAGGGGCATCCCCGATCCGGACTTCGGAAGGATGGCTCGAAATCTACCATGGAGCGGATAAAAATCACCGCTACTGCCTCGGTGCCATGCTGCTCGATTTATACGAGCCTTGGAAAGTCATAGCCCGCTCAAAGACACCGATCATGGAACCGACTGCTGAATATGAGAAGACCGGCTTTTTCGGCAATGTTGTCTTTACCAACGGCCATCTGGTCGATGGCGACAAAATGACCGTCTACTATGGAGCCAGCGACGAAGTGATCTGCGGTGCGACCTTTTCGATCGCGGAGATCTTGGAAACCCTTCGCTGAGGGATTTCCCGGGGTCTCACTGGTCTTTCATATCTTTCCTCTCTGAGTCACTGTTGCAATCTGAGTGGAATCATCAGAATCCTTTGCACCGAGGTTGCAGAGTAGGGACGTAGCGATGATGGCGATCAACGGAAGTTTCATGTGTGTGGGGTAGACCCCTGTGGTTATCGTATCGTCTCTCTATACGAAGCAATACAAAAGGACAGATGACTTTGCATTTTTTATCTCCTTTCTGTATATTGCTAGGTGATTCGTCAGTTCTTCACAGACGATGATCCCAATCCGAACTGACGCGATTCATCATTACCACACAACATCGATAAGCCGCAGAACCCCATTCTATAAGCCTGTAGAGGTCACTGCCTTTAGCGATCCTGTAGCGACCTCCGCACCCTATCTACCCCACCATCCTCTTGGAACCTCTTCAGAAGTAACAACCTCTCCGGAATATCGAGAAATCGGGCTGGCGGGATGATCACTATGCCAACGGAGCATACGGTCTTCCTCCTAAGACAGATGGTAAGAGACCATCGTATGAGAAACTGGATGTTTTCTTTTCACAACGAGGGCTCAAAGGAATGAGAGGAGCTCTGAGTAACTATCGAACTGATGATGTTGATCCACCCAATCAGACTCCTCGTTCTGTTGAGATGGAGAAGATTGTCACTGATCTGTTGGAACTCTTCCCCAACTTCGAAGTGGATAGTGTCTTCATCACAGTCTCATAGAAAAACACAGGGAGACTCAAAGCTCCGTAGAGGATTGCTTAAATAATCCTGTGATCACAACAGAAGCAAAGAAGAAGGATTTCATTCCATCAGCACCGTATCCGACGAAAGCTGAGATGGATTACAACCAGAATGGATTGGTACTGCCGAAGGACCCAAAGAATCTCGAACTCCTACTCAGAGATGTCCATCAGAAGGGATTCCTCGATCTGGAAGTACTCTATCAGCTCAAACAGAAGGAAGAGGTGAAGAGAGTTGAAAAGGAGATTGCTGACCGGATAGAGAATCCGCTGGAGGAGGGGACTCCGTTGTTTCAGCGAGTGTTCGAGAGGTGTCTATCCTCGTAGAAGCTGATTCTACCAACCTCTACAGACCAAAGAAAAACCCATCCCCGATGAAGGAGATGGGTCTTCTTTGAAAAAACTATGACTGATTAAGCAGCCAGAGCTTCGGAAGATTCCTTCCTGCGGCGGACGATTACAAATCCAGCAATGCCGCCCACAAGGAGCAGGGATGCGGCAACTTGAGACGGTTCGGGAACTGCCGCTGTGGTGTAGTCGTAGGTGGAGGGTTCGGGGACTGCTTGATTTATTACTGAGAAAGTGCCTCCATCAACTGCTGAGGAAAACATATATAAATTATTTGCGATCTGTGGTGGGCACAAAAGGTTAGTTTTATAATAATATTCAAAGTTTTTAAGTGCTGTTTTATCACCACTTATGGAAGCATATATATTTGGTTCAGGGAAAAAGTTAACGTTAAAATTAATAGCCCAGTCACCAATAAGTGGGCTTGGAGCCGATAACATAACGTGTGATGGCTGGCCATCACCAGCAAAAATCCATCCAGCTGGAGCAGGAGCTCCGTTTGGCCACGGGATACTAAAGTCAAAGGATTGATTAGCATTTAAAGAACCTAAGTTTTGACCGAATAGAAAACTTCCGCTACCTTGTGTTAAATCCCATGCACTAATATATGAGTTTAAAATATCATATTTTGGCGTTATTTGTACTGTAAAATTTGCTTTCGCATTTCCAGCGAATGAGGCGAGTCCTGCGGTCAGCGCAAGAGCGAGGATGGTTTTTTTCATAGTTGATGGGGGGTGTTTTTTAGTCTTTTAAGAAAAAAATGTTTTTTGTGTCAAGGAAAAAAGAAGAAAAGGGGAACGCAACATTTTCGTCCCATAGCCTGCAGCGATTCTATCGCTCATTGGGAAACCCAACTACCCCACCATCCCTCTCGAACCTCTTCAGTGAGAAGGATTCCTCAAAGAAAACCGAGACTCGGGCTGGCGGGATTCAGGGCAAAGAAAAACCCATCCCCGTTGAAGGAGATGGGTCTTCTGTGAGAGAGCGCGTTTTTGGCAGCAAGGTGCAAGATCAGTCCTGAACAACCACCCCAGATGCACCCATCGAGGCCTCCTCGTTGACTTTTCCCATGGGGAGCGCTATATCCCAACCTCGATAAGGCGCTTTCACCAGAACGACCTGCTTCCCATCTCCCTCCCACAAAAAGCGATTTCCTATCAGAAGGGTTAGCTGCAGCGCATTGTTAGCATTATTTATGTTTAGAACCATTTGGTTGCCCCTGGGTTCTTCATTTCCTCACAAAAACAATACAAAATAATGCCGGCAATCAAAAGTAATATCAGAAAAATCACTGTAACACATAGCCACAAAAAACGTTGCCATACAGGCCGTTTTTCCCATGCAGACACCCACCTGCTGTAAGGTCTTCCTGTCACTAACTCTATAATTCCAATAA
>Ga0114958_10001909_pt1 | contig 16052 bp, 18 predicted proteins | sample C_130208_EF_Meta_FD_89577 | JGI IMG/M metagenome (GOLD analysis project Ga0114958, IMG submission 89577) | Freshwater microbial communities from Lake Croche, Canada to study carbon cycling - C_130208_EF_MetaG | ecosystem: Environmental > Aquatic > Freshwater > Lake | place: Lake Croche, Canada...
ATCGCCGCCTCTAGCCGTTAATAAATGCACAGGTGCCTCATGTTCAAGAATCTGCTGACGCGCCCAAAGAAGGCACTGTTGCCAGCCGCCATTAATAGTTTTGTGTTGCTGTATTGCAAAGAAAGTTCTCATAAAAAATATCATCTCCATTAGGCTATTCATATTCAACATCTGCAATGAGTTGCTTGCGCAGTTATTGCAAATAGTCATTTCCACTCATATCAAAACCTTGCTTTCTTTCTTCGTTTTGCCATCGGTTGAGAACGCTTTTGTGCACTCAATTGTGCACTTGGTTTTAAAAGCCTTGGTATGAGTGGTGGTGCATCGCATAAAGAATGCTGTGCTTTATGAATCGCTCGCTTTTTGCGTCAAAAACCAATCAATAAAAATTGATTTCTTAATGTAAAGCTTTCGAGATATTTTTAAGACTGCACCTAAATGAGACAGTCCATTTATATGGCGAGTTTTGAGTAGCCAGCTTAGTTGTGGCTTGGTGAATAAATCTGGATAAGCTTCTTGTAATGTATCGATGGTGACTACATCATCTAGTAAGGTTCGCGGAGTAAGTGTATTTATATTGCCCATAATATTAATTCTCGGTAGTGTTAAGAATTTCAGCAGTGTTTCGCTGATCCCGAGAGGATTATGAGGGCAAAAAAAATCCCCATACTAACGGGGGTTAGTGGGGATTACTTTTGTGTATTTGTATATTATTGATTATGAAACTAATTTATTTTATTAAATACCCGCATCCATTGCGCCTTAGGGTATTTTTCTTTCCATTCAATGGTAATTGCATGTTCACCTGGCTTGGATTTTCTTATGCCTGCTTTGGTTAATAAATCATTAATAATTTTTTTATCCCTTGAGTTTAAATCATGCATTTCCTCAAAACAGTTTTTGCATATATCAGCAGTTTTAATATTGGGATGTTTAATTAAAACTAGTTTTATGAACTCAATAATGGAATTCTTTGCTGATTCACAAGTATTATGAATGTCGACATTTACCTCGGCACTAGTCTCATCCTCCGTTGCTGATAAATTCGAATAGTTTCCGTCAAAACAGCTGTTTTTTGCTATACCGTATTTGTTCGATAACTCATCTAAATCAAATTTATTTACATATAGGTTGCTAAGATTAATGTAAAAGTTATGAGGCAAATTAAAAAGAATGCACTCATCTGGCATTTGACTTGGAAAAACATATTTGCCGTTAACTTTCCCTATGGTTAAAGTAAATAACTGCGTATGAAATGATTCGGGATATGAGGCGAAGTCACGCCAAAATTTAGCATTCACATCGTCTAGTAATGAGAGGGCATCTAAATAAACTTGTTCAGGCGCAGGTGGTTCGTCAAAAGTACAAAAGATACAATCGTCATCATTTTGACTAGCAAAGCCTTTATAGTAAAAATACAGCTTATCTAGTTGATAAACGGCCTGCTCATTAACTAGATAACTATATGCACTATCTATAGGCAAAAAACAATCATTGCCAAAATGTAAATCATTCTCCAAAAACCTGCTCATTAATCACTCCATAAAATATTAAATTTGAATATACAAATTACTCTTACAGCCAAGTACATTTAACCATTGAAAATCTTATCCATTACTCGCTCCGACAACGCGCTTTTATGATCAGTTGATAAATGTGCGTAGCGCTTAGTGGTTTGAGTGCTCTTGTGGCCTAATATCTCTGCCGTTTCATGCAAACTAGCACCATTCATGACTAAATAACTAGCAGCAGTATGGCGTAGATCATGAAAACGAAATTCTTTAATTTTGGCTCGTTGCATAGCTCTTGTCCATTGCACTCTAAAATCGAAGGGCTTTTCTATGTCCTTAGGGCTAACAAAAATTAGACCATTACCAACTTGTCTAAATTTCTTTAGTTCATCCATTGCTGGTGCAGGAATTGGGTTTATTCTGGGCGAACCGTTCTTGGTGGTTGCCAATTTAGCCAATCCTTTTTCGAAATTAATATCGGTCCAGCGTAAATTAATTATTTCCGCTTTTCTCATGCCAGTGGTTATTGCGATTAGTACGACAAGATAGAGTTTATCCCATGTTGACTCCCGACACGCAACCATAAGTGCTTTTCGCTCTCTATCATCCAAGAACCGTTCAATTTGATTAGGTGTGGCATCAATAAAAATACCTTCGACTGGATTGTCTTTTAGATAACCACGCCTAATGGCATATTTAAAGATGCTAGATAAAACAGCCTTCAATCTTAATACGGTATTACTTGATCGAGCTTTATTTATCTCTTTGGATTTTCCACTTCCATCACCTTTTAGGCATTTGCCCTTAGCATAATGATCCAGTGCTTTGCGTATATCGCTAGTTGATATTGCTTTAATAGGTTGGTTGCCGAAGATTTTCAGCCAATAAGAGGTGCGAGGAATTTGATTGGGGTCTTTCTTGGACCATTGAGTCATGTACTCATTGGCAAGATCTTTAAATGTTAAGAACTCGAGTTCAATGCCCAACTTTTGAAATAAATCTAAGCCACCCATTTCATAAACAATTTCTGGTGTAAGATTTTTTAATTTGGCCGGAGTTAAAGCTAATATAGCTTCGATATTAACATCCATCTCGGATGCCCATAGTTCTGCTTGTTTTTTGGTTAGGAATGTTTTCGCTTGGATGAACGTATAGTTCTTACGAATGTCGGCACGATATTTGCCGTTTGAATTTTTTCTGATGGTAGCCATGGTTGTGTCTCTGATAAACGACTTAAACAATCAGTGCGCAATTATTAAATACGCTATTTGCGCATTTATTTGTGCACTACTATGAGTTTAAAGCGTTCTCAACCGATGGCATTTAGTTGAAACTCCTTGTTTTTCAAGGCTTTGTTTGGTGGGTCGTGCGCGATTCGAACGCGCGACCATCGCATTAAAAGTGCTATTAAATCAATATGTTACAGTAAATAACAACAAACAATAACAACCAAATCAACTTGTTATCTTGTCTCGTTCATTACTGTTTATTGTCAATTACTACTCTTTATTAATATCAATTGTCCCGCTAGTGTCCCATGGGACAAGCACATCGCCACCTTTTTTTCACTACTCCAACTACCAACACTTCAATCACAAAAAAGGCCGTGTTAACCAGTCTATTCCACTAAACTAAACCATACCTACTAGCCCCAGATATATCACTAATTTCGACTCAAAGAACCAATAAACGGTTTTACGCCGATTTGATTGTCATTTCGATAGATAAATCCACTCCGCTTGAACTTATATTAGGACATAGGTAGTACTACGGATTTTCTTTATTTAGCTTTTAATAAATAATGCACTTTAACAGCTTGGCAACTTTATATGGTTTCTAGTTGGCGGCCAACCCCTCCTAAAGGACAGGTCTGTGGTTCGAATCCACCTAGTGACCAATTAAATCAAGGTTTCATGTGAAAACAAAGACCTTTTTTATGGCTTAAAATAAGACCACGTTGCAAATGAAAATAAATCATCACAATCAACCGCAACAACTGCCAACAATTCAGGCATAAAAAATCAGGTATTACCTGTCCTTAATTGGTACTGCAACAAAATACACCGCACTATAAATCAAAAAAAAAGGGGGGGGGGTATACTTCTTAAGATTGGCAACCTAGCATCGATGCTAATCAATCAAGAAGTAAACATTCCGCATACACGAAAAACTTATTTAATGGCTATTTAAGAGAGCAGTTATGATTAGAGCTATTGTGTTTATTACGTCTTGCTTTCTAATGAGTGGTGTAGAATTCGCGCAAGCCAGTCAGAATGCATCATCAAGCACCATTAGCGACTCTGAAATATCTCAACGCGTCTATGATTTTCTTAAACAAGGGCGATATGCTGAAGCTTTTCCACTCTGTCAGCACTTGGTAGAGCTAGACAATGCTACGGGGCAAGTCTGTTTAGGTATATTTTACAATTTTGGGCAAAGTGTAGTAAACCAGAACTATAAACAAGCTGCATTCTGGTATCGCAAAGCAGCTGAACAAGGCAATAAGACTGCACAAGGCGATTTAGGCTCTATGTTTAGAGATGGCCATGGTGTAAAACAGGATTACACCAAAGCTTTTTTTTGGTATAAAAAAGCAGCGGAACAGGGATATATATCAGCGCAAAACAATCTAGGCTTTATGTTTGAAAATGGCTATGGTGTAACACAGGATTACACCCAAGCGGTTTATTGGTTTCGTAAAGCTGCAGAACAGGGCGATGCAGATGCCCAAAGTAACTTAGGTATTATGTATGAAAAGGGTTTAGGTATAGTGAAAAACTATAACCAAGCTATTTTTTGGTATAGCAAAGCTGCGCAACAGGGCGATGCATTAACGCAGCGTTTATTAGGCATTTACTACGGCAATGGTCTTCTGGGTATAACACGAGACTATAACCAAGCTATTCATTGGTTTCGTAAAGCTGCGGAACAGGGCGATGCAGATGCCCAAAGTAACTTAGGCATTATGTATGAAAAGGGTTTAGGTGTAGTGAAGGACTATAAACAAGCTATTTTCTGGTATAAAAAAGCAGCGGAACAAGGCAATGCTTCTGCATTAGCGGCGTTAAACAATCTAAGCCGATAAATCTGAAAAAAACCAAAGCCTTCAGAATAGCAGAAACTGCTTAATGTGGGTGTAAGGAGTAAGACCTTATTCCCAAAAATATTAAGTAAAGTCTTTATACACCTTCTCCTAACACCCTTTCGCAAAACCAATCTAAATCCGCCCCAATAGGCTTTATAGCAAGACTTATTCTTTCTGCTGCCTTGCGCGAGTTGATTTTTAACGTACTTCAGATGATACAAAAAGCCGATACTAAACAGCATTTATTGTTACGTTTAGTGACTTATTTTCCCTGTCCAGCCAACCATGAATTGTTCAACGTATTCGTCGATTAGCTCATCAATATCTACAGTGCAAACAGGTAGTGAAAAAGCCTCGTCAGAAATATTACAGCTAGCTTGCTTTTTTACCCATTCAATATTGATGCGCTCTGCTTTGCAAAATCTAATAAGTGCCTGTTCTAGCGCACTTAACCTCGCTAAGACCTTTAAGGTTGATTGAATTATCTCGTCATGGTTTGGGAAACGATACAGCCCCAGCGCTACTAATCCTTTCAGTTTCCAATGCTGCACACCATAATAGGCCGCCACGCGCTCAAAGCCTTGCAAGCGGTTAGTGTAATCATGGTGCAGGCAATCATAAGTATTATGTTGAACACCAGCAACGATTAAGCCTAGTTCATTGTCATCATGCCGTAGTATTGCGTCAATGGCTAAGTCCGCCTGCTCAGTCGGCATAAGTTGTTTGTAAAGTTTATTCACTTGTGCAACTTTCATTTTCGGGACTCCAGTTGTTGTTCTATTCGGCTTAGACGTTCAATGACCTCTTGTTGCTCGATAATTTTAGATTGCGCCGTTAATGCCGTTATTAGCTGCGCTCCTATGTCCGGTGGAATATGTCCCGATAAAGTAGCTCTAATGATTTCATCGCCTTGGTCTGCGAGTGTGCCGTTAACAGGTAAATTAATCGCCATAGCTTGTGGTTTGAGCGTAGGGCAACTTCTATCAAGCAATACCTTAGCCGCAGCTACATCGCCATTTTTAGCCTGCTCTATCAAGCTTAGGATTATTTCTGGCATCGCCTCCGCTATGGACTTTCTTAATAAGGTCGCTGGTGTTTTATCTTTAGGTCTTCCCGCAGGATTGCCGGATATTCCAGCCTTAAATTTTGGTGTTGGCATCTTGTTTAGCCTCTGCTAATTTCAGTGGATTATTTGTATGTTTGAGGTTTGAGTGCGGATAGTGCGGATAAAGTGCGTTTTCCTATTAGCTCTACATTTTTTTTTCCGTAGGTGCATATGAAAACAGGGTTTATCCGCACTATCCGCACTTTTGATATTAATAATGCCCTGAATAGGCTTGTGCTTTTACCGCTATTCCAGCCCACAACCTCTTACCGCTTGATTGTCGGCAAGCGAAGCCCCTTTCACCAAGTCTACGGCCTAAAGCTATATTGCTATTGGGTCTAAGGCCGTTTGAAATACACCATGATTGATAGTTTGTATAAATGTCGGTCGTTGATACTTCATTTATTGGTGATAGGTCGCAACACTCAGCGAGCCAATTACCTATTAAATCCTGTTCTTCCTGATAATTTCCGGTAGCCTGCTGTATTGTGAGCGGGGTATCTTTCAGTCCGCGCTTTTGCCAATCAATGCAGCCCTCGACCATCCATGCCAGAATATGCGGCGCTTCGGCCTTGAGCTTATCCGATAACATAGCGTCACGTTCCTCTGGCTTGAATGTACGCTTAAAAGGTATCAATCGAACCCGCCGCCAGATTCCATAATCATTGCCCTTAATAATCGGCTTATGATTGCCCAGCATCATTAATTTAAACTGTGGTGTGAATTGGAACGGGTCACAGTGCAACTTCCTTGCTGTCATGGTGTCGCCTGAAACCAAGCTTTTTACAAGTGATTCAGCCAACGCCGCGCCGTCCTCTGTCTCTGCACATATTGCCATGCGTGAACCTAGCAGCTCCGCAAGGTCTGGGGTCGCGCTTCCTGCTGCTCTTTTAGATTCCGTTAGCGTCTCCGAAGCAATAGCCCTTGCATAGTCACAGAGAATAAACCGCAAAATATCACCAAGAACAGACTTTCCATTTGCACCTAAGCCGAAACAAAATATAAATATTTGCTCAGATGTTGCACCAGTCAACATATAACCGCACCAACGCTTAATCCAATCTATCAATTCCGTATCATCGCTGAATATCTGGGTTAAGAAAGCTCTCCAACGTACCGCCTTTGATGATTCTCCCAAATGGCTAACGCTTAATGACTTGGTGAGTAAATCGGTTTGCTGTGCCGCTCTTGCTTTGCCTGTCCGAAGGTCAAGAACTTGCCTAGCATTATCAATTCCAACGCTGAATAAGTCGGCATCGACCAACGACAGCGACAGCCGTACTCGGTCAAAATCTTTCAGCAATGACACGGTAGCTAATACAGTCCTTTCTTTTTGACTTGACCTTGACCACTTGGCAAAATGTTCTGCATCAGCCAAATGTAAGCCGCCTTCGTTGTAAATCTGTGCAGGCAATAGAGAAGCAAGCCCTCTAACCATTGCACCGTCAAGACTCCAAGCCCACGCACCACCAACCCAATGCAACCAAGCCTTAGCATCATGCACATAATGAATATTCCCGCCGTGTGCATCCATTAACCTTGTTGCGTTGCCTAATTCTGATAAAGGTCTTGTGCTGTCTGTTCCATCCCTTGAGTCAGTGCCAGATAAGGCCGGAACGTCAAAGGCAACATGCACAATGGGCAATTGCACCGAACTAAAATGCTTCTTTACTGCGTCTAAGCCTTCGGATTGCTCCAAGTCGTTAAAGTCCCCGCCGTCTGGGAAAATGGCTGTACCCGCTACGGCTTGCGCTGCTTCGGTTGCTTTGATTTTACCTATATTGTCGTCATCACCAGCAATGATAATTGAGGATTTTAAATATATTTTCCTTATCATCTCAGCGACACATTTTAAATTTCCAGCCGAGAAACATACGCAGACAGCGTGACCAGTTGCCCTGCTTAAGCTGTCAGCGGTAGCAAAACCTTCACACAGGATTAATGTAGAGCCGTTCTCAGGCTCACCTAGCCAGCAATGGCCATACTTCATTTTACCGCCTTTAAAATTTCGTTTATTGCCGTCGGGTGCAATACGCTGTAAAGACTGAAGTTCGCGAATCAACCCATAAACTGGAATTAATAAAATACCATTTGCATTAACCCTCGTTATTTTTGGCATAATGCCTTTCTTCACCAGATACGGATAAGTAGGCGGTGCAGGTTGTGAATTATCCCACTCTAGTTTTGCGTCAATAGCTGCTTGCTGGTAGATGGCCTCACGCTCACGAACCCTCGCATTATGAGCCGCGATACAATCCTTTTTAAATTTTTCCCGCTCAGCTTCATTAAGTGGCTTGTCTCTGGCTTCTTGCCATGTGTGCTGCCCACCGCTACGATTACATCCAAACTGAGCGCCACGACCATCAGGGAACATATAAACCCATCCGGCCTTATCGCTAGATTTGCCATTGGTGCTAAATCGTAAGCATTGACCTGCATTAATATTATCAGGTGGCGAATCAAACCCCGCCGCCCTCATTGCATCCTGTAATGTCATTACTTCACCTCTTTAATTCGGTGAGCAATAGCTGTAATTGACAACAGGTTATGATTAAGTAGTGCTTTTTTATCAAGCTCACCAATCCTAAGACGGCGAATATCATTAAGTACTGACTCAATACCCAAAGCCGAAACGGGCTGATTGTTTATGTGGCATTTCATGAGCTGTTGCCTCAAAACTATATTGCAGTCGATAACGTAATTTTCATTTTTCATTGCTCAACCCCGTCGAAAATATCACCTTGATTAGCTTGGTGCATACACTTAACCAATCGATAAAAAGCAACACGACCAAATCCTTTGCGTTGGTATCTAAGTATAGGTAAATTAAGGTCTCGCTTTAGTTTATGAATGGTTGCCGCTAAACGCCAGCCCCCAGCGTCAAGAGTTTGAGTTAATGTGCTAAGCTCCTCGCCTGCTTCTAGGCGTTGCATAACTTCGTTCGCTGTCCATGCCGCTTTATTAGATAAGCCGCCCATATTAGGCAACCTTGTTTTGAGCTTGAACCCAAGCAAAGAACAGATTTTCATCAATCAAAACCTTTCTGCCTAACCTGACTATTGCGCCTGACTTGGCAAGGCCGTTTTGATGTTCAAGGAATATGAGGCTACGAATTCCACCTGTATTAAAGGCTGTGTGCTTAATTGTGAATTGTTGGACTGTTAAATAAGCCCATGCTGTTTGTGCTGTCATTTATAATCGCCTTTTGTTGGTAGCCAGTGCGTTTTGCTCTGGCTTGTGGCAATTATTCGTTGTTGGATTTACTGCTAAACTTACCCAGTAAATAATTCTCTTAGGGGTAAGCTTAACGGTAACTTTTTCTTATCGTTGAAAGTGTCTTATCAAAGGTTCTTCTAAGCTGTTTTTGTTCGTTGCCATAGCCAGAACACCATAATATTTGCTCTCCATTTACCTCTTGAATAATTTTATCTGTATCGTAGATGTCGTGGCGGTGTTGTATTTCATTCCATATTTGCTGTGCTGTTAGTCTTTTTTGTTGGCTTGATGCTTGGTCTATGTTCCAGATAAGTAAATGTAGCTGGTTTTGCCTTTTTTCCGGCGCATGGCTAACTGTGCCAATATCCCCCACGGCTTCGGTTTGCCACGGATATTGACCTAGGCCAAGTTCTGAATAAACAAGCTCAATATCACCGCGCTTAATAAGTAGGTCTGATAGTGAAGTTTCAAGAACACCACCAACACCATCGTCAAACTTAAGTTTCTGTTGATTCATGGTTTGGTTGTGGCGCTCCATCCGATTTAAGCCTATATTAATATTGTCACTGTGTGCAAGATGATGGTCGTAGACAAAACCTAATGGGCGATATCGCAGCGCTAATCCTTCACGCAATAGCAATTCAAATGACTTGCGGGTATCAATGTAATTAGTATGCTCACAAAATATCGGCCAAAAATCTTTGAAGCTCATGTACTCATGTGCTTCTTTTTCAAAAATATCTTGAAAGCTCATAAAACGCTCCCAAATATTTTAGCGTTCATACTGGCAACCACATTGCTTACATGGCCGTCTGAAAGGTGCGCGTAACGCTTAACCATGCTTAAGGTCTTATGGCCTAGAACTTCGGCTATTTCTGCCAAGCTAGCCCCGTTCATGGCTAAATATGACGCGGTGCAATGTCTTAGGTCGTGCCACTTAAAATCATTTATCTGTGCAGCTTCCAGCGCGTTTAAAAAGGCTTTGCGTAAATCAATGGGCTTTTGTGGATTTCTGGAACTTGGGAATAATAACTTGGTATCCAATCGTCTAAGCTTCGCATGTTCTTTTAATAGCTCAAGGCTTGCCCCTGCTAATGCAACGCGCCTTCTCTCCCCGTTCTTGGTTTCATGCAGGATTAAAAAACCATCCTTTAAGTTAATATCCGACCATACAAGTTCCATTAGCTCAGCTTGTCGCATACCTGTGGATATTGCCAACACCAAGCAAGGATAAAGTAAGGTGTTGGGTGACTCTTTACATGCCTCTAATAGTCTTGCTCTGTCGTCATCATCTAAGAATCTAACACGGCCGCGCGGTAACTTAGGGCTTTTAACTTTCTTTACGGGGTTATCGCTTAACCATTCCCATTCATTAACAGCAATACTAAAAGCGTGTTGCAAGTTCTTAATGTACTTGTCTACGGTGGCCGCGCTTTGCGTCATCGTGTTTTTATGTTCGTTAATAGTTGAGGGTGTAATGTCAGCCAGCAAGCAATAACCTATTTTACTAACCCACCATTCAAGTTTACTTTTACGCTCTCCTTGCTCCTTTTTGTTGTAGTTTGGCAGGATTTCAGAATAGTAGCGGGTAGCCAAATCAGCAAAGGTATGTTTCTTTGCTTCGGCTGTTTTAAAGTGTCGCCCTTCTCTTATTGCGCTCTCCGTGTCTTGAGTCCATTTTTTAGCATCAGTGAGGCGCTTAAATGTAGCTGTCTGGACTGGGTAGCCTTTTAGCCTGATTTTTACTCGGTAGGATGTTTCGCCAGTTTCGGCTGTGCGTTTTTCAATAGTTGCCATGTAAACCCCTTGGGGCAATGGCGGTATAATATCCAGTAGCCATTGCTTAACCCTGATTGTTAAGTTATCGGTTAGGGTTTGGTGGTGTTGGTAGCATTTCCAAGCCCGTTTTTTTGCCTAGGTAAAATGATATAACAACCAGCAACAAATAACAACAACGCAGTATAAATGCGTTTAATATCGGCATCTAATCCAATATTACAAAGGAATGTAAGCACCTATTATTTCTAATGGGACAATTAAGGGACAGTTGAAAAACAAAATGACTTAATTTGTCTCTTTTCAAGACAGTCAAGAATGGGTTTTTAGATTAAGGGTAGTAACAAGAAAAATATCTTTTTTAGATATAAACAAGCGTGCTTTGTTGTGGTTATTTATTCTGAATTGTCCCGCTAGTGTCCCGCGAGAAATTTTAGACATAAAAAAAGCACTTCGACTAATCGTAAGTGCTTGATTCATTTTATCTTTGGTGGTGGGTCGTGCGCGATTCGAACGCGCGACCATCGCATTAAAAGTGCGGTGCTCTACCGGCTGAGCTAACGACCCAACAAAGATTGACCATTATAATGATTTATAAAAACTATGCAATAGTTTTTATTTTTTTTTATAACGTGTTGGGTCTTTTACATTCGCTTCTGAAAATCCTGTGATTCTTATTCGGCAAGCATCACATACGCCACAGGCTTCACCTTGCTCATCTGCTGAGTAACATGAAACGGTTTGACGATAATCAACGCCTAAAGCAACGCCTTGTTTAATAATCATTGCTTTACTTAAAGAGATCAGGGGGGTGTGTATAGTAAAAGATTCGCCATTCACGCCAACTTTAGTGGCTAAGTTCGCCAATTGCTGAAAAGCACTAATAAACTCTGGCCTACAGTCGGGGTATCCCGAGTAATCCACCGCATTAACTCCTATAAAGATATCAGTTAAATTTAATACCTCCGCCCAACCTAAGGCAAAGGAGAGAAATATGGTATTTCTTGCTGGGACATAGGTAACTGGTATGCCTGCTTGCAGCTCATTAGGCACAGCAATTTTTTCGTCAGTTAACGCAGACCCTCCTATACTTCCTAATCCTAGTTTAATTATTTTATGATCGTTAACTTGATATTGTTTTGCTATTTGAGCTGCAGCTATTAGCTCTGCATTATGTCTTTGTCCATAATCGAAGCTTAAGGCATAACAGATGTATCCTTGTTGTTTTGCTAGGGCAAGGACGGTAATTGAATCTAATCCGCCTGATAGAAGAATAATGGCTTTTTTTTGCATGATAGTTTATTTGCCTTGAGCATCATCCCAAAGCAGTTTATGTAATTGAATTTGAAATCGAACAGGTAATCTGTCTCGAAGAATTTTCTCAGCAAGTTCGGTAGGATTTTGTTGTCCCATAACAGGAGAAAATAATACTTCGCAACGATTGGATAATGCATGTTCTGTCAAAATAGCTTTGGACCAGTTATAGTCTTCATCGTTACCGATGACGAATTTAACTTGATCTTTACTATTAAGATATTGAATGTTTTCATAAAGATTTTTATTGAGTTCACCTGAGCTAGGTGTTTTAAGATCCATGATTTTTACTGTGCGCTCATCCACCTTAGAAATATCAATGGCGCCACTTGTTTCAAGTGAAACTTTAAAGTCTTTATTGAGCAGTTCTGTCAGTAATTCAATACAGGCTGGTTGCGCGAGCGGCTCTCCACCGGTTACCGTAATATAAGGGGTGTTATATTGCTCTGCTTCGGTAATAATGTCGTTAATGTTTAACTTTTTCCCACCCGTAAAGGCATAGGCTGTATCGCAATAAACGCATCGCAAAGGACATCCAGTAAGTCGAATAAATACAGTGGGAATTCCCACTGTATTTGATTCTCCTTGTAGAGAATAAAAAATTTCAGTAATGCGGAGGATGCTCATTACTAATGAAGGCTAGCTTCATTGAGTTTTATCAACTTTTTTGATGCCAATATTGCAGCAGATGATTTAGGGTAATCAGAAATGACTCGATTAAGATACTCTGTCGCTTTTGCTTTGTTTTTTTGATCAACCTCAATATAACCGAGCTTTAATAAAGCATCAGGTACTTTTGCGCTATCAGGATATTTCTCAATCACGTCATTAAAAGCTTTGCGAGCCGAAACATTATCCTGATTGACCCTATAAGCCTCACCTAACCAATATTGTGCATTATTAGCATATTCACTTGCAGGGTAGTGACTAAGATAAACTTTAAATTGTTCTATAGATTGAAGCGTATGCCCATTTCTAAGTTCATCATAAGCTAAAAAGTAACCTTGCTTTTCATTTGGTTGACTTTTTGGGGTGTCAATTTGTGGTTTTGATGCTGGGCTATCAGTAGCCTTGTCGGGCTGGATATTTTTTTGCGCTGAATTAGTCGGAACTACTACTGGAGAGACTGTCGTAGGTTGGACTTCTTTAGCGTTGGTGGTGGTGGTGATGCTGCTGCTGCTAGGTTTGATCGTTTCATTTGGATTTGCAGTAATACCATTAGCCTTATTTTCTATGTTTTGCAGGCGCTCATCAAAATCTGAATACATTGTGCGCTGATGTTTTTTTAAGTCATCAATTCGATTAGCTTGCTCGTCTATCTTGCCGGTAAGCTGTTGCACTTCAGTTTGCATTTGCTCTAGGCGCCCCATCAACTCATACAAAGTAGTTGTCGATTGTGTATTGGTTGAATTATTTGGAGCTGCAGATTGTGGATATAAGGAATGGTCAATGACAATCGGCACGTCTGCATAAACGCTGCTAAAAATAAACAGTAGCAAAATAAGGCTAATTCTTTTCATTTATTTACCTTGGTTGATAAGCTACTTCAACACGACGATTTTTTTCCCAAGCAGACTCGTTATTGCCTAAAACAGCTGGTTTTTCTTCTCCATAACTAACTATATTGAGTTGGCTTTCAGAAACCCCTCGAGCTTTCATCATGCTGGCAACTGATTTAGCACGCTGCTCACCTAGCGCTATATTATATTCACGGGATCCACGCTCATCAGCATTACCTTCTAGCGTAATATGCTGCAAAGGATTTGCAATTAAATATTGTGAGTGGGCAGATATAACGGTGATAAAATCTGGCATAACTTCACTGCTATCTAGCATGAAATAAATAGTACGTTTTGATAAGGGGTTATTAGGATCATTAAATTCAGGGCCTAAAGTGCTAGCGTAGTCTCCATTGCCATTCATTGCTGATCCATTCATTCCATAGCCCTTATTCAAGCCACTGGTTGATGCGTCGTTAATTCCGCTGCTTGCATTTAGACTGCCATCAGTAAGACTGGTGTCTTTTTCGTCAGTATCACTACATGCTGATAAAAATGCGGCACTTATTGCTAATGCGATAATTGTTTTATTTAGTTTCATTTTTAATTCTCTAGTTAATATGTGAATTGTAAAAAATTGCAGGAAAATTTCTAAATCTAAGGGCCCCAAGAAGGTTCTCGAACCTCCCCGCTATTAAAAACCAATTTTTGCTGTATTTTACCATCGATTGATACAGCGGATAAGAATCCTGTGCCGCCTTTTTTGGAGGCATAAAGAATCATGCTTCCATTGGGTGCAAAACTAGGTGATTCATCTGAACGACCACTCGTAAGCACGTTTATGGATTTATTTGACATGTCCATGATGGCAATACGATAGTCGTTGCCATTACCGTGTACCATCACTAAGTTCCTCCCGTCAGGTGAAAAACTGGCTCTGGCATTGTAGGATCCTGAAAAAGTAATTCTTTTTTCTTCTCCACCTTGGCTAGATACCATGTAAATTTGCGGTTTTCCGCCTCTATCAGATGTAAAGACAATTGAGCTTCCATCAGGTGACCAAGAGGGTTCTGTATCAATAGCAAAACTTTTCGTTAGTTTAGTTAAAGCGTGCGTGGATAAGTTGAGAATAAATATATCTGGACTACCGTCTTTAGATAAAGTTAGCGCTAAACGGCTTCCATCGGGTGACCAAGCAGGTGCACCATTAATGCCAGGGAATTCGGCTACGCGAGCTCTCTCACCAGTAGCCAATGTTTGTACATAGATGGCTGCTGATTTTCTTTCAAAAGATACATAAGCTATTTTTTTTCCATCAGGTGACCATGAAGGGGACATTAATGGTTCAACTGATGAAGCTATAGTCTGAGGGTTAAAGCCATCTGCATCAGCAATTTGAAGTTGCTGCGATTGTTGTTTACTTCCAAGATTAGTTGTAGTTATATAAGCGATCCGACCACTAAACACGCCTTTTTTGCCGGTTAATTTTTCAAAAATAAGATCACTGATATGGTGAGCTGTTTTTCGTAAGTCAGCGGCTGCAGAGGTCATGCGAAAGCCTAATAATTGCCCACTTTTATAAACATCAAGTAATTGAAATTGAACATTATATTGACCGCCACCAGAATCTGTTAATTGACCTATAACCAAATAATTCTGACTTGCCGCTTGCCACTCATTGAAATTGACAGACGATGCGACATTAGGTTTGCTCGGCATGGCTTGTTCAGCCATCATTTTAAAGTAGCCACATCGTTCTAAATCAGCATTGACTACAGCGCTAATATTAACAGGAGCGCCAGTTGTGGAAAATGGTACTACTGCGACAGGCAATGCACTACTGACTCCCTCAGATATTTCAATTGTTAAGGCTGCATGGCTATTTGTAACTGATAGACTAAAAGCCACAAGAAATAAAACTTTATAAAAAAAACTCACACTCGCCTCTACTAAGGTTTCAAAAATTAAAGTCATTATTACATGATGTTATGAATATATTTCTCGATATATTAAGATTTACTGTCGTCATTATGACTATAACCCATCATATTTCAAGCTTTGAAAGCTGAATAATAGGTTTTTAGTAATATAGATTAGTCTGTTATAGATCCATAAATAGCATCGGAATACCATAAGTTAAAATAAAATAACTAAATGCTAAAATTACACTAAGGCTCATTTTAAAAGCAAACGTTTGGCGCAATATATAACTAACAATTGAAATGTACCAAGTAACTAATAAAATGGCTAATGAAATAGATACCGTTTCTCTATAGGTGTTATGGCTCATTATCATAATATGGTCTAATGCCTCAGCGGCAATTGCTAATGTCATGATAAAGTTTTCGCAGATAAAAATGGCAGTAAATATTTGTTTAAAATATGATTTCTCTTTAATAACTAATAGCAAGATAGCTATAGACGAAAACGCCATTATTGTACGTAATAAAACCTCCAATACTCCATCAGCCGGATCAGAAATCAAACCTTCAACTATAAATCCTGAAATAAGGTAGAAAATCACTGCTTTCCACATAAATGATCTC
>Ga0114958_10001910_pt1 | contig 16050 bp, 12 predicted proteins | sample C_130208_EF_Meta_FD_89577 | JGI IMG/M metagenome (GOLD analysis project Ga0114958, IMG submission 89577) | Freshwater microbial communities from Lake Croche, Canada to study carbon cycling - C_130208_EF_MetaG | ecosystem: Environmental > Aquatic > Freshwater > Lake | place: Lake Croche, Canada...
TTGTCTTTCCTGCTCCTATGTTTCCTGCTACCGCTATGTGCATTATGGTAATTTTAATTTAAAATTTTTAATTTCTTGGTTGGTAAAAATAGCTAAAATTTGGTCTTTGTAATAAAAATTTTGCAATGATTTCTCAACAATTTCTATTTTATAGACAGTTTTTGTAATGTTATTTAAGTAATATATTGTGTCGTCTTTCAAAAACAAGATTTTTTCATTAGTAATGATTTGAATTTTTTCGAAATCAGGAATTGTAGCAAGCAAAGTTAGTTTTCCAAAAATATCAATAGAATACCAGTTGTTAATCTCATCTATCCAATAGAAATTATTAAAATCAGATTGTGTATATTTTATAGTTTCTTGAATAGGATTTCCAATATTTTTTGAAGTAGTATTGACGTAGTCTAATAACATTATTTGTTGTGTCAAAGCATTGTAAATCCAAAATTGATTCTGTGATGCCAACCCTATTTTAGATGCAAATATGGAACCGTCATTATCCGCAAGATTTAGCTTTTGAATTTCATTTAATTGATTATCTAAAGTGATAATTGTATTGAAATTTTGATAAAAAACTACAATTTTCAAAGGATTTAAAATATCAACAGTAGTGATTTTGCCTAATGTAACATTCTTGTATTCCCATTTTTGTTTATTGTCTTGTTTAATAATCTCATTGTTTTTTATGTAATAATTATTACCTAATCCATCAAAACCTATATAAGTTTTGTCTTCAATTTTAAATGAATTTATGGCTATAGTTTTCAGTATTGGTTTTTGACCAAAACTATTGATACTTGTGAATATAAAAATAAAATAAATCAACTTTTTCATGATTCTGCTAATTTACATTAATACAAATTAAATTCAACAAACCAAAAATACTATTTTAACAAAAAATTAGTAACAGATTTTGATTACTTTCGTCATATTTGTTTGACTAAAAATTAAAACTCATGAAAAAAATAGTTTACGCTTCTTTATTTCTACTTTCTTTTATAACTTCTAATGCTCAAAAAGATTTTCAAGGAATGGCAGTATATGAATCTAAAACCAGCACTTCGGACTTTAAATCTCGTTTTGAAGGAAACAAAGAAGTCACACCCGAAATGCAAAAAATGATTGAAGAACGAATGAAAAAAATGTTTGAGAAGACATTTTTTCTCAATTTCGACAAATCGGCTTCTATTTATAAAGAAGAAGAAAAATTAGATACACCAGGACAAAGGCAAGGGGGCGGAATGCGCATGATGTCTTCTTTTATGGGTGGCGGTGGAACCTACTATAAAAATGTAAAAGAGAAAATGTATACTGTTGATAAAGAATTTATGGGCAAAGAATTTTTAATTAAAGATTCATTAACTACTTATAAATGGCTAATGGGCAGCGAAACCAGAGTAATTGGCGGATACAATTGTTTTAAAGCTACCGCGGTTATACCGGCTAGTAAAACCGATTTTAGAAACTTTAAACCCAAAAAGAAAGAAGAAGCAAAAGAAGGTGAAGCAAAAAAAGAAGAAAAAGATAAAAAAACCAATTTTATGGATGATTTTGATTTGCCTAAAGAAATAACAATAACAGCATGGTACACCCCTGAAATTCCTATTAATCAAGGTCCAGAAGGGTATTGGGGATTACCTGGTTTGATTCTTGAAGTAAACGATGGAAAAACCACTATTTTATGTTCAAAAGTGGTTTTAAATACTAAAGAAAAAGTAGAAATAAAAGCTGCTACTAATGGAAAACTAATTTCGCAAAAAGAATATGATGAAATTGCGGTAAAAAAAATGGAGGAAATGCGTCAGATGTATGATGGACAAGGCGGAGGAAGAGGTGGATTTCATATGGGAGGAAGAAATTAATTACATTTAAATCATGAGAAAACATATAATACTCTACTGTTTTATTTTCATTTCCTTTGGGCTGAATGCACAAGATTTTCTAGGAAAAGCAGAATATTTTTCGAAAAGGGTTTTGAGTAAAAAGATAGAAAAAGTTCAAATCGATGATAAGAATGAAACAAATCCCGAATTCGAAAAAGCTTTTCAGGATGCTATGAAAAAAGCAACGGAAAAAAAGTATTTGTTAACTTTTAATAAAGTGGAATGTCTTTATGAAGAGCAACAAGCACTCGGTAAACCAGAAAAACCGTCAAGCGGAATGGTAATTTCTGTTTCTATTTCAGGAGGAGGAAAAAAATATCTTAATCTAAAAGACAAAAAAAGTAGAGTTCAAGATGAAATCTTCGATAAAGAATTTTTAATCGTTGAACCACTTGAAAAACTTGACTGGAAGCTGGTTAATGAAACCAAGAAAATAGGAGATTACAATTGTTTTAAAGCCGAGCTTATTGTTCCAGTAAGCGAGAATCAACGAAAAGATTACGAGGAATTCCTCAAAAAAGAAGAAATAAAACCAGCTTTATTCAAGATGGAGGAGCCAAAGGACATGACCATCACAGCTTGGTACACACCTGAAATCGCAGTGAGTTTCGGTCCAAATAATTATTGGGGTTTACCTGGTTTAATATTAGAAATCAATGAAGAAAATACTATTATTCTTTGCTCTAAAGTGATTTTAACCAACAAAGAAAAATCAAAGATTAAAGTGCCTAATACAGGCGAAAAAGTGACCCAAAAGAAATTTGATGAAATCGAAAAAAAGAAAACAGATAGTAGGAAAGATGAAGATGGCGTTATTATTTTTCAACATTAAAATATAAGTTTTTTAAGCCCTAATCATGAAAAAAACACTATCTCTTCTATTTCTCTTAATTGCAGCAATTTCCTTTGCCCAAAACATTCGATTTGAAGGAATTATTCAAGATAATAGCAAAGCACCTTTGGAAATGGCAAACATCATGGCAATGAACCAAACTAACAAAGCCATGGATGCTTATGCTATCACAAATGATAAAGGAAAATTTGTACTGAATCTAAAACCAAACACAACTTATGCTATAAAATTGAGTTATCTCGGAATGCAAAATAAAGAGATAACAGTTACAACCCAAACAGCAAATATTACCCAAAACATCACTATGGAAAGTGGCGGAATTGAACTTGAAGGCGTCGAGATTGTTCGCGAAATGCCCGTTTCTATTAAAGGTGACACCATAGTTTACAATGCCGATTCCTTCAAAACTGGAACCGAAAGAAAACTAGAAGACGTCTTAAAAAAACTCCCAGGTGTAGAAGTAAATGCCGATGGTGAAGTTGAGGTTGAAGGAAAAAAAGTAACTAAATTAATGGTGGAAGGAAAAGATTTTTTTGATGGCGATACTAAACTTGGCGTGAAAAATATTCCTGCCGATGCTATTGATAAAATTCAAGTATTACGCAACTATAACGAGAATTCTATTCTAAAAGGGGTAGAAAATAATCAGGATAATGTAGCAATGAACATTAAACTAAAGGATGGCAAGAAAAACTTTTGGTTTGGTGACATGAATGCTGGTGGAGGTATTGACGATAAAGGAAAAGCGGAGCGTTATAGTATAAATCCGAAATTGTTTTATTATAGTCCAAAATACAGCATTAATATTATTAGTAATTTCAATAATATAGGTGAACTGCCATTAACAACTCAAGATTATTTCAAATTCACAGGCGGTTTTAGAAGTATGATGGGAAAAGGTGGTTCTAGTTTTAATGTTTCTTCTAATGATTTGGGGATTTCATTATTACGAAATAACAGAGCTAAGGAAATTGACACTAAATTTGGCGCAACAAACTTTTCGTATAACCCAACAAAATCATGGAGTTTAAGTGGGTTTGGAATTTTTTCCTCTTCAATTACTGATCTAGAAACTAAAACCAAAACGAATTATTTGCAACCTAATTCATCAGACATTGCTTCAACAGAAAATCGTCAAGAAGTGGCGCATCAAAAGAATAGCTTAGGATTATTTAAATTAAGTTCAAGTTATAAGCCCAATGCTAATTTCCAATTTGACTATGATATTCTCGGAAAATTATCCAAACAAGATGAAGTAACTTCGTTACTTAGAGAAACTATTATAACTGCCAATTCAAATTCAGAAAATATTAATACGGCAAAAAAACAAGCGCCAAATTCAGTAAATCAGAACTTGAGTTTTTATTATACCGCTTCTGATAAAAATGTTTTTGCCTTCGAATCACAACATTTATATCAAGACGAAGATCCATTTTACAATGCCAATTTAGCGACACAACCTTTTTACTTTTCGGGCTATGTTACTGGACAAAATAGAAATAATATCAATCAAAACCGCTTTGTAAAAACCAATAAGTTGGACTCAAAACTCGATTATTATTATATGATAACGCTAAAAAGCAATATCAATATAACCCTTGGAAATACAAATTCCTCTCAAAGTTTCAATTCGAGTATATATCAAATTTTGGATAATGGAACTATTAATGATTTGAATGATCCATCTAATACAAATCATGTTCATTATAAATTTAATGACGCATTCCTTGGGTTGCATTATAAGATTTTATCAGGAAAATTTACTTTCACTCCAGGTGTTAGTGCGCATGCCTATTACATGAATAACCAACAGTTAGGAACAGATTATAAATTAAACTTCAGCAGATTTTTACCCGATTTGTTTGTTTTATATCAAATAAAAAAAGCAGAAACATTAACATATAATTTCAGTTTTACTAATAATTTTACAGATATTAATAAACTAGCCGAAGGTTATGTTTTGAATAGTTACAACAGTTTGTCAAAAGGAAATAGATTATTAGAAAATGCTACTAGTCAAACCCATTCTTTGCGTTATTTCAAATACAATATGTTCAATTTCGAAAATATTTTTGCCTATGCAACATATTCAAGAACAGTTGATGCGGTAAAATCACGTTTCCGTTTTGATGGTGTAAATCAAACTTCTTCACCAATTAATTCAAATTTTGCAGATGAAAACTTTGCTGCTATGGGAAGTTATAGTAGGTCTTTTGCAAGATTTTATAAAGCATCTTTTAGTGCCAATATTAATTGGTCAAAATTCAATAACATACAATATAATCAACAAACGAATTCCGATATTGCGATTACCAACGAAAGTTTCACACAGAATTATACCATAGAATTTTCTACCAATTTCAAAAAGTTGCCCAATATTGAATTGGGTTACAATTACATCATTAATGAGTACCAAGGCAATACTTTTTATACGGATAAACCTTTTGTAAAATTGGATTATTTTTTCTTGAAAAGTTTTTCTTTTGTTTCTGAATATGAGTTTTACCATTATTACAACAACGATAGAACTACGGAAAATGAATATGATTTTCTATCAGCAAGTTTGATTTATCAAAAAACAAAAGATAGTCATTTTGAATATAAAATATCAGGCACCAATTTGCTTAATACAACGTCTTTAAACGACGATAATTTCAATCAAAACATAGTTAGAACATCACAATATAGAGTGCAACCGCGTTATATAATTTTTAGTTTGAAATATAATTTGTAAAGTAAAAATCCCGCAATAAGCAGGATTTTTTATGAGTAAGAGTTCAGGGTTTTACAATCCAAAAGCTGCTTTTACTTTATCAATATAGTCCAATTTCTCCCAAGTAAATAATTCTACAATTACTATTTTTGGAGCACCATTTGGTAATTGGAAAGTTTTGGTAACCGTTTCTGGTTTGCGACCCATGTGACCATAAGCAGCAGTTTCGCTATAGATTGGATTTCTCAATTTCAAACGTTGTTCTATAAAGTACGGACGCATATCAAATACATTCTCTACTACTTTACTAATTTCTCCATCAGTCATATTTACTTTTGAAGTGCCATAAGTAACTACATTTATAGAAGTTGGTTTAGCCACACCAATGGCATAAGAAACCTGCACTAAAATTTCATCACACAATCCAGCAGCAACTAAGTTTTTAGCAATATGACGTGTAGCATAAGCAGCAGAGCGGTCCACTTTACTCGGGTCTTTACCAGAGAAAGCGCCACCACCGTGAGCTCCTTTTCCACCGTAAGTATCCACAATAATTTTTCTTCCCGTCAAACCAGTATCTCCGTGTGGTCCACCAATAACGAATTTTCCAGTTGGGTTAATATGATACGTAATGTTATCATTAAAGAAATGAGCGTATTGAGGATATTTTGCCTTAATTCTTGGAATTAAAATAGATACTAAATCGCTTTTAATTTTGGCTAACATTTCAGCTTCTGGTCCAAAATCATCATGTTGCGTAGAGATAACAATAGCATCAATGCGAACCGGTTTGTTATCATCAGAATATTCTAAAGTAACTTGCGATTTGGCATCAGGACGAAGGTATTTGATTTCATTATTTTCTCTTCTTAAATTGGCTAATTCAATCAACAAAGCGTGGGATAAGTCCAAAGCCAATGGCATATAATTTTCGGTTTCATTTGTGGCATAACCAAACATCATTCCTTGATCACCTGCTCCTTGTTCTTCTTTACTTGCTCTGTCAACTCCTTGATTAATATCGGCTGATTGCTCATGAATTGCTGATAAAACACCACAAGAATCAGCTTCAAACATATACTCGCTTTTAGTATATCCAATTTTTCTGATTACTTCTCTCGCAATTTGTTGTACATCAAGATAGGTGCTTGATTTAACTTCTCCTGCCAAAATAACTTGACCTGTTGTTACTAATGTTTCACAGGCTACTTTTGAATCAGCATCAAAAGCTAAAAAATTATCAATTAATGCATCACTAATTTGGTCAGCAACCTTATCTGGATGTCCTTCACTAACAGACTCAGACGTAAATAAATAAGCCATAACTATATATTTTAGTTTAAAATTAATGTTGTCGATAAAAAGAGGATTGCTAGGAAAGCTAAAGTAGAGTTTCTGCTTTAGCATTTTTTTATTCTGAACTCGTTTCAGAATCTCATAAAAGATTCAAGTTCGAATAGAGGTTGCAATCAGTACAAATTTCTCCTCTTAATTTCGAATGCAAATGTATAAAATCAAATTGAATTGCAAATTATTATCTGTTTTTTTTATAACACTAGTCAAATGTAAAATTAAAATCAAAAAAAACTCTTGCAAATTAAAATTCTATGCCTTTACTTTGCAATGTTCTTAAACTTATTGTTTGTTATCACGAAAGCTGGAGGGATTAGACCCGATGAAAGCTTAGCAACCCTTTGCCAAAAGAAGGTGCTACATTCTACCGAGTGCTGAACTTGTTCAGTATCCGAACAGATAACCCGAGAATTCTTCTCCTTTTCACGATAACATATAATTAAAAAACAACAACTTTTAAAGTTGAAACAATTTATATGTCAAAAATTAAAGAAGCTATAAAACAAAGAATTCTTGTGCTCGATGGAGCCATGGGTACCATGTTACAAAGAAATAATTTTTCCGAAGAAGATTTCCGTGGCGAAAGGTTTAAAGATTTTCCTCATCCATTAAAAGGGAATAATGATTTGCTTTCCATCACACAACCCGAAGCAGTAAAACAAGTGCATCGTTTGTATTTTCAAGCGGGTGCCGATATTGTTGAAACTAATACGTTCTCGGGGACTACTATAGGTATGGCAGATTATCATTTAGAAGATTTAGTCTATGAATTAAATTTTGAATCCGCTAAAATTGCTCGCCAAGTGGCAGACGAATTCAATGATAAACCACGTTTTGTCGCAGGTTCCATTGGACCAACAAACCGAACAGCATCTATGTCTCCCGATGTCAATGATCCTGGATATCGCGCTGTAACTTTTGACGATTTACGAATTGCCTATAAACAACAAGTAGCGGCTTTAATTGATGGAGGTTGTGATGTACTTTTAGTAGAAACAATCTTTGATACTTTAAACGCCAAAGCTGCATTATTTGCTATTGAAGAAGTAAAAGAAGAACGAAATTTAGATATTCCAGTAATGGTTTCAGGAACAATTACAGATGCTTCGGGAAGAACACTTTCTGGGCAAACTGTGGAAGCGTTTCTTATTTCCATTGCACATATTGATTTATTAAGCATTGGATTTAATTGTGCTCTTGGAGCTGACCAATTAAAACCCTATTTAAAAAGGTTGGCTATGAACACCCAACTCAATATTTCCGCACATCCAAATGCAGGACTTCCAAATGCTTTTGGGCAATATGACCAAACACCACTTGAAATGCAAGCGTTAATTAAAGAATATTTACAAGATAATTTAGTGAATATTATTGGTGGTTGCTGTGGTACGACTCCAGAGCATATAAAAGCTATTGCAGAAGTAGCCAAGGAATTTAAACCAAGACAAATTTTAGAAACGATATAATGGCGCAAGCAAAATACTTAAAATTATCAGGCCTAGAACCTCTAATTGTAATTCCTGAAACTAATTTTATTAACGTAGGTGAACGAACGAACGTTACCGGTTCACGTAAATTTCTTCGATTGATTAAAGAAGAAAAATATGACGAAGCACTTTCTGTTGCTAGAGAACAAGTTGAAAGTGGCGCCCAAATCATAGACGTCAATATGGATGAAGGAATGTTGGATGGTGTCTATGCCATGACAAAATTTCTAAATCTTATTGCCGCTGAACCAGATATTGCTCGTGTTCCAGTAATGATTGACAGCTCCAAATGGGAAATCATTGAAGCGGGATTGAAAGTAGTACAAGGAAAAGGCGTAGTGAATTCCATTTCGTTAAAAGAAGGTGAAGCAGCATTTATTCATCACGCTAAGTTGATTAAAAGATATGGTGCAGCGGTAATTGTTATGGCTTTTGATGAAAATGGTCAAGCCGATAACTACGAAAGACGAATTGAAATCTGCAAAAGAAGTTATGATATATTAGTAAATGAAGTGCATTTTCCAGCAGAGGATATTATCTTCGATCCAAATATTTTCCCTGTGGCTACGGGAATGGACGAACATAAATTAAATGCTCTGGATTTCTTCAGAGCTACCAAATGGATACGCGAAAATCTTCCTTATGCCGGAATTTCAGGCGGAGTTAGTAACGTTTCGTTTTCTTTCCGTGGTAATGATAAAGTGCGTGAAGCCATGCATTCTGCTTTTCTATATCACGCCATTAAAAACGGAATGACCATGGGAATTGTAAATCCAGAAATGCTCGAGATTTATGATGAAATAGACCCAATTCTTTTGGAACACGTGGAAGATGTTTTATTAAACAGAAGAGACGATGCCACCGAAAGATTATTAGATTTAGCCGAAAGTTTTAAAGGCGATTTGAAAGCGAATGAAAAAGAAATTGCTGCTTGGCGAAATGATTCGGTTCAAGAACGGTTAACACATTCATTGGTGAAAGGAATTGATGAATTTATAGAAATTGATGTCGAAGAAGCAAGAGTAACTTCTGAAAAAGCGATTGATGTCATCGAAATCAATTTGATGGCAGGAATGAACGTAGTGGGCGATTTATTTGGAAGCGGGAAAATGTTTTTGCCCCAAGTAGTAAAATCGGCAAGGGTTATGAAGAAAGCGGTGGCGTATTTATTGCCATTTATCGAAGCTCAAAAAGACGGAAAATCTTCTTCTGTTGGAAAAGTATTGATGGCAACCGTAAAAGGAGATGTACACGATATTGGGAAAAATATTGTAGCCGTGGTTTTAGGTTGTAACAATTTTGAAATTATTGATTTGGGCGTAATGGTGCCGCCAGAAAAAATTATTCAAGCTGCTATTGAACATAATGTTGATATTATCGGTTTAAGCGGATTGATAACACCATCCTTAGACGAAATGGTTTATTTGGCAAAAGAATTGGACAAACTCAATATCAAAATTCCGATTATGATTGGTGGTGCCACAACATCTCGTGCTCATACCGCTGTGAAAATTGCGCCAGAATACAAAGAAACTGTTGTTCACGTAAACGATGCTTCGCGCGCCGTAACTGTTGCTAGTAATTTATTGCAAAATGAAACTAAAGTAGGTTACGTCAAAGCCATTCGTGAAGAATATGACAAGTTGCGTGAAGGATATCTAAATAGAAGTCGAGATAAAAATTTCCTTTCAATTGAAGAAGCTAGAAAAAATAAATTACAATTGGATTGGAACAATTTCAATCCAATAAAACCTAATTTTATCGGAACAAAAACCGTTGAAGTGGAACTTTCTGAATTAGTTGATTTCATCGATTGGACTCCATTTTTTCAATCGTGGGAATTACACGGAAAATATCCAGCGATTTTGACCGATGAGGTTGTAGGCGAACAAGCCACCTCTTTATTTGCAGATGCGAAAGAAATGTTAAGCCAAATCGTTTCAGAAAAATGGTTAACTGCCAAAGGAATTCTTGGAATTTTTCCAGCTAATCAAATAAATGATGATGATATTGATGTACAACTTCCAGCTTCCAACTTCCAACTTCTAACTTTAAGACAGCAATCTCAAAAAACAGCAGGTGCACCAAACATAGCATTAGCTGATTTTATTGCACCAAAAGACATCGGTAATCAAGATTATATTGGTTGTTTTTGTGTAACAACAGGTTTTGGAGTAGATGAAAAAGCATTAGCATTTGAAAAACAATTAGACGATTACAATTCCATTTTAGTAAAAGCTTTGGGCGACAGATTGGCTGAAGCATTTGCAGAATATTTGCATTTAAAAGTACGAAAGGAAATTTGGGGTTATGCCTCTGATGAAAGTTTGTCGAATCAGGATTTGATTAATGAAGAATACAAAGGAATTCGCCCAGCACCTGGTTATCCAGCATGCCCCGATCATTTAGAAAAACCAACGATTTGGAAATTATTAAATGTAGAACAAGAAATAGGAGTAACCTTAACCGAAAGTATGGCAATGTGGCCAGCAGCATCGGTTTCGGGTTATTATTTTGCCAATCCTGAAAGTAAATATTTCGGACTAGGAAAAATTAAAGAAGATCAAGTAATAGATTATGCCAAACGAAGAGGAATTTCCACAGAAATGGCAACAAAATGGTTAGCACCGAATATAGCAGATTAAAAACAGTTGTCAGTTCTCAGTTTTCAGTTATTTTGGAAACAGATAACAGATAACGGACAACAGATAACTAAAAATTATGAAAGTAACACAACACATAGAAAACGCCAACGGAAAACCATTGTTTTCTTTTGAAATCCTTCCGCCTTTGAAAGGGCAAAATATTCAATCCATTTTTGATAGTATTGATCCGTTGATGGAGTTTCAACCTCCGTTTATTGATGTGACATACCATCGTGAAGAATACGAATATAAGGAATTACCTAGTGGTTTATTGGAAAAGAAAATTGTAAAAAAACGACCAGGAACCGTTGGTATTTGTGCAGCAATACAAAATAAATATTCGGTTGACGCCATTCCTCATATTCTTTGTGGTGGATTTACAAAGGAAGACACCGAGAATTTATTGATTGATTTAGATTTCCTTGGTATTGATAATGTTGTGGCACTAAGAGGTGATGCATTGAAAAACGAAACCTATTTCAAACCCGAAAAAGACGGAAATGAATATGCGACAGATTTGGTTCTTCAGATTCGCAATTTGAATAAAGGTATATACCTTGATGAGGATTTGACAAACTCGGCTTGTACTAATTTTTGTATTGGAGTTTCTGGCTATCCTGAAAAGCACATGGAAGCACCAAGTTTGGATAGCGATATTCATTTCTTAAAACAAAAAATAAAAAACGGTGCTGATTATATTATTACACAAATGTTTTTTGACAATCAAAAGTTCTTCGATTTTATAGATAAATGCAGAGCAGCTGGAATTACAGTACCCATTATTCCGGGACTAAAACCTATTGCTACTAAAAAGCAGTTAAATTTAATTCCGCATCGATTTTCGTTAGAATTACCAGATGATTTGATTATGGCAGTAGTGAAAGCTAAAGACAATGATGCCGTAAGACAAATTGGTATTGAATGGTGTATTGCCCAAAGCAAAGAACTACTTGATGCAGGAATTCCTGTTTTACACTATTACTCTATGGGTAAAGCAGAAAATATAAAGGCGATTGCGTTGGAAGTTTTTTAATTTTATACAAATTTGTAAGCAATAAAAATCCTTACTATATTCTATTATATTAGTGCGTTTTAAATTTTAGCATGAGGCATTTTTTCTATTTTATTTTATTTATTTCAACTTTTATAAACGCTCAACAAAAAGATACTTATGCTGTTGAGGCTTCTTACTTAAGAGGAAATATTTTACCCCACAGGGATGATGTCCATCAGTTGATAAATGGTCATCCTGAGGGTTTGCTATTTAGTTTTGTAATGAAAACACATGGAAAAGAAGAATGGCAAAGGGTGTATGATTTTCCGGATTATGGTGGGTATTTTTTGTATCAGGATTTTAAGAGTGAGCCACTGGGGGTTTGTTATGCTACTGGAGGATTTTATAATTTTTATTTTTTGAATAGGTATTTGCAGTTGAAATTGGCTCAAGGTGTTGCACTTACCACCAATCCCTATGATAAGGTTAACAATAGTAAAAACAAGGCCTTTGGTACTAAAATTATGGATAATACCAATCTTGGTTTGAGCTATGATAATCAAAATTTGATAGGGAATATTGGTTTTCATGCGGGGTTGTTTTTTACACATTATTCAAACGGAAGATTAAAATCACCAAATAGTGGGATTAACACTTATCTTTTAAATCTTGGGTTTAATTATAATTTTGAGAATGAAAAGAAAGTTATTAATGATACTTTGTTTGTCGAAAAATCATTCCATGAACCTTTGAAATATAATTTTGTATTTAGAACAGGGATAAATGAAAGTACTATAATTAGATCTGGTCAACGTCCTTTTTATCACATCGGATTTTATGTTGATAAGTGTTTAAATAGAAAATCAGCAGTACAACTAGGAACAGAATTGTTTTTGACTAATTCTTTTAAAGAGTATATACGATATTATTCTGTGGCTTATCCTGAAGCAAACTTAGATCCCAACACAGACTATAAACGTGTGGGTGTTTTTGTAGGTCATGAATTATTTATAAATAGAATTTCACTCGAAGCACAAGTGGGTTATTATGTCTATCAGCCTTTTAAAAAAGATATTCCAGTATATGATAGAGTAGGAATGAAATATTATATTACGGATAAAATATTTAGCAGTTTTATGATTAAGACTCATATGTTTTTAGCTGAAGCATTGGAGTTTGGTATAGGTGTTAGATTATAATAAAAAGAAACGATGAACAAAGTTTTAGTTTTGATTTTAGTATTTGTTTCCATTTCATGTGAAAGACCAATCGAATGTATTGAAAGTGCTGGTGTCACAAAGATTAAGAGTATTCCCGTAGAGGCTTTTAATAAAATAAAAGTGTATAGCGGTATTGAAGTTGTCATTACAGAAGGCCCTGAAACCAAAGTAGAGATACAAGCTGGAGAAAATTTCATAAATGACATTGAAGTAAAACAATATGGAAACCAATTGGTTTTTAAAGATAATTCGGGTTGCAATTGGGTTCGTGATTATGGACAAACCAAAATATTGATTACCACACCAACATTAGAAGAGATCTATTCAAAAACCGATAGGACTATAAGTTCCAATGGTGTTTTGAGTTTTCCAAATTTGAATATTATTTCCTTCGACAAAGATGCTGATGGAGAAAGTGGTGCAGGAACGGGAGATTTTATTCTAAACTTACATACTACAACGTTGACAATTGGCAATAATAATGTGTCGCGATTTTTTCTTTCGGGACAAGTTAACACCGCTAATTTTAATTTCTATTTTGGTGATGGGCGAATTGAAGCACAGAATTTAGTAGCTCAAAATATAGTTGTTTATCATCGTGGGTCTAATGATATGATAGTAAATCCAATTCAAAGCATTACGGGAGTTTTAAATAGTACAGGAAATTTAGTCTTAAAAAATTTACCACCCGTGCATTCACCACTTGATGTTTTGTTCACTGGTCATGTGATTTACCCATAAAAATCACTATAATTTGGTGCTTTTTATTTATTTTTTTTGGTTTTCTCTCTAAAAATTTGCTCGAGATTTTTGCTTTTCAAACTAATTTGAAGTGTTTTCAATCCATTATCTTGTGCAAAATCGAATACTTTTGAGCGCATATCTTCTTCAGTGTTGAAAGTCAGTATCCAAATGTTATCAGAAGTATTTTTATAGGTTTTGATATGCTCTAAACTAACTAATAATGTTTCATCAATTGCTTTGTCAAACTCTACTTCTATAATTTGTTCTTTTTCTTCTGAAACCAGTTTATCTAATTTTTTATCGGTAACAATTTTTCCATTGTCAATAATAATAACACGGTCACAAATAGCTTCTACTTCCTGCATGATGTGTGTAGAAAGAAATACGGTTTTGTCTTTGCCAACATTTTTTATGACATTCCTAATTTCAACTAATTGATTTGGGTCAAGACCAGTAGTAGGTTCATCTAATATTAATACTTCAGGATTATGTAACAGTGCAGTGGCTAAACCAACACGCTGACGATATCCTTTAGATAATTGCCCAATTTTTTTATGACTTTCAATTGATAAACCCGTGAGTTGAATTACTTCTTCAATTCGTGATTTGGCTACATTATAAACATCTGCATTAAAAGCTAAATATTCGCGAACATATAAATCCAAATACAACGGATTGTGTTCTGGAAGATAGCCAACAGATTGTTGTACTTTCAATTGGGAATCGTTTACATCATTGCCATTCACAATAGCAGTTCCTTCATCGGCATGGATAAAAGTGGTCAAAATTTTCATTAATGTGGATTTTCCAGCTCCATTTGGACCAAGAAAACCAACGATTTCTCCCTTTTTTATGGAAAATGAAACATTGTCAAGTGCTTTTTGAGCACCATAACTTTTAGAAATATTTCGAACTTCTATTGACATAGTTTGTTATTTGAAACAAATGTAATAATTAATCCAAGCATAAAGAAAAAATCCGCTTTTTATGATTTTACGAAAACGATAGCGTAAATTTTTTATTAATTTTCTATTAAAGCTATACTTTATTTTTCTACTTTAGCAAAACAACAAAACAAAGTTATGTTACTAAACGCTACTTATTATAACAATTCTTTTTATTATTTCTGGGAAAGAAAAGGGATTGTCATGTAGTTATTAAAAAAAAATCATTTAACTAAAGATACAATCCCGATGTAAGTCGGGATTTTTTTTATTCTGAATTTAATAACCATATTTAAAAATGGAAATAAAAATTGCAATACAAGGCATAAAAGGTTCTTTTCATCATCAAGTGGCAGAGGAATATTTTCACCAAGAATTCGATTTGGATGAATGTATGTCGTTTGATGATTTAGCGAAAAGCTTGGTTGAAAATCAGGCACAAAAAGGCGTAATGGCATTAGAAAATTCTATTGCGGGTTCAATTGTTCCAAATTATGCTCTAATTGATAGAAACAATCTGCAAATCATTGGCGAACATTATTTAGATATTCACATGAATTTGATGGCCTTGAGAGGACAAAGTATAGAAGAAATCAAAGAAGTTCATTCTCATCCAATTGCGTTATTGCAATGTGCTGTATTCTTTAGTCAATACCCACATATCAAATTAGTAGAAAGCGGAGATACTGCCGAAACTGCAAGAAGAATTCAAGAAGAAAAGCTAAAAGGAATTGGTGCCGTTGCAGCTCCAATTGCAGCAAAATTATACGATTTAGATATTTTGGCAGCAGGAATTCACACGGTGCAAAGCAACAAAACCCGTTTTGTGATTGTAAAAACTGAAAATAAAGAATTACCCAAAGAAGAAATCAATAAAGCATCTATAAAATTTGAATTGGATGATACACCAGGAAGTTTGGCAACGATTCTAAATGTAATGAATAACAGTAAATTGAACTTAACCAAAATCCAATCGATGCCCATTATTGAAACCCCTTTTCAATATTCATTTTTTGTAGACGTAGTTTTTGAAAAATACAAACATTATGAGAAGGCCAAAAAGATTTTAGAATTAATGACTACACATTTTAAAGTGTTGGGCGAATATAAAAATGGAAGATTATGATACAAACCGCCATACGATTACAAGCAGTAGAGGAGTATTATTTTTCCAAAAAACTAAAGGAAGTTCGTCAATTAATTGCCGAAGGAAA
>Ga0114958_10001913_pt1 | contig 16042 bp, 18 predicted proteins | sample C_130208_EF_Meta_FD_89577 | JGI IMG/M metagenome (GOLD analysis project Ga0114958, IMG submission 89577) | Freshwater microbial communities from Lake Croche, Canada to study carbon cycling - C_130208_EF_MetaG | ecosystem: Environmental > Aquatic > Freshwater > Lake | place: Lake Croche, Canada...
CGATTGCTGCGAATGCCCAAGGGGCTTTCCCGGTCAAACAAGTACTTGCCAGTGGCACCGACTATCAGCCCCCTACCTTGACCTCCCAGGTCAAGGATCTGGTTCATGGACTTCCCGGTGTTCAGCAGCTGATGAAGGCTGCACCGGCTCAAACCATGCCGGCGTTGCCCAATGTTGGCGAAATGGCAACCAGTGACGGTATGGCTCTTTGCGTTCACGCACTCACAAAAGATCCCAAAATCGGGGCCCTCGTGGTTGATGTGGCCACCTTCCACGGTTCGGCTGCCGGCATCGTGGTTATCCCTCTGGCTTTTGAAAAATCCTCTGCAACAGCGCCTGCAATCTTGCATGTTTGGGTCGTGGGGCCGCATTGCTCCCCCAATCATCCCGATGTGAAGGGCGAGTTCACGATCGCCTTGCCCGCTTCAGGCCGCGACGCGGAATAACTCGCACCCTAGAATCGTTCCTGTACCGGGGAGTCTCCCCATCAATTGGCGAGGAAATTCATGAGTGACGTACGTGAACTGATCATCATCGGCTCTGGCCCGGCTGGCTACACCGCTGCCATTTATGCCGCTCGCGCACAACTCAATCCGATTGTCTTTGAAGGTTCGGTTACTGCCGGCGGTGCGTTGATGAACACCACCGAAGTTGAAAACTTTCCCGGTTTCACTGACGGAATCATGGGCCCTGAGCTCATGGAAAATATCCGTGCTCAGGCTGTGCGATTTGGTGCCGAAATCATTACTGACGATGTTGTCAGCGCAGACCTCACTGGCGACATCAAGACTGTTGTTGACGGAAATGGCACGGTGTACAAAGCAAAAGCCATCATTTTGGCAATGGGATCTGGCTACCGCGAATTAGGTCTCGAAAGTGAAAAACGGCTTTCTGGACATGGTGTTTCTTGGTGTGCCACCTGCGATGGCTTCTTCTTCCGCGAGCAAGACATCGCCGTTGTTGGCGGTGGCGACTCCGCACTTGAAGAAGCAACCTTCCTGACTCGTTTCGCCAAGTCGGTCACCCTTATCGTTCGTCGAGATCAGTTGGTCGCAAGCAAAATCATGCAAGAACGTGCGATGGCGAACGAAAAAATCACCATTGCTTGGAACTCAATCCCGCAAGAAATTCTTGGCGATGCCAAGGTCAGCGGCATCGTGTTGAAAGATCGCAACACAAACGAGACTCGCGAACTGGCCATCACTGGATTGTTTGTCGCAATTGGTCACGATCCGCGCTCTGAACTCGTCAAGGGTCAAATCGACCTCGATGAGGAAGGCTACGTCCAGGTTCACGACCGGACCACGGCTACCAATATCCCAGGTGTCTTTGCTTGCGGTGATCTCGTTGATCACCACTACCGCCAGGCCATCACTGCAGCAGGCTCAGGATGTTCCGCAGCGCTAGACGCGGAACGCTGGCTCGCAGCAGCGCAGTAAACTACAACTACCGCAGTTTCACTTGCCTATTTTCAAGGAGAACCCCATGGGCGCAACCAAGATTGTTACCGAAGCAAGCTTCGCCGACGATGTTCTAATGAGTGACAAGCCTGTGCTCGTGGACTTCTGGGCTGAGTGGTGTGGCCCCTGCAAGATGGTCGCGCCGATTCTCGAAGAAATCGCAGCTGCAAACGACGGCATCACCATTGTGAAGCTCAACGTTGATGAGCACCCTGCGATCGCAGCCTCATACGGCATTACTTCAATCCCAACCATGAACGTGTTTAAGGGTGGCGAAGTAGTGAAGTCGATCATTGGTGCAAAGCCGAAGGCTGCCCTGCTCGCTGATCTGGCTCCTTACTTGTAACGATGCACCGCCGCGGGGATACCGGGGCGGCCGTTGCCGAGGTGTGGGCACGGCTCGCACATCTCGGCTACGTCAATTCAACGCAGAGCGATGTGTTCGATGATGAACTCGATCGTGCTGTTCGCACCTTTCAACAAGAACGCGGCTTAAAAGTCGATGGAATTGTTGGCCCGAACACTTTTCGTCGCCTAGATGAAGCGCGCTGGAAATTAGGTGACCGAGTTTTGCGTTTTGTGCCAGGTCATCTCGTGCGCGGTGATGATGTCTCCGACTTACAAAACCGTTTAAATACCTTGGGTTTTGACGCTGGTCGAGCCGATGGGGCTTTTGGATCCCAAACTGATACTGCGGTGCGGGAATTTCAACGCAGTGTGGGTGACCCAATAGATGGCACGTGCGGACCTGACACCTTTCGCGCCTTCGAACGACTCGTGCGCACGGTGAGTGGCGGTAATGCCGCAAATCTTCGCGATCGTGTCACGATCTCAGCATTGCAAACAGGAATCGCTGACAAGGTTGTGGTTATCGACCCTTGGTTTGATGAACGCGACCCAATTGCAAGTGACATTACGCGCTCGATTGCAATGCGTGTTGAAGGCAGACTTGCAGCCCTTGGAACTCAAGTCTTTTTAACTGGCTCTGCTACTCACGCTTTGCCGGATGACATTTCACGTGCTGACTTCGCAAATCGCGCGACTGCCGATTTACTCATCTCCATCCATTGCGATCGAGCTGCCAGTGCCCGCCCAAACGGGATCTCCACGTATTACTTTGGCGAACCCAATGACGGCGCCCATTCATATTCTGGTCGCGCGCTAGCCGAGCAGATCCAGGTTGAACTATGCGCTCGCACCCGGATGCATAACAACCGCTCGCACGCTCGAACCTGGGACTTGCTTCGCATGACTCGGATGCCTGCAGTCCGAGTCGATATTGGCTATCTATCCAATCCGCAGGATGCGGCTCGGCTCAATGAACCAGACCATCAAGATCTCCTCGCAGCTGGCTTAGCTGCGGCAATTAGTCGGTTCTGCAAGCCCGTTTAGACGTTAAATCTTGGTTCCCCGTACCCTTAACCATCATGAGCGGCTCCCGACTAGATCCCTGGGTGGATTCCTATGCCCAGCGCACCGCTGGGATGCAAGCTTCAGAAATTCGTGCCCTCTTTGCCGTGGCCTCACGACCTGAGGTTGTTTCCCTTGCTGGGGGCATGCCGTTTGTTCAAGCGTTGAACATGGAAATGATGGCTGCCACGGTCAGCAAGCTGCTGATGGAACGAGGCGCGATTGCTCTGCAATACGGCTCTGGCCAGGGCGATGTGGTGCTCCGTGAGCAAATATTGGATGTGATGGCCGAGGTAAAGGTCATCGCGCATCCCGACGACATCATCGTTACCACCGGCTCCCAAATGGCCCTGGACCTTGTCACGCGCGTCTTCTGCGATCCAGGTGACGTGGTCTTGGTGGAAGCCCCTTCGTACGTCGGCGCCCTCGGTGTTTTCCGGGCATACGAGTGCGATGTCATCCATGTGGCAATGGATGAAGAAGGGTTAAACCCAGATGCCTTGGCCGACGCCATCGCAAAGTTGGGCGCTGAAGGTCGCAAAGCCAAGATGATTTACACGATTCCTTCATTCCACAACCCTGCTGGCATTACCCAATCGCAAGAACGTCGCACTCGTATTTTGCAGATCGCAAAAAGCGCTGGCATTTTGCTCCTTGAAGACGATCCTTACGGTCTCTTGGGTTTTGAGGGTGAACCGCCGGCAGCAATTCGTTCACAAGACGAAGAAGGCGTTATCTACCTGGGTTCGTTCTCCAAGACGATCGCCTCCGGTTTGCGAGTGGGTTGGGCCGTGGCGCCTCATGGTGTGCGCGAGAAATTAGTGCTGGCTGCTGAATCTGCTGTGTTGTGCCCGTCCAATTACAGCCAACTCACGATTTCGGAATATTTGGCCACTCAACCTTGGCGTGAACAAATCAAGACCTATCGCGAGTTGTACCGCGAACGCCGCGATGCACTTTTGGACTCACTTGATCAGTTAATGCCAGCAGGTACAACGTGGACCAAACCAGCGGGTGGTTTCTACAGTTGGGTCACCTTGCCGCATGGCTTGGATGCAACAGCCATGTTGCCGCGTGCGGTGCAGCAACTTGTGGCTTACGTTCCTGGCACGGGCTTCTACGTTGATGGCCAGGGCCGACAGAACATGCGCCTGTCGTATTGCTACCCCGACCCTGAACGCATTCGCGAAGGTGTCCGACGTCTCGCTGGAGTGATCGAAGGCGAACTTGAAATTGCGGCTACGTTTGGAACAAGTAGTGCACTTCGCAATAGTTCGGGAACCAATGTTCCTGCACCAGATCTTGCCTAATACCAACGTTTTTTGCACGAGAAAGGATCGGTTACATGTCCTCGTACCTCGTGCTCGCCGGCGGACTTTCACCAGAGCGTGACGTGTCATTGCGCTCCGGACGTCGCGTTGCTGAAGCTCTTCGCACGGCAACTGGCGCTGAAGTCATCGAAGCTGACGTTGATGCTTCGCTCATTGAAATTCTGCATCGACATCGTCCTGATTGCGTCATTCCGGTGTTGCATGGTGCCGCCGGTGAAGATGGTGCATTGCGAGATGTACTGACTTCATTGAACTTGCCATTCGTTGGTGCTACTGGCGCAGCCGCACGTTTGGCTTTTGATAAGCCAGTGGCGAAAACTTTGCTTGCCAAGGCAGGGATAGCCTCACCGGCTGTCTTAGCGCTGCCGCATGCAACATTTCGCGAACTTGGGGCGAGTGGATTACTCACTGGCATTCGTGAATATCTCGGATTGCCCATAATGGTGAAGCCAACTTCTGGTGGTTCAGCACTTGGTGCTTCAATTGTGCGAAGCGCCGAAGATTTTCCATCTGCAATGGTTGGTGCCTTTGCATATAGCGAAGTTGCCATGATGGAGCAGTACATCAAAGGCATTGAAGTAGCAATCAGCGTGCTTGAAACGGCCGATGGAATTATTGCCTTGCCTGCAGTCGAGATTGTTCCTGAATCCGGTATTTACGATTACAACTCTCGTTACACCGCAGGAACTACAGAGTTTTTCGTGCCAGCCCGCCTTACTCCAGAACTCACTGCAGAGTGTGCCCGCATTGCTATCTTGGCTCACCAGGAACTCGGACTACGGGATTGGTCACGCACCGATTTGATCATCGATGAAACTGGCACACCGTGGTTCCTTGAAACCAATGCGGCGCCCGGCATGACTGAAACCTCGCTTTACCCACAAGCCTTGCATGCTGCTGGTTTGTCACTCGGCGACATCACTGCAACTCTGGTTGAACGGGCAATTACGCGCGTAACCTTGTAAAAGGTGTTAGATGTGCCAATGGTTGTTGGAAAGTCAGGCTTCGCCGGTGTCGTATTTTTGAGCTCTGCTTTGGCTCTTGGGGGTTGTAGCTCCCCAATTGACTCACAGACGAGCAGCTCACCGACCACATCTGCAATCGGCGAACCCTTAGGTGGTTATCGAGACGTCCAAGTTGAAAATATGGCTTCGTTGACCACAAAGGCTGAAGCGCAGTCTGTAGTTCCGGATGCCTCAACCATTGCATTAGCTCTCGGCGAGACTGCCGTTGCACCTGTTGCGATCACCCTCACCAAAGGTGTGACGTCTTCTTCAGTGAAGTTCGCCGTGACACCTGAGTCCTGTGCTCCAGTTCAAGATAGAGGTATTCCTGCCGAAGTGTTGAAATCTGTGTACTTACATTGGGATTCGGTGAAGAAAATAACGATTGGCGGACCAGGTTCGAAGATTAAATACCCGCAATCCATGTTTTATTCTTCAATTTCACAATATTCAAGTGCGGGCAGAGCGGCAGAGGTCTTTGCCAGTATTACTGCAGTAACGAAAGCCTGCCAAGAATATAAATTAGTCGCGTCCATCAGCGGTAACACTGACACCAGCATCGATGTTCTTAATCCATTTGCTGAAGTCAGCGAAACTCAAAATTTCATAGAGTGGGCGGACATCGTTCCGTCACTAGAATCCGCATCGGCTCAATTAGATGCACTAGTTCTTGTCGGCGATTCAATTGTGAGTACATCTATGACGAAACCTGGTGTGATCACTGTCGATAACGTTGAGGCCTTTAATCTAGCGACCCAGACTCTTGTAAAAAATATCGCTGGAGGTTCAAATGCTTCCAATCTCACGCTTTTAGCTCACGACCAGTTAGCTCCAAATTCACCGTTGACAACGGAGAGTCAAACATCAACAGGTTTGGTCTATTCCGTCTCTGGTAATCCTTCATCTGCATCGATGACATACGAAACTTCATCGGGCACTGCGCAATCCACATCAAGCGTTCCTTGGACTAAAAACATTACAGGAATTGGACCTGGCCAATTTGTCTATCTCAGCGCGCAAGCTGAATCTGGCAGTAGCGGTACTACCGTCTCGTGTCGGATCACTTACAACGGCAAAGAAATCGCTTCTGTAACTTCAAGCGGTGGATATTCAATCGCTCAATGCGATGGAAAGTTACCTTCGTTAAGTTTCCCTTAAATCCAAGTCGACTTCTTTAGCGCTGAAGTAGCTGTTACTTATCCAATATTCGGGCTAGGAATTCACGGGTCTCGGGCTTGCTCGGTTGACTAAAGATTAATTCAGGCGGTCCTTGTTCATGAACCATGCCATCGCGTAAGAAACAGACTGTGTCCGCAACTTCCCGGGCGAAGTGCATCTCATGGGTAGCCATCACCATGGTGAGCCCGGCAAGTTTGAGGTCACGCACCACCTGCAGCACTTCTCCCACCAGGGTTGGATCAAGCGCCGAAGTAACTTCATCGAACAACATCAGTTCGGGTTCCATCGCGAGCGCCCGAACGATGGCAACGCGTTGAGCCTGGCCCCCTGAAAGTCGATCCGGATAGTCATCAGCTTTTGCATGTAGTCCAAAACGCGTTAGTAGCGAATACGCCGTTTCATCTGCCTGAGCCTTTGACTGTCCCAAAACTTTGCGGGGTGCGAGCGCGATATTTTCCAACACGGTCATGTGTGGAAACAAGTTGTATGACTGAAACACGATGCCCACTCGGCGCCGAACTACATCTAGGTCAACATCCAACGATGTCACTTCAATTTCACCATCAAGGGTAATTAATCCTGCGTCCACCGGAACTAAGCCATTGATACAGCGAAGCACAGTCGATTTACCTGAACCTGACGCACCAATAAGCACGACAGCTTGATGACGCTCGACTTCAAGATCAAGCCCCCGCAACACGGGGTGACCTTCAAATGCTTTCCACACACCTTCAACATGCAACAACGTATCCGCGGTCATGAGGTTCCAGCGATTCTTCGTTGCTTCATCGTACGCAACTGGATCCAATCAGCAAATCGCGTCATCGGAATCGTAAGTAAAATGAAGAGCAATGCTGCACCTACATACGGCGTGTAATTGAAACTCGATGACGTATCAATTTGTGCCTGTCGCAGCACTTCAATCGGTCCAAGAACCGCGATAAGTGCAGTGTCTTTTTGCAGTGAAATGAAATCGTTCAGTAGTGGAGGAATCACGTTTCGAATTGCTTGAGGAAGCACCACGTGACGATTTGTTTGCCACATGTTAAGGCCAAGGGATCGAGCCGCCATCGTTTGGCTTCCATGCACCGAGCCAATGCCCGCTCGGAAAACCTCAGCAACGTAAGCACCATATGAAAGTACAAGTGCGGTCGTCCCCCAGAACACTGCATCGTTTGGGACGCCGACAAGACGCAGTGCAGGTATGCCGAACCCCAGTAAGAAAATCACCAAAATTGTTGGGATTCCTCGGAAAATATCAACGTACAGCGTTGCGATGACCCTGATGGGCAGAAAAATTGGCGATTTGAGTGTTCGAGCTAGCGCGACAGCCAGTCCGAGAATCAAGATAAGCGGTTCTGCAATAAGGAAGATTCGGATGTTGAGAAGAAATGCCTCAAGTAATCCGGGAAGTGTTTTTACAAACTCTTCATAGTTAAAAAAGGTTTCTTGAACAGTTGCCCATCCTGGCGTGCGGGAAACAATGAAACAAATAATGAAAAGAAACGCGAATAAACTCAGGATTCCTGACAGTGCATTTTTTCTCGCGCGCTTTTGCGAAAGGGCGCGGCGCGTTGGGTCGACATATGCAATGTCAGTCCCAGGCGCCGGCGCACCTTGCACATCTGTAGTCATTCGACTTGAGAAATCTTTTGACTATTGCTTGAAGTATGGAGCTGACTCTCCGGCGAGCCAAGTGTCTTGAAGCTTTTGCAACTCACCTGATGCCTTCATGTTTGCGAGCACGGTGTTAACACAGCCGACAAGCGAGTTACCTTTACCGAACAGCAAACCAAATTCTTCGCCGCCAGCTTGAGCTGGGAATTGGCCGACAATTTTGCTATTGGGAATCTCTGCTGCCGTGACGTAATAAGCGGTGGGAAGATCAACAACAATTCCATCGAGTCGCCCTGATTGCATGGCGCTCTTTGCATCGTTGGTGTCATTGAAAATCTGGGCTTTGTTTGTTGGCTTCACAACGTCTTCAATGAACGCAGCGCTTGTGGTTCCAACCTGTGTACCAAGGTTTGCATCTTTGAGTTCTGCAACGGTGGTTGCATTTGCGATTGGTGAATCTTTCAAGGAAACAATTGCTTGATTGACTGTGTAGTAGCCATCAGAGAAATCCACGACCTTTGAACGATCTGGTGTGATCGAAATCTGATTAATGTCGAAGTCGAAGGCCTTCGTTCCTGGCGCGTACGAGGAGTTGAATGGCACTGTCTTCCACACAACATCAGTGTTGCTAAAGCCCAGGCCAGTGGCAACGGCATATGCAACTGCCGATTCGAAACCCTTGCCTGATGCTGGATCGCCATTTTCCTTTGACGCGTCGTCAGTCACGAAATACGGCGGGTAGGCAGGCAGATCAGTACCAATGGTTAATTTTCCAGTGGTAAGCGTGGCCAAACTTTCTTTACTGCAATCACCAGAATTGGTGGCTGCTGTAGGAGTCGATTCTTGAGCACACCCGGCAAGAGCCAATCCTGCGAGAGCAAGTGCGACGGGTCATCATGTCAGTTCCGCACGCGTGGCGTGCATCGTGGCAGGAGCAACTGATACTTCTTGTCAGTTGCAATTAATCGTTATTGGGATCTATAGCGTCTGCAATTCGTCGCAAATCGTCAAGGTCGCCGACCTCAATCGTTATTTTTCCGCGAGATGTCTTGGACTTTAAGCCGGCAATCGTGACCCGGGTGTCAAGACGATCTTCTAACCGTCCCGCTACGAGTTCCAGCAGGTCGGACGTGGCTGTGACTGAAGTGCGGGCTTTCTTTTTATTTTTCGCGTCACCTTTGGTGACCAAAATAATTTCTTCGACGCTGCGAACACTCAATCCTTCTTTAACAATGCGATCAGCGAGTTTTTGCATCGCGTCAGGATCTTCCAGGCCAAGGAGGGCACGGGCGTGACCTGCGCTCAGAACTCCAGCTGCCACTCGCTTTTGCACATCCGTGGGCAGCTTCAAGAGTCGTAAGGTGTTGGAGATTTGTGGCCGGGAGCGTCCGATGCGGGTGGCGAGTTCCTCTTGAGTGCAACCGAAATCTTCGAGCAATTGTTGATATGCCGCAGCCTCTTCTAGCGGATTCAGGTTTGCGCGATGAAGGTTTTCTAAGAGCGCATCTCGCAGGAGTGCTTCATCGTCAGTTTCACGGATGATCGCTGGGATTACGGTAAGGCCAGCAATCTTGCAGGATCTGAGCCTTCGTTCACCGGCCACGAGTTCGTAGCCATTGCCAACGGGGCGCACCACGATCGGCTGAAGGAGCCCGATCTCCTTGATTGACGACACCAATTCAGCCAAGGCTTCTTCGTCAAACACCAATCGAGGTTGACGTGGGTTGGGGCGAATCGCGGTGATATCCAATTCCGCGTAGGTCAAGCCATACACACTCTCAACCTGTGGTTGAGGTGCGGAGTTGCTTGCAAGGTCAGTTGAACCGGTTTGGCTTACAGAGTCACCAACACTTGCCGGGCTGGCAGCAGTGGGAATCAAAGCACCCAGGCCGCGACCCAGGCCGCGCTTCGTGGTGTTACTCATCTGTCCTCCGGTGTACAAACTGTCCGATTTATGCCGTTATGAATGTTTATACCTGTGGATAAACATGTGGAGAAATGGCTGCGAGCTCAGCCGCTGCTTGCCGATACGTGAGCGCGCCTGGTGAGGAGGGGTCATAGGTCAGCACGGTCTGTGCATAACTTGGTGCTTCAGATACCCGGACGTTTCGCGGAATCACGGTGCCCAGCACCCGCTCCCCGAAGTGGGTACGCACTTCTTCAGCAACTTGTGCTGCCAACCGGGTCCGTCCGTCATACATCGTCAACAAGATTGCTGACACCTCAAGTTGCGGATTCAAATGCGTCTTGACCATTTCAACGGTGCGCAATAACTGCGATAAACCTTCAAGCGCGTAGTACTCACACTGGATCGGTAGCAGTACCTCGCGGGCCGCTACCAGGCCATTCAGGGTGAGTAGACCAAGGGAAGGTGGGCAATCCAGCAGGAAGTAGTCAACTGGCTCCCCGTCGGCTGCCGCTTCGGCTATATAGGTTTCAAGAGCTCGAGCCAGCCGGTATTCGCGAGCCACCTGCGAGACCAATTCAATTTCAGCGCCAGCAAGGTCAATCGTGGCTGGCACACAACGTAAATTTGGAATGTCAGGGCAATCAGCGATGACATCCGCAATTGCGGCGTCTCCTATGAGTACCTCGTAGATACCCGGCACCCCCTCGCGATGGTCCACACCGATCGCAGTGGAGGCATTTCCCTGGGGATCCATATCAATGACCACTACCCGGGCACCAGACATGGCCAATGCGGCAGCAATGTTTACGGTGCTCGTCGTTTTGCCGACGCCACCCTTTTGGTTAGCGATCGTGATGATGCGGGTCATTGTGGCCACCCAAGATCTGCTGACGGTTCAATCAATGTTTCACGTGAAACGGGCCACCCAAGTGCAGAAACTTCAGATTGCTCATCACTTTTTTGGGGCTCGACAGGCGGCATGCGCCTATTGTGTCGCACCTCGAGTGGCGCTGACCACAGTGGTGGCCGGATCCACCCACGGACTGCCTACCAAAATCACTTCAACGTTGCGTAACCCGTACTGCGCAATTTCATGCGCGGCTGATTCGATCTCCCCCGAAACGGATTGACCTTTCATCGCCAGCAGTCGACCACCTTGGTGCAATAACGGCACCGTCCAGCCCAACAGCTTGCCCAACGGCGCGACCGCTCGCGCAGTCACCACATCGAAGGTTCCCCACACGGCTTTCACTTCTTCGCCACGTCCCCGCAAGACCGTGACTTTGTCGCTAATACCCAGGTCTTCCACGGCTTGCGTCAAAAAGTTTGCTCGACGAAGCAGTGGCTCAATCAGCGTTACTTGGAGGTCAGGTCGCGCAATGGCCCACACCAGTCCGGGTAATCCGGCCCCTGAACCAACATCGGCCACCGTTGAGCCCAACGGAACCAAATTGGCTGCGGGGTCAACAACAACCGCTGAGTTCAAGAGATGACGTGACCACAGGCGGGGAATCTCACGCGGGCCAATGAGTCCATGGTCAACTCCATCGCCAGCCAAAATATCGGCATACCTCTGCAGGAGGTCACCTTGGGGTTCCAGCCAAGCCGGGAGTTCTGGTCGTTTCACGTGAAACGGTTAACTGACGCGAATAACCACGCGGCGGTTTGGCTCTTCGCCTTCAGATCCGCTGACGAGTCCAGCTACCGCCACTGCGTCATGCACAATCTTGCGCTCAAATGGCGTCATGACAGGCATGCTTACTGGTGCTGAGGTGCGTTCGGCTTCAGCGATTGCCACCTTGGTCTGTTCCACCAGGTCGGTACGACGCTGAGCGCGGTAGCCGGCAACATCCAACATCAACCGTGAACGTTCCCCGGTTTCGCGAGCTGCAGCCAGCCGAGTGAGTTCTTGGAGTGAGTCAAGGATCTCGCCTTTGTCCCCTACCAAATGGGACAAATCACCTGATTTCACTTCGACAATAGACACCATGGCGCGGTTGCCCTCGACATCAATATCGATGTCGCCATCGAGGTCTGCGATGTCGAGTAGGCCTTCAAGGTAATCGGCAGCTGCGTCGCCCTCTTGTTCGAGCAGGGTGCGTTTCTGTGTTGATACTTCAGTCATTGAACTCTCCTACTTGCGCTTGCGTTGGTTTCGTGAAGTTTTCTTCGGCTGGACTCGCGGTGCTGCTGCGTCATCGGCTTCGATTACTTCAAGTGTGTTGGGCAGTCCGCCATCGCGGCGCATTTCTTTGGCTGTATCCCGCAAAAGCTTGGCATCAAAAGCTGGGGTGCCGGGCTGAGGGTTGTTACGAATAACCCAGAACTGCTGACCCATAGACCAAAGGTTGGTGGTGAACCAGTAGATCAAGACGCCGATAGGGAAGTTGATACCCGACACCATGAACATCAACGGGAAGACATACAAAAGAATCTTTTGTTGCTTCACCATTGGGTTGTCAGGAGCGCTGCCCTTAATGATCAACTGACGCTGGGTCAGGAAGGTTGTGGTGGTCATCAAAATGATCAAGATGACGCAAAGAATGCGGGTGGCAATGGCATTTGGTGTTGCATCTGCATGCATAAATGTGCCGTAAAGCGGCACACCGAAAATTTCGGCGCTGTGCATCGAAGTCACGAGGTGTGCGTACTGATCCCAAGCAAAAACACCTGGCGCTACATAACCAGTGTCCGCCGGGTTGTACTGAGAAACACCATTGAGTACACCAAAGAGGGCAAAGAAAATTGGGGCTTGCAAAATGATGGGCAGGCAAGAGGCCAGGGGATTAGTGCCCGTGTCCTTGTAGAGCTTCATCATTTCGGCAGACTGCTTTTCGCGGTCGCCGGCGTACTTCTTTTGGATCTCCTTCATCTGCGGCTGAATCAGTTGCAGATTTCGCTGGCTCTTGATCTGCTTTACAAACAGCGGGATCAAAACAATGCGGATAGCGATAACGAGTCCCACGATGGAAAAGGCCCAAGTCCAGCCACTATCGGGGTTCAGGAAGATGCTGAATAGGCCATGGAACTGGACAAGAATCCAGCTGACCCCGTCTTTCAGCCAATCAAGGATGAACATGATCTCCCTTAGTTCTCGAACTCATTGGACACCTGCACACGTGGTCGTCCATTGGAAAGTATGGCTGGTCGCCAATGTCCGTGTTCAGGCACGGGGTCTAACCCGCCGCCGTTCCATGGATTACACCGCATCAATCGCCAAGCACTCAACATAAACCCCTTGACTGCGCCATGCTCCTTTACGCTACCAAGGGCGTAAGCAGAGCAACTCGGATAAAACCGGCAGCTAGGCATAAGTAGTGGTGAAAGAGTGAGCTGATAGGTGCGGATCAGGCCAATGAAGAGCCATTTCAGCGCGCCACCAAGGGTGTGATTCCAAACCCATAGAAATGACCTACCCAGCCACATCAATGCGAAACCTTGGCCGCTGGTGCACTTTTAAGTTCAGCTTTCTTCATTGCTGCAGCTAATCCACTGTGCAAATCTGCGCCCAAGGCATCTGACCCACACGTTGCTGCCCCGGGCAGCGCCCTGACAACTACGTGGGTTCCCGCCGGCATTGAAGTCAGCATTGGTGCAATAAGGGCGCGCAATTGCCTACTGACGCGATGACGCACGACTGAATTTCCCACGGCAACGCCGACGGTGAGTCCTACTCGTGGGGGTTCTTGGACATGACGAAATAAACAGTGCACTACGAGATTCGGGCGCCCAGCCCGTGCACCCTGGCGAACCGTCGCTGAAAAATCAGCAGAACGGCGCAACCGATGAGGTGCGGCAAGCATTACGCAGAAAGGCGGGTGCGGCCCTTGGTGCGGCGAGCTCCAAGAATTGCTCGACCTGCGCGCGTACGCATCCGCAACCGAAAGCCGTGCGTCTTTGCGCGACGACGATTGTTGGGCTGGAAGGTGCGCTTCATGATCGGACTCCTGCAAGTTGGAAAATTGGGAAGCTATGGAACCCAAACAAAAGTTTGAGTGCCCTAGAACTGGTAAAGATTACGGACAGACCACCCTCCGGGTCAAACTGGGGTTGTCAGGGAAACTGTAATTCCCCAAAAACTTGGTGAACGTACTGTTTTTTCACTATCGTCCACATCTCTGTGAGCGCTCTGGGTCCACACCTGTGGAAATCCATGTGGACAACTGGCAGAATCAAGGCCGAAACATCAATCGAGCTGGGAAAGGGGCCCCGTGGAAGAGACAAGAGATCTCGCTGACGTGTGGCCTGAGGTCTTAGCAACTCTGGCTGAGGGCATCCTAACTCCGCAACAGCGTGCTTTCGTGGCCTTAACCCGACCCCTTGGTCTGGTTGAAGACACCGCCCTGGTGGCCGCTCCCAATGAATTCACCAAAGACGTGCTTGAGACTCGCCTTCGCCCCATGGTCATTGAAGCGCTCAGCGCCACGATGGGGCGAGAAATTCGGTTGGCTGTCACTGTTGATCCAACAATCGATCCCGGTCTTGATGAAGACACTGATGATGTTGCTGATGCCACTTATGCTCACCAGCTGCCCACACCAAATGAACCAGTAGCCCAGACCTATACCGAATCCCGCCAGGATGATCGTCCTGGAACTGGCTCGCCAAGCACTCGTCTTGAAGAGGGCCGGCTGAACGCGAAATACACCTTCGACACTTTTGTTATTGGCTCAAGTAACCGCTTTGCACATGCCGCAGCGGTGGCTGTGGCCGAACAACCTGCTCGCGCGTACAACCCCTTATTTATTTACGGTGGTTCTGGACTTGGTAAGACGCACCTACTGCACGCGATTGGCCATTACACCCGAACTCTGTACCAAGGCACTCGCGTTCGTTATGTTTCGTCGGAAGAATTCACCAACGAGTTCATTAACAGTATTCGTGACGATAAAGCTGCAGCCTTCCAGCGCCGTTACCGCGATGTTGATGTATTGCTGGTTGATGATATTCAGTTCCTAAGTGGAAAAGTTCAAACACAGGAAGAGTTTTTCCATACCTTTAATACTTTGCACAATGCTAATAAACAGATTGTTATCACGTCAGATCTGCCACCAAAGTTGTTGCAAGACTTCGAAGACCGGATGCGTTCGCGTTTCGAATGGGGCTTGATTACCGATGTTCAGCCTCCCGATCTAGAAACTCGTATTGCCATTCTTCGTAAGAAGAGTGTGCAAGAACGTCTTGTTGCGCCACCTGAGGTTCTCGAGTACATCGCTTCCAAAGTTTCAAGCAACATTCGTGAATTAGAAGGCGCCCTGATTCGAGTAACCGCTTTTGCTTCCCTGAATCGCCAACCTGTTGATATGTCGATTACTGAAGTAGTGCTGAAGGATCTGTTCCCTTCAGAGGCTGGACCAGAAATTACCGCAGCTCAGATCATGGCTGCCACGGCAACGTACTTTGGAGTGACCGTTGATGACCTCTGTGGAGCCAGTCGCTCCAGGGTGCTGGTCACCGCTCGCCAGATCGCGATGTATCTGTGCCGGGAACTCACTGATCTTTCATTGCCAAAGATCGGTCAGGCATTTGGCGGTCGAGATCACACAACTGTGATGCATGCCGATCGTAAAATTCGCCAGCTGATGGCCGAACGTCGAAGTCTGTTTAATCAGGTTTCCGATCTCACCAGCAGAATTAAATCTCAACCTCGGGTGATGTAACTAGCCCTGTACCGACAGAACAACAGCACCATCAACCTCATGAGTCACAACTTTCCCACAGGTGTGGATAACTACTGTGGATAACCTTGTGGATATTGACGGTTTTCCCTTACTTTTTTCTTACTTTTTTTATTTCCCGCTATAAATCTTTGCCCTATCCCCACCCCTGCATAACCTGTGTACAACTATTTTTCCTCGTGGATAGCCCTCCTGCTTTCTGGGGATGAGCCATCCTTTTTCTGTGGATAAGTTTGCATCGCTTGGACTTATCCACAATTTCGGACATTTCACCCTCAGGCTGTCCCCAACCCCCGTGGATAACCCCACGCCTATTGACCTCGGGAAATGCCATTTGTCCCCAGAATCCACAGGACCTACTACGACTACTACTTATAACTACCTAGGGAGATAAATAACAACCATAAGTAGTGCAAGAATCACCCCCACACCTTTTGGTGCATCATTTGTTTAA
>Ga0114958_10001914_pt1 | contig 16038 bp, 13 predicted proteins | sample C_130208_EF_Meta_FD_89577 | JGI IMG/M metagenome (GOLD analysis project Ga0114958, IMG submission 89577) | Freshwater microbial communities from Lake Croche, Canada to study carbon cycling - C_130208_EF_MetaG | ecosystem: Environmental > Aquatic > Freshwater > Lake | place: Lake Croche, Canada...
CAAGAGCGGCGTGCTCATTGAAGGATGCGGTGGCATACGCAAACTGCGTTGGCGCAGAGGAAACAAAGGTAAAAGCGGTGGGCTTCGTATCGTGTACTACTTTTGCAACGACCATATGCCGCTCTATCTCATCACACTTTTCGCAAAAGGTGATCGCGCAAATCTGACTCAGGCAGAACGTAATGATTTACGCGAATTGGTAGATAAACTTATCTCGATCTCACTAAGGAAACTCAATTGACAGCAGCCTTCAAAAGTATAAAGCGTGGCCTGACACAAGCGATCGAACATGCAAGCGGTCGCCCTCAAGCGGCTGTGATTCATCGCCCACGCATCATTGACCTTAAAGCGTTAAGGCACAAGTGCGGCATGACACAAGAACAGTTCGCTGCTCAATTTGGATTTTCAACGGCAACACTCAGGCACTGGGAGCGCGGCGACCGCAGCCCGCGGGGTGCATCTTTGGTCCTTTTGAATGTGATTGATCACAACCCAAACGCTGTGATTGCCGCATTAACCGCAAGACGCTAAGCGGAGCCAACACCGCCGCCGAACTGTGCGCGGCGGCGCTACGCGCTAAGTTTTAGTGGTTGTCACGCGGCACGGCGCTGCCGCTGTTGCCGACCAAGAAATCCAAGTCAACACCGTCGTTGGCTTGATTCACGTGATCAACATATAACTTGTAATAGCCTCGATTCATTGGCGGTTCGGGGGCTTTCCATTTTAATTTGCGTGCCGCCAAAATCTCGTCACTCACATCTAAATGCAAGCGACGCTTGGCCACATCCAGCTCAATCATGTCGCCGTTTTCAACCAGGGCTAAGGGCCCACCGGCCGCTGCCTCGGGGGCAACGTGCAACACCACTGTACCGTAAGCGGTACCGCTCATGCGCGCATCAGAGATACGGATCATATCGGTGATGCCCTTTTTGAGGATCTTGGGAGGAAGCGGCATGTTGCCAACCTCTGCCATGCCAGGATAACCTTTCGGGCCGCAATTTTTAAGCACCATGATGCAAGTTTCATCAATGTCCAGTTTAGGATCATCAATGCGCTTATGAAAATCTTCGATGTTTTCAAACACTACCGCACGACCGCGGTGCTTAAGTAATTTTTTTGTCGCGGCCGAGGGCTTGATGATCGCGCCATCCGGACACAAATTGCCGCGTAACACAGCGATACCCGTATTCTTTTTAAACGGCTTTTCAAAGGTCGTGATCACGTCGCGGTTGTAGCATTCGGCTTTTTTAACGTTATCCCAAAGCGAATTGCCATTCACGGTTAACGCTTTTTTGTTCAACAAACCTTGCTCGCCAAGCGTGCGTAACACCACGGGCAGTCCACCTGCGTAGCAGAAGTCTTCCATCAGGTATTTACCACTCGGCATCAAGTTCAAAAGCGTGTGCACATCACGACCAAACTTATCCCAATCATCGATATCAAGCTTGACACCAATGCGCCGGGCAATTGCGATCAGATGAATCACGGCATTGGTTGAGCCACCAATCGCGGCGTTGGTCCGAATCGCATTTTCAAACGCCTGGCGCGTCAAAATTTTATCGAGCGTCAGATTATCTTTGACCATCTGCACAATGCGGCGCCCTGATTCACGCGCCAGCACATTACGACGCGCATCGACCGCGGGATACGTGGCGTTGCCAGGCAGTGCCACGCCTAAAGACTCAACCATACTGGCCATCGTTGAAGCCGTGCCCATCACCATGCAATGCCCGTGCGAACGATGCATACAGGATTCGGCCTCGTGAAACTCGTCAAGTGTCATCTTACCGGCGCGTACATCTTCAGACATTGACCAGGTGTTGGTACCCGAGCCAATATCGGTGCCCCGATATTTACCGTTGAGCATCGGACCACCCGACACACCAATCGTTGGGATATTGACACTCGCCGCACCCATCAAGAGCGAGGGCGTCGTTTTGTCACAGCCAAACAGCAACACCACGCCATCAAGTGGATTGGCACGAATGGTTTCTTCAACATCCATACTGGCAAGATTGCGCAACAGCATTGCCGTGGGGCGCACCAGTGTTTCACCAATTGAGGTCACCGGAAACTCAAGTGGAAACCCACCGGCCTCGAGCACACCCTGCCGTACCTGATCTGCTAACAACCTGAAATGCGAGTTACAGGGGGTGAGTTCAGACCAGGTATTACAAATACCAATCACGGGTCGCCCATCAAATTGATCGTGCGGAATGCCACGATTTTTTGTCCAGCTTCGATAGATAAACCCGTAAATATCGTTACGGGAAAACCACTGACTTGAACGGCTCGGTACTGCCGGCTTTTTGCTTTTATCTGACTTCGCCATTCAAGACCCCTTAGTGATCGTGAGTTTGTCATCCCTTTGCGCACAGACCGTCGAGTCTAAGCTTGCGCAGTGGGAGACATTTACAACAACGGAAGATATTGACTACAAGTCGTGATTTACTTTTTAAACGGCACAACTTTTTGTGTTTGCTGACCCAAGCCATCAATGCCCAGTGTCATCACATCGCCCGCCTTCAGGTAACGTGGCTTGGGCTTGACGCCCATCCCAACGCCCGGAGGCGTGCCGGTTGTGATGATGTCGCCTGGCATTAGTGTTGTGAATTCGCTGACATAGCTAATGATGGTGGCGGCATCAAAAATCATGGTCTTAGTGTTGCCAGTTTGAAAACGCTTTCCGTTCAAATCAAGCCACATATCTAATTTTTGTGGATCTTTGATTTCGTCAGTGGTGACCAACCAAGGGCCAACCGGACCGAACGTATCGCAACCTTTGCCCTTGTCCCACGTGCCGCCCCGCTCGATCTGGTATTCGCGCTCGGACACGTCATTGACCACGCAATAGCCGGCCACGTGCTTGAGTGCGTCTTTTTTGCTGACATAACGGGCTTTTTTGCCAATGACGATTCCGAGTTCGACTTCCCAATCGGATTTCTTTGAACCCTTGGGCAACATGACGTTGTCGTTGGGGCCGGTCAGGCTGGTATCCGCCTTGAAAAACATGATGGGCTCTTTAGGAATTGGCATGCCGGCCTCAGCTGCATGATCTGAGTAGTTCAAACCGATTGCTAAAAATTTACCCATTTTGGCAATCGGCACGCCATAACGTGGCTTGCCTTTCACTAGGGGCAAGGTGTCAGTCTTGATTTTGGCGAGCTTTTTGAGCGCCGCAGGCGACAACTGATCATTAGTAATGTCGGCAATCACAGCCGACAAATCACGCAGTTTGCCTTCTTTATCAATCAAACCTGGTTTTTCTTTACCCTTGGCACCATAGCGTACGAGTTTCATGCGGCTTCCTTCGTGTGAATAAAATAAAAAGTTAAGGTCAAACTGTTAGAGCAATTCAAATAAAAAGATTCTTTTCAACGTACACCTTATAACGACCAGCCACCATCAATAATCTGTGAGGTGCCCGTTGTAAAGGACGACTCGTCAGAGGCCAGGTACACCGCCAGAGAGGCGATTTCTTCGGGCTTACCGATACGACCAATCGGTTGACGCGCCACGAACATGTCGCGCACTTGCGTCACCGACTTACCAGTTTGGCTTGAGACCGCTTCAATACGCTCGCCAAGCGAGGGGGATTCGACCGTACCTGGGCAAATCGCATTAAACCGCACACCACGGGCAACGTAATCGGCCGCCAAGGCGCGTGTCAAACCAATCACAGCAGCCTTTGAGGCTCCGTAAATCACGCGGTTTGGGGCGCCCTTGATATTAGAGGCGGCAGAGGCCATATTGATCACACTGCCCTTGCCCTGTTCGAGCATGCCAGGCAAAAACGCACGAATCGTACGGTACATTGATTTAACGTTCAAATCCATACTGAAATCCCAGTCAGCTTCGCTGACTTGCATGATGTCGCCTTGGTGCACGAAACCTGCACAGTTGAACAAGACATCAATCTTGCCGATTTTATTAGCAAAGGCATCGACCTCGGCAGTTTTTAAAACATCAAGGGTATGGGTTTTGATATTGGGCTCGCCTGCGTAAGCATCGAGTAGCTCTTGTTTAAGGTCAGTGGCCCATACCGTGGCGCCCTCACGGGCCATCGCAAGCGCGCAGGCACGGCCAATCCCTTGTCCGGCAGCAGTGACCAGAATTGTTTTTCCTTGCAAACGCATGCTCGCCATTCCTCATTATCCTGCCAAATTGGCTTGACCAATTTAACAGTTTTCGTGCCAAAATCAAATCATGATTACCCAAACCCTTGATACCCGTCGTGTCTACCAACAAATTGCCGATCAAGTTTTACACCTGATCCAAGCTGGCGAATTTGCCATTAATACACGTTTGCCCTCAGAGCGCGATCTGGCCGAACAATTTAAGGTGTCACGCCCTTCGGTGCGCGAGGCGTTAATCGCGCTTGAGGTGATGGGGTTGGTACAAATCAAGATGGGTTCGGGCGTGTATGTGTGCAAACCCAGTCAACGCAAACAGCGAGCACCGGTTAAAGAATTTGCGCCCTTTGAACTGATTGAGGCGCGCACACTAATCGAAGCTGAAATCGCGGCGCAAGCGGCGCTCAACCGAACCGACGCGCAACTGCACGAACTTGAACAGCGTCTGCAAGACATGAGTACCCAATCGGCTCAACAGAAAAGTCCACTTCCTGCAGATCGCGAGTTTCATGTATTGCTGGCACGCGCGACAGGCAATCAGGTCTTGGCCACTTTGGTCGAGCAATTGTTTGACGCACGGATGGGCGTACTGTTTTCGAGATTAGCCAATTACTTTGATACCCAAACAACTTGGGAACAAGCCATCAAAGAACACCGTGCCGTGTTACGCGCAGTGAAAGCACAAGACCCCGAGCGTGCCCGCGCAGCAATGCGCCACCATATGGAGCGCGCGCGAAAACGGTTTTCAGTAAGTTGGCTGAAAAGCGCAGAGCCCCAAAAAGAGCTTCAAACGTTAAGTGGTGCCGGTACGGCCAAACCAAAACGCGCGGCAAAGGGCGCCAAGGCGGGTAACAGTGTCGGGTGAAGCCTGACGCCCGTCGCCAATTGTTCAGCGCGCGCAGCGAGCCCTGCGTGGCCAGGCAAACGCACCTTCGAGACGCCAGGGCGCGGCGGATTATCCAAACACGAGTCGGCTAAATGATCCATCTGCCTTAAAAAATCTTTTTTACCGCCAAACGCATCGGGATCGTACAAAGTGATGTTGACCGTCGCCCCCCACCCTTGTTTCGGATCAGCCCGTCCAAAGCCAGACAAACCACCCGTCAAGGCCTCGACCATCAAGCCCAACCCAAAACCCTTGTGGCCATATGACAGACCACCGATCGGCAAAATGGTACCTGGTGGTTTTTGATTGAACACACCCGGATCATTGGTGGGGACACCTTGCGCATCTAACAGCCACTCTTCGGAAAATCTTTCGCCTGCAGCCGCTTTACGATTACTCATGCCGTTGGTGGTGATGGATGCCGAAATATCAATCAGCACATCGCCGCGCGAACACGGAAACCCCAGTGCAATTGGATTAGGTGTGAAGACAGCGCGCGTACCGCCATAGGGCGCGACACTGGCCACATTTGGATCCGAGCAAGTCAGCACCATCAAAAATCCTTCGCGGGCTGCGCGCATCAGATACACGGCTAAGCAGGCAATGTGATGACTGCGCTTGATCGTTAGAGACGCCACACCCATCTCACGGGCAGCCGGAATCAAGACATCCAACCCACGCTCGATCAACCACGGGCCGGGCAAGCGCATGCCATCCCATAGCTGCGCGGCAGGCTTGGCGCTCACCACGCGGTAGTCGCCATCACGGGTCATGCCACCGGCCTCAACGTCTGTCAGATAACCGGGCAAGAGCGCTAAGCCATGCGTATCGTGCCCAAGCAAATCACCCTCAACAAGCGTTTGCGCCACCACCAACGACATTTGGGGATCAAGCCCCGCAGCAACGAGCAAGTGCTTGGCCCATTGCACGAGCTCTACACTTGAATACGCGGCGCGTGCCGGGCTGACTTGGTTCATGAAAATCTTTTCCTAAAAATGATGAACGCGCAAAAGATCAAGCGTTGCCCGCGATTAATACGTGGCACGACCACCCGAAATATCAAACACGGCACCCGTTGAAAAGCTCACTTCGTCAGACGACAACCAGGCCACCAGGTTGGCGATCTCTTGCACTTCACCAAAGCGATTCATGGGGATCTTCGACAACATAAAGTCGATGTGTTGCTGCGTCATCTGCGCGAACATACCGGTCTTGACCGCTGCGGGCGTAATGCAATTGACTTTGATCTCGGTGCTGGCGAGCTCTTTGCCTAAAGATTTAGTCAAACCCATGACGGCCGCCTTTGACGCGCTGTAAGCTGAAGCGTTTGGATTGCCCTCTTTACCCGCTACTGAAGCGATATTCACGATGCGGCCATAACCCTTGCCGCCATTGGCCAGCTTCATCAGGGGCGCAATCGCCCGACAGGTTAAAAACGTGCCGCGTACATTGATATCAAAGACGCGATTCCATTCATCGACGGGGTAGTCAATCACCGCCACATTAGGGCCCGTAATGCCAGCACTATTGACCAGGATATCGATCGACGCCCCAAATGCCAAGGTCGCCTTCACCGCCTGCGCCACTGAGTGCTCGTCAGACACATCCACTTGCACCCCATGTGCCAAAGTACCTAAGCGCGCCTGAGCCTCTTTCAAACTTTTTGCGTCACGATCCCACAGCGTGACGGTGGCACCACCGCCAATGAGTCGCGCCGCACAGGCCTCGCCGATTCCGGCTGCTCCGCCCGTAATGACTGCATGCTTGCCAGAAAAATCGTATTGGGCCGGTTTGGACATGTCGCTTGCCTCGAATGGTTAGGGGTTTTCCCGTCTTTTGTTGAAATAATTGGTCAGACCAATTGCTCTTGAAGTTCAACCATAATATCCTTTGTTCTTACAAGTCAACCGCACTGCCGCGACCTCATCTGAAAGCGCGCAGTCTACAGCCAGCCTAAGGCCACACATTTCATGAAAGTATTGATTACGGATTTCGACTTTCCAAATGTCGAACTCGAACTGGGGCTGTTTCGTCAGGCTGGCTTGCAAGTCACCACCGCGCAGTGCAAAACTGAAGATGAACTGATTGCAGCCGGTCAAGACGTTGACGCTTTTTTGCTTCAATACGCCCCAGCAAACCGCAAGGTTTTTGAAGCCTTGCCTGGGCTAAAAATCGTCAGCCGCTACGGTGCAGGCTTTGACACGATTAATACCGAGGATGCGCAAGCCTGCGGCGTTTGGGTCGGTAACTCGCCCGACTACGGTGTGCATGAAGTGGCGAGTCACGCGTTTGCGATGGCCTTAAACCTGACGCGGCACTTGTCTTTTTACGATCGCGATGTGCGTGCGGGCAAATGGCATTACCTAACCCCCGGGGTACTCAAACGTCCTTCGAGTATGACCGTGGGCGTATTAGGAATGGGTCGTATCGGACGTCGCTTTGCGCACCTTGCGCGTGAGACGTACGGCAAAGTCATTGCGTGCGACCCACACATCATGGCGTATGACTTTGCGCCCTATGTCCAACGAGTAGACATGACTGAGCTTTTTGCTACCGCTGACCTTATTTCGGTGCATACGCCCCTCAACGAGGAGACACGTCACATCATCAACAGCAAGGTGTTAAATCTAATGACGCCGGGCAGTTATGTAGTGAACACGGCACGCGGTGGGTTAGTCAATGTCGATGATGCCTTAGCCGCGCTCAACTCGGGCCAGCTTGGTGGCTTAGCGCTCGATGTCTTACCACAAGAGCCGCCGGGCGATCATCCACTGGTGCATCACCCCCGCACGATTTTGACGCCGCATGCAGCCTTTTACTCACAAGAGGCTGAGATTGAATTGCGCAGCAAAGCCGCACAAAACATCATCACTTTTGCCCGCACGGGTAAGCCCGACTACCTCGTCACCCAAGGAGCTCGCTAATGGCCAGTGTGACCTTACGCGGCGTCAAGAAATCCTTTCAAGACACCGAAATTTTGCATGGCGTCGACATTGATATCCCAGAGGGCTCGTTCACAGTATTAGTTGGCCCCTCGGGCTGCGGAAAATCAACGTTACTGCGTATGCTGGCCGGACTTGAAGAAGTGACCGCAGGCGAAATATTTATTGGTGAGAAATGCGTCAACACTATGCAGCCCAAAGAGCGCGATATCGCAATGGTGTTTCAAAACTACGCGCTGTATCCGCACATGACAGTACGCGACAACATGGCGTTTTCGCTGATGCTTGCAAAAGCCAGCAAAGAAGATCGTGAGGCCCGCGTGCAGCGCGCCGCTGACATCCTGGGCCTGACTGAATTGCTTGAGCGCTATCCTCGTCAACTCTCTGGCGGCCAACGACAACGCGTAGCCATGGGGCGCGCCATCGTGCGTGATCCCCAAGTGTTTCTGTTTGACGAGCCACTGTCTAACCTCGATGCCAAGCTGCGCGTGCAGATGCGCACCGAGATTAAAGCCTTGCATCAACGCTTAAAGACCACGTCAGTCTACGTCACCCACGATCAAATCGAAGCCATGACGATGGGCGATCAAATTGTCGTGATGCGCGATGGCATCATCGAGCAAACCGGCGGCCCTCTTGAACTCTACGAGCACCCGGTCAACACCTTTGTTGCCGGGTTTATTGGCTCGCCTGCGATGAATATGCTGCCTGGCCTCTTGCGTCACGAAAATGGTCAAACCCTCATCGAGTTACGCGATGGCGTACGCATCGTTGTACGCACCCACACTGTTGGGCAAGACGGTCAAGAGGCGTTGTTTGGCACCCGCCCCGAGCATCTGATTCTTGATGTTGCTGGCCCGCTTGCAGTCAAGGCCAATGTCGTCGAACCCACTGGGGCCGAAACATTTATTACGGGCGAGTTAAGTGGCACACCGATGTCGATCGTCTTTCATGAGCGTGTGGATATCGTGCCCGGGCAATTACTGAAATTACGCCCAGACGTTGAGCGCTGCCACTTGTTTGATGCAAAAACAGGATTTTCGCTGCCGTTGAAAAGTATTTGATTGCTAAAAAAAGCATTCGATTGCTTGAAAAATTTTTGAGTACTTGCCTTGTTTATGTTCAATATCTTTTTGCAACAACCGCAGTCGTTTTATTTTTTCATGGCTTGACACAACGTAGTACAGAGCAGATTACTGCCCCCTGACCTAGGAGATCAAAATGAAAGATGTTTCTCGTCGCGAGTTTATTGGTACTGGTTTAGCCGTTGCGGGCGCTAGCGCCTTAAGCAGCTATAGCCCTTTTGCCATGGCTCAAACACCTACCCTGTCTTACAAACCAGAAGCTGATGCGAAATTGCGCATCTTGCGCTGGAAGCGTTTTGTACAAGGCGATGAAGATCAATTCATGATCAACATCGCAAATTTCACGAAGGCCACAGGCGTTGAGGTGCGCGTCGATAACGAGGGCTTCGAAGACATCCGACCCAAAGCGGCCGTCACAGCCAATGTCGGCAGTGGTCCCGATATGATCATGGGCTGGTTTGATGACCCGTTTCAATACCCAACCAAGTTGCTTGATGTCACCGAACTGTGCACCTACTTGGGCGCTAAGTATGGTGGCTGGTACGACGTTGCACAGCAATATGGTCAGTTAAACAAAAAATGGATTGCGGTGCCGTGGGCCGTCATCGCCAATGCCTTGGTCTATCGCCAAAGTCATATTCAGGCCGCGGGTTTTGACGCAATCCCTAAAGACACGGCGGGCTTTTTAAAGCTTTGCCAAAATCTGAAAGAAAAAGGCACACCAGCGGGCTTTGCGCTGGGCAAGGCGGTAGGGGATGGTAACAACTGGGTGCACTGGCTGCTATGGTCACATGGCGGGCGCATGGTCGACGAAAAAGGTAACGTGGTCATCAACTCACCCGAAACGATTGCCTCGCTTGAGTACGCGGCACAACTTTACAAAACCTTTGTCCCCGGGACGCTGTCTTGGCAGGATCCAAACAACAACAAAGCCTTCTTAGATAGTCAGATTAGCCTAACCGCAAACGGCATCTCGGTTTACTACGCAGCCAAGACTTCGCCTGATGCCAAGATGCAAGAGATGGCCAAAGATATTCAACACGCGCACTTTCCAGTTGGACCAGTAGGCCGCCCCATGGAGCTCGCACAAATCACGCAAATGATGTTATTTGCGCACACGAAGTTTCCGAATGCGACACGTGAACTTGCGCGTTGGTTGATGGAAGCCGAGCAATACAATCCTTGGCTTGAAAAATCAATCGGCTACGGCGCGCAGACTTTGAAAGCCTACGCGAGCAACCCAATTTGGACGTCAGATCCAAAAACGAAACCGTATGGCGAGATCCCTGCCATGGTCACGAACCACGGTTACTCTGGGCCACTCGGTGCTGCGTCGGCTGCCTGCCTGGCTGACTATATCGTGTTGGATATGGTCGCGGAAGCGGCCAGTGGTAACAAGACGCCAAAAGAAGCGGCACAACGTGCTGCCGATCGGGCCAAACGTTACTACAAGAGCTAAGCCATACGACGCTAAGCGTGAATACTGGGCGGTTGACCTGCCCAGTGTTCACCCGAGTGACAGTCGCATGACCCTGATGCACCCCTCGCCTGAGTCGGCGAGGCTTCACGAAGAAAAAGATGAAACCTCTCTCGTTGCTTGAACGCTTTCAATCTAACCGTCATGCGTTGGGGATCGCGTTTATGGTGCCCGCGGCGCTGCTGCTCATTGGGCTGCTGGCGTATCCCTTGGTGCTTGGCACCTATTTGGGCTTCACTGACGCAAAGGTTGGGCGCCCCGGTGTATGGATCGGCTTCGAAAACTTTACCTACTTAATTACCGACAGCGTCTTCATGTTGTCGGTGTTCAATACCTTGTTCTACACCATCGTTGCAAGCATCGCGAAGTTCTTTTTAGGGCTGTGGCTGGCCATCATTTTGAATCGAAAACTACCGTTTCAATCTTTTTTTAGAGCCATCGTCTTGCTCCCCTGGATTGTGCCCACCGCGCTCAGTGCGATCGCCTTCTGGTGGATCTATGACACACAGTTTTCGGTCGTGAGTTGGCTGTTAGTTAAGATGGGCATTATTGATACCTATATCGACTTCTTAGGCGACCCTTGGTTAGCACGGATGTCTACCATCATCGCCAACGTGTGGCGCGGCATCCCGTTTGTGGCGATTTCGCTGTTGGCGGGTCTGCAAACGATTTCGCCCTCGTACTACGAAGCCTCATCGATCGATGGTGCGACACCGTGGCAACAATTTCGCTTTATCACTATGCCTTTGCTGACCCCAATCATTGCGGTGGTGATGACATTTTCGGTGCTCTTCACCTTTACCGATTTTCAATTGATTTATGTGCTGACACGCGGCGGCCCCTTAAACGCAACGCACCTGATGGCGACGCTTGCGTTTCAACGTGCGATCCCAGGTGGTTCGCTGGGTGAAGGCGCAGCGATTGCGTCGATGATGGTGCCTTTATTATTGGCGGCAATCATGTTTAGTTATTTCGGTTTACAGCGTCGCGCTTGGCAGCAAGGCTCAGATAAATAATATTAGGAGTCGGCCATGGCCAACAAAAATAGTGAAGGGATGGATTTTTTAGTTTCGCTGCCGCGACGTTGGGTCACGGTCTATATCCCCCTGGGCATCATGCTGATCGTGTTGTTGTTTCCGTTCTATTGGATGGGGATGACAGCGTTCAAACCGAACGAAGAACTACTCGCCAAGGCGGGCAACCCTTTTTGGCTGATCAACCCAACGCTGGATCATTTTAAAAAGCTGTTGTTTCATACTTCGTATCCAGCATGGCTACTCAACACCGTGATCGTATCGGTCTGTGCAACCTTCATCTCGCTGTTTACCTCGGTGCTCGCGGCTTACGCCATCGAGCGTCTGCGCTTTAAGGGTTCAAAGGTCGTGGGCATGATGATCTTTTTTGCCTATCTGGTACCGCCGTCGATTATTTTTATCCCACTGGCAAGCATCGTGTACCAGTACGGTCTGTTCGACACACGGCTGGCGCTGATCCTGACTTACCCCACCTTTTTGGTGCCGTTTTGCACGTGGTTGTTAATGGGTTACTTCAGAACCATTCCCTTCGAGCTTGAAGAGTGCGCCATGATCGACGGCGCCACCCGCTGGCAAATCCTCACCCGCATTATTTTGCCGTTGGCCATACCGGGCTTAATCTCTGCGGGGATTTTCGCTTTTACGCTTTCTTGGAACGAATTCATTTACGCTCTCACGTTTGTTTCATCTTCTGAGATTAAGACGGTGCCAGTCGGTGTGATCACCGAACTCGTTGAGGGCGATGTGTATCATTGGGGATCGCTGATGGCGGGTGCCTTATTAGGCTCGCTGCCCGTTGCCTTTATTTACTCATTTTTCGTTGAATACTACGTATCTGGGATGACCGGATCCGTCAAAGAATAGGAAACCTCATGGAACCGGTTATTCGGCTGCATCCTGAAGATGATGTGGTGATTGCACGCCATCAATTGATTTCAGGCACCAAGCTTGCCTCTGAACATGTCACGATTCGTGGACTGGTGCCACCCGGTCACAAAGTCGCTACAAAAAAAATCACGCAAGGTGAACCCGTTCGCCGCTACAACCAGATCATTGGGTTTGCCAGTGCCGACATTGAAGCGGGGTCGCATGTTCACATCCACAACTTAAGTATCGGGGCTGAGGGCGGCGCTTTTAGTCGCGATTATGCGATTGGCGTTGATGCCAAGCCCACCCAATATGTCGCGACGCCTCGCACGTTTAAAGGCATTGTGCGCGCCGATGGTCGCGTGGCCACGCGCAACTATTTAGGCATTTTGACCAGCGTCAACTGTTCGGCCACCGCTGCACGTGCAATCGCCAGCCGCTTTGATCGCGAGACGCATCCTGAAGCCTTGGCAGCGTTTCCAAATGTCGATGGTGTGATTGCACTCACTATGGGCAGCGGCTGCGGCATGGGCAGCACTGGCGAGGGTATCGATGTCTTACGCCGCACCTTGTCGGGTTACACGCGCCACGCCAATTTTTGTGGCGTACTGATGGTGGGTTTAGGCTGCGAAACCAATCAGATCAGCGATTTATTAGCCGCCGAAAAATTATCTGAAAACCCACTGTTTCAAACGTTCAATATCCAAGATACTGGCGGCACCCAAAAGACCGTGCGTAAGGGTGTTGAGTTAATCCAACAGATGTTGCCGCACGCGAACAAAGTCGTGCGCGTTGACGTGCCGGTTAGCCACTTAACACTAGGCCTGCAATGTGGCGGCTCGGATGGCTACTCGGGCATCTCGGCTAACCCCGCACTTGGCGTAGCGGTTGACCTGCTGGTGCAAAACGGTGGCACCGCGATTTTGTCTGAAACCCCAGAGATCTATGGCGCTGAGCACTTGCTGACGCGCCGCGCGGCAAGCCCTGCTGTTGCCGAAAAACTCATCGAGCGCATCCATTGGTGGGAAGACTACTGCGCGCGTAACCAAGGTGAGATGAATAACAACCCTTCAGCCGGCAACAAGGCTGGCGGCTTGACAACGATCTTAGAGAAATCTTTGGGTGCCGTCGCCAAAGGCGGCACAATGCGCCTAGAGGCCGTATACGAGTATGCACAACCCGTGACGACCAAGGGCTTTGTCTACATGGATACGCCAGGCTACGACCCCGTCTCGGCCACAGGCCAAGTCGCAGGTGGCGCCAACATGATTTGCTTTACGACGGGGCGAGGTTCAGCCTATGGCTGTGCGCCCACACCGTCGATCAAACTGTCAACCAATAACGCTTTATTTAAGCGTCAAAGCGAAGACATCGACATCAACTGCGGCGAGATCGTTGATGACGGTATGTCGATCGCCGAAAAAGGTGCGCAGATTTTTGAATTGATTATTCAAGTCGCCTCAGGCGAGCGCACGAAAAGCGAAATCCACGGTTACGGGCAAAGCGAGTTTGTACCCTGGCAAATCGGCGCTGTAATGTAGTGCAAGAATACGACCGTCTTTTGGCGAGCGCTCGCTGAAAGACATTGCAGCGACTGGCGTTTAGGCCAGCAATTATGCAGACTAGGCACCGCGTGATGCACCAAGTCAGGATCGCTGGTGCATCACGTGGCTCAACAAACGCACCCTCAATTCAGGCCGTTCGCGCCTGCTGAGGCTCCAACACCTTTGTAAATAAGGTGTCGCCTGCGAGATCTTTGAGCTTAACGGTCAACGCTTTTGTTTTAGCATCAATGTCGACTTGCCCAAAAAATTGCATGCCGTTTGTTGGTGGTGCATTCACAATCCCGGGTCCCTTTTGGTAAACGACCTGCATGCCAAACGTATGATCGGGCAGAGCTGGACCAAAGCCGCCAGAATTTAACGGCCCAGAAACAAACTCCCAGAAGGGCAGAAAGTCGGTGAACTTAGCCTGGGCGGGATCAAAGAAGTGGGCTGCAGTGTAGTGAACATCTGCTGTCAGCCAAACGATATTCTGAATCCCCGCTTTTTTAATTTCACGCAGCAAGCCCGCGACTTCGAGCTCGCGCCCAAGAGGGGCGCCATGATCACCATTCGCAACCGCTTCCCACTTGTCCAAACCCGCAGCATCTTTTCCATCTTTCACTTGCAAGCTCAGAGGCATGTCGGATGCAATCACTTTCCACGCTGCTTTTGAGTTTTTCAAGCCGTCGAGCAACCAGGCAAGCTGAGGCTTACCTAAAAAGCTCGTCGCATCGCTTTCTTCGGCCTGCAAGTTTGCCGAGTTAGGCCCCCGATAACTGCGCATATCGATCACAAACAGATCCAGCAAAGGACCCTGAGGCAAATACCTGTAGACGCGCTCGCTTTCAATGTCGGCGGTTCGGCGCATGGGTGCATACTCTAAAAATGCTTTGGTGCCACGCGCCATCAACAGCGGAACATTTTTTTCTTTATAACGGGTGTCGGCACTGACGTCTTTAGAGTCAGACCAATTGTTCGTCACCTCGTGGTCATCCCACTGCCAGATTTGCGGAACGTCGGCGGCCATACGCCGCACGTTGGTATCCATTAAGTTGTAACGATGACGCCCTCTAAATTCGTTGAGTGTTTCAGCGACTTTACTCACCTCTTCGGTCACGACGTTGTTCCACATTGAACCGTCGGGCAACTTTACTTGCGCTTGAATTGGGCTATCCGCATAAATCGTATCGCCACAATGTAAAAAGAAGTCTGGGTTTACCAGACGCATCTGCTCGTATATCTTCATGCCGCCCCAGGCCTCGTTAATGCCCCAACCTTGACCCGCCGTATCACCGCTCCAGGTAAACCTGACGTCGCGAAACGCTTGGGCGCCCGCAGCAAAGGGCAAACGCAGATGCCCAGAGACGGCCTCTGACAGGACGCGCTCGTTATGAAGGTCTTGCAAGACGACCTTATAAAAAACCTCTTGGCCTTGTGGCAAACCGCGCAAGTCGATTCGACCGGTCAGATCCGAGTCTTCTAGCAGGTAGGGACCACGTACTTTATTCGTTTGTGCAAAATTCGAAGTCGTCGACCATTCAACGAACATTCTGGCGGGACGATCACTGCGCGTCCAAATCACGGCGCCTTCGGCAGTAGGATCGCCACTTTGAACGCCGTGAGCCATTTGCGGCCTAAACGAGTCTCGTGTCACCATCGCCGGCGCTGACTGTGCAAAGGCTCGGGCAGGTAGTTGAGTTAACCCAAACACCGTAGCGGTCGAAAGAATAAAGCTTCTGCGATCCATACTAGTCTCCAAAATATTGACTGACCTAGTTTGACCGCCGAATGTGTCAACGACATGAAATCGCGACCTGATACCTTCAAGGCTTCAGGTTTTTTCGATGCACCTTGGGTCGCGCACGATTGCCTTACATCGGCAAATAACGCCCACCTGCCCCAACCGCAACGGTAATCAGCCCCAACACAAGATTGATGAAAATCAGCTTACGAATGCTGGCCATGGCCTCGCCACCCTTCGGCCACTCTTTGGCAGCTACGGCAGCTTTAAGCTTTTTAAAGGGCCCACCATAAATCATGCCAAAAATTGCGGTCATGATCACCGCAATC
>Ga0114958_10001916_pt1 | contig 16030 bp, 9 predicted proteins | sample C_130208_EF_Meta_FD_89577 | JGI IMG/M metagenome (GOLD analysis project Ga0114958, IMG submission 89577) | Freshwater microbial communities from Lake Croche, Canada to study carbon cycling - C_130208_EF_MetaG | ecosystem: Environmental > Aquatic > Freshwater > Lake | place: Lake Croche, Canada...
CCCGCACACTGGTCATCGACAACCTGCGGGCGGCGGTGACGCGGGCCGACTGGTATGATCCGGAGCTCAACGCCAAGGTGGAAGAGTTCTGCCGCCACTACGGCACCGTGATGCTGCCGACGCGTCCGGCGATGCCGCGACACAAGGGCAAGATCGAGTCCGGCATCAAATATGGTCAGGAGAACGCGCTCAAGGGCCGGAGCTTTGAAAGTCTGGCGGCGCAGAATCTTTTTCTGGCGGAGTGGGAAAGCGGCGTGGCGGACACGCGCATTCATGGCACGACGCGACAACAAGTCGGCAAAGTATTCAACGAATTGGAACGCGCCCAGTTGTTGCCGTTGCCGGCGAGCTTGTTCCCGGTGTTTGAAGAAGCACCCCGCGCAGTGCATCGGGATGGTTATGTGGAACTCAAACGGGCTTACTACTCCGTGCCGCCGGAGTATGTGGGCCGGCAAGTCTGGGTGCGCTGGGAATCCCGGTTGCTGCGGGTGATCAATCAGCGCCGGGAAGTCATCGCGGTTCACGCGCTAGCCGAGCCGGGTAAGTTTACCACCGACCCGACCCACCTGCATTCGCCTTACCGTCGCGTCGTCCAACAGGGATTGGAGCATCTGCTGGATCGGGCGCGACTGATTGGCGTTCATACCGGCAGTTGGGCCGAAGCGATGGCCCAGCAACGCGGTCCCATTGGCACCCGCGTCTTGCATGGGCTGCTGGCACTGGCCCAAAAGCATCCGGTCAAAGATCTGGAACAGGCAGCGCAAACCGCCCTGCATCACGGCACCTGGCGACTCCGGGACTTGCGCGCGCTGTTGGAACACGCCGCGCCGTCACCGCAACTGGACTTTCTGGAAACACACCCACTGATCCGCAACCTCGACACTTACCGGGACTGTGTGCCCGATTGCTTTACCACCGCAACCTCGACCATTAACCAAACATGAATGCCCTCCAAACCACCCTGAAACAACTCCGCCTCTCCGGCCTGAGCCAAACGCTGGACGTGCGGCTGCAAGAAGCGGCCGCCAACCGGCTGAGCCACGCCGAGTTCCTCGAACTCATCTGTCAGGACGAACTCAACGTCCGCCAACAACGCCTGATGGCGCGCCATACCAAGCTGGCGGACTTTCGCCACCTGAAAACCTTGGACGACTTCGACTGGAGCTTCAATCCGTCCGTCCACAAGAAAGAGATTTTCGATCTGGCGAGCTGTCGGTTTATCCGCGAAGCCAAGGATGTGTTGTTCCTCGGCCCGCCGGGCGTGGGGAAAACGCATCTCGCCCAAGCCATCGGCTACGAAGCCATCCGCCAAAACCTCCTGGTGCTCTACCGTTCCATCTTCGACCTAGTGCGCGACTTCATGAAAGACGAAGCCTTCAACCAACAGGACAAGACGCTGCGCAAATATTTGAAGCCCGACCTCGTCATCATTGATGACATGGGACTCAAGCAACTGCCCAAACACTCCGGCGAATATCTGCTCGAAGTCATCATGCGCCGCTACGAAAATCGTTCCACCATCATGACCAGCAACCGCCCCTTGGAAGAATGGGGCAAGTTGCTGTGCGATGTGCCGACGGCCGGAGCCATCATCGACCGCTTCCTGCACCACGCCCAAGTCGTCGCCATCACCGGCAAAAGCTATCGCGTCAAGGAAGCGCCCGTCGTCACCCAGGAAACCAAGAAAAGTAGAAAACCCAACGAACCTGCGACCGCAGAACCGGCGAGCTAAGGGCTCGCTATCCGGTTCTGCTCGTTCTAACTCGCAGCGAAAATCCCTTGATCCAGAAACCAGAAATGATATGAATCCCTTACTTCAGAGTGGCCGGTTTTGAATCGCTCACCTCTGGCCGGTTTTGAATCGCTCACCTCTGGCCGGTTTTGTTCCGCTCGGTGACAAATAAACCTAATTTTCGCGGTTGAAGTGGTGGTCAAGGAGTGAATGAGTGAATAAAATCGGGGGCGTTGAGTGCTTTTGCATCGTTGGATTTGCGTCTGGAGTTCACATCGCTCCTAACCAGTTTCGACTGGCGCTCCACAACACCAAAAAACGCAAATAACTTTAGCGAGCCTCGAAACTTAAAGTTGACAACGGCAGGGGGATAGCGTCTAGTCGTATTCGATCATAGTGTTTGTCTCGCTTGCGGGTTCGTGGTTTAAGAGGAAGCGAGTCAGTGGCTCAGTGGGGGGGGCCATGTTGAAAGTGAGGATGGTTTTTCCCTGGGGCACAAGTGGCAGGTCTGGCAGAACTGCCCAGCCGTTTTCCAGTCGCACACCTTTGAGCGGAGGCCGGAGGAGGCTGATGCCACTGGGCAGACGCAGCCTTAATGTTCGCTGGCAAGGCAGCCCGGAACGGTTCTCCAAGATTACCCGAACCTGGCGGGACTTGAGCTCGCCTGAAACCAGAATGTCCCCCTTGGCGGCCAGATGATCAAAAGCGACACCCTGGGTCTCCCATTGGGCTGGAATGGCCGGGAAAACCGTGATCGTTTTATCGTCATCCGGATCGAGGAGCATCTGGTTGATGTTGCAGAGAAGGGCCGCGTGGGCTGCAACTTCGGGTGTTTTCTTGAAATCTTCGAAGTCGCCGATCAATTCGCCCAAGCAGGTGTCATCAAACAGGGTGGCATCAGGCCGCAAAAACTCCCGCGCCCAGCGTAGGGCTTCGGCACCATCGCGGAGTTTGGCGGCGATGACTCCCATCCAGCCGTTGTTAAACACATAGTTTCCCGTCGTGGAAGTCCGGAACAGGTCGTAACTGCTGCGGACAACTGGATTGTCGGGGGCGATCACGGAGTACCACCAGACAGGGCTAAGCCAGGTGGCGTCACCTGAGCGTGCTGTCGGGATCGATCCCGGACCACCGGTGAGAACTTTTGCACCTTGGTAATCGCCGGTGGGGATCAATACTTTTGGCGCTTGGGCGTTCCAGCCTGGTTCGGCAACACCGCGCCGGAGGGATTCCTCCAGCCCGAAGCGAGTGGCCGCCTGCTGGACTGTGGAAGGCATGTCCTTGTTTAGATAGGAGTCTAGGTCGGGGCGCCATTGGAGATCGGCTGCTGAGATCCGGGTTGTTTCTTTGAGAATGCGTTCGGCCAAGGCTTTAAGTGTTTTATCGTCGCTCCAATCCACATAGTTCAGGGCCATCAGGGCGGCATTGTTTCCGGCGAAATCTTCATGCGCCCAGACTCCTTCCCCCTCGGTGGGCGGGACGAGGAGGGTTCCGTCATAACCCATGAGCGGGCCAAACTTGGCGCCGTTGGTGTATTGGGTTGCGACCTTGTGCAAGGTGAGTCCTTCGGTGGCGTAGCGCTCGGCACGGGGCAGGGTGCGGCCCAGCCAGTTGACCACACGGCGGGCTTCATCAAAATGGTTTCCCAAGAGGAGCGCCTGTTGATCCAAGACCAGGTCATATTCTGGACAGACAGCACCGGCGAAACTTTCAACGCTGGTGCCGTTGCAGCCGGGCGGGACATCCGTCCGGCCGAAGAAAACACCGAGGTAATAGGTGGATCTGGCGTACCATCCGGCCAGATCAGTGTCAGGCAGGGTGACGGAGGATCGGGCATAAAAGTGACTCCACCATCTTGCGGTGTCGCTGCGGGAAGCGGCATATCCACGTTTCTTGGCTGAAGCCGCCTTTTCCCAAGCCGCTGAGGCAGGATCGCCGCTCTCGTAGGACGAACCCGGGGCGATGTAAAAAGTCAGGGTCTTGCCCGGACGCGTGGATCCGATCCGAAGTGCCTGGGGGTCAAGGGTGATGTTTGCGCCATCTGCAGCGACAGCGAGCGTGGCGACACAGGATTTGGGGCGTGTGGCCGTCACCACCAAGCCCTCCGGCCTGGCGCTTGCGGTGCCGCTCCAAGGATCGTGTTCGTGGGCGTAAACGCCCTGATTCAAATAGATCCGCACCTTTTTATTTGTATCGATTTGAAGTTGAAAAGGGGTGGGCGCATTTGGGGCATCAGTGATTCGAATGACCAGAACACCGTTGGGTGTGACAAAAAGTTCCCGGTGGCTTTGGAAAGTGTGCGTGCCGGTGGTAGCGACCTTAAGGCCCAAGTCAATGGTGAGCAAACCGGTGGCGATATCCAGATGATGCCGGAAGCTGGAAGCCTGTCCGGTGGCGAGGTGGGCGCCGTAGCCGCCGTTTAACTCGAATGGCACGTGGCGGTGCGACTCCTCGTCCCACCAATACTGATAGGAGAGGTAGGGTAAGTGTTTGAGATAGCCGTTGGTATTGATGCCGATGGCCGGGGTCGTGGTGAAGCCAAAGGGATCGATTCGGGCGACCGTGCCGCCGAGTCCCAGACATTCATATTCGTAGTGCGGATGGTGGAGCCGATCCAGTCCGTTTTTTGTGAAGGCGGCCTGATCCAGAGTTGCTGCCCATGGAGGACTGGGCTTGTCGGAGGCTGCCAGCGTTCCGGTGAGCAGACCGGTTATAATAGCAAAGAAGGAAAAGACAACGCGTGTCATGGTGCGGCCCCTGATTCGGTAATTGCCGGAGTCGGCATGAAGTTTCATTCGATCCTGGTTTGTTCTGCCACCGGCAATGTAAGCGATGGCTGCGGTGTTTTTCCGCGGGCGTTGTTTGATGAGAATGCCCAAGTGCAAGGCATCTAGTGGTTGGAAATTCCCCAGGTTTTTTCGGGTTCTGTGCCGAGGTTGAGTTGGAGTGTTCCCCCGGCGACGATTTCCTTGTGATCAAGCCAGCAACGGTTCAACGGGTGGCCGTTGAGTGTGGCCGATTGAATGTACCGCGGGCCCGGTCCGTTGCCGCAGGTGGTGATGGTGAAGGTTTTGTTCCTGCCATAAAGCGGATCGATGCGGATGATGACCGAGTCGAAGAGCGGGGTGAACAATTCATAACGGGTATCGCCCGTGCAGGCCTGGTGAAGGCCGGAGGCGCAGAGCACAAACCAGGCGGACATTTGGCCCACATCATCGTCGCCGCAGCACCCGTAGACATCGCAGCCGTAGGCGTTTTCGCAGACATAACGGACCCATTTCTGGGTCAGCCAGGGCGCCCCGGCCCGGTTGAAGAGAAACGGGATCTGGTGGACCGGCTCGTTGGCATGGTTGTAGAAATCATTCCAGCGGGTGACATCCGGTGTCCTCTCGAAGAAGGTATTCAACCGCGACACAAATTTTTCCGGTCCGCCGACCAGCTCGATCAGGCCCGGAACGTCATGGGGCACAAACCAACCCTGCTGCCCGGGGTTGCTTTCGACGCACCCCCCCTCAAACCAGCCTGTCTTGGGGTTGAATAAGTGGCGATAGCCCTGGCTGCGTGCGGCGAAGCGCCTGGCATCCTCTTCTTTTCCGAGGGCATGAGCCATCTGCGAGAGGCACCATTCATCCAGATTATGTTCGGTTGTGTCGGACAGCGCGCCTGGAAAGTAGCCTTTATCACCGGGTCCTATCTTTTCGCAGGTTTGCTTTGCCATGGCATAAACCTGTTGGGCGTCATAGCCCCGAATGCCCTTGGCATAGGCATCGGCGATAATGGGCACGGCCGGGTTGCCGTTCATGCATCCGCTGTAGGCATTGAGGAACTCCCAGCGTTCGAGGTAGCCTTTATTGCTCTCGACGGCCAGATCGGTCAGCGAATGAATCATATCCTGAACCACTGTCGGAGCAATCAGGGTCATCAATGGATATTGGCTCCGGTAGACATCCCAGCCGCTGAAAATGGTGCGTCGGGTGTAATTTGCCGCGGTGTGGATCTTGCCATCACCGCCAGGATAGGCTCCGCTGCGGTCGGCGAAGGCGCGTGGATCGATCATGGCGCGATACAGGGCGGTGTAGAAAGCGATGCGCTGCGATTCGGTGCCGCCTTGGATTGCAATGCGGGAGATTTCACGGTCCCAGCGGTCGCGCGCTGCCGAGCGAACGCTGTCGAAATTCCAGCCGGGGATCTCCTCCGCCACATTTTGGCGCGCACCTTCGAGGCTGGTGTAGGATATGCCGCTCTTCATGAGCACGATCTCATAGGTGCCGGTCTCGAATTCGGTGAAGAAGCCCAGATGCGCCCCCTCCAGCTCGCGGCAACCCCTGATGACATCAGCACTGGCCATTTGTTTGACGAAGGCAGGGTCTTCATCAGGCAGAGCGCCGCGTCGGCGGGCTCCTTTTGAAATTGCCATGGACCAGATGCCGAAATTTTTGAGAGGCTTGCTGAATTCCGCATGAAAAAAGACGGTGTAGTTCGGGTGCCCGCCGCCATTGCCCCAGCCGCCGCCTTTTTCGGTGCAACGCATCCATCCCTCAATGGAGCGCTCGCCAACCACCTTCACGGATTGCAGTTCTGACGTCCCGCCGATGCGCCGGGCCAGATCGATCTGGATGCGCGATTGCTTGCTCTGAGGATAGGTGAAACGAAGCATGCCACTGTGCGCGGCGACGGTCAGTTCCGCGCGGATGCCATAATCCAGCAGCGATACGGCGTAGTAGCCGGGCGAGGCGGTTTCATTGCCCTTGCGCGAGAGATAGCCGGAGTTGGGGATGTTGACGAGTCCGTAGCTGGTTTTGAGTTGGCCGGTGCTCGGCATGACCAGAAAGTTGCCCAGATCCCCATACCATCCCACCCCGCTCATGTGGGTGAAGCTGAAGCCTTGCAGAGTGCGGTGCTCGTAGTTGTAGCCCGAGCCGTTGTCGCCTCCCGTGATGGAGTCGGGGCTCAGCTGAACCAGCCCGTAAGGGTAACAGGCTCCGGGAATGGTCTTTCCCTGGCTGTCAGCGTTACGTAAAACAGAATGAGTGACGGCGCCGATGAATGGGTTCACATAGGCTGAAGGCCTGCGGCCATTGACCAAAGCCGGCTTGTAACCGGCATCCGCCGCCTTCATGGTCTCTGCACACGCCAGTTGTATCACCATCAGGAGCCCTGTTCCGCACCATCTGCCAGTCCAATTTTGCATTCGTCTCTTTCCTTTCAATTTGTCCGTAATGATATGTCCAAGTGCCGTGCCGGGGCTCTTCCCTTCATAATTCCGTATTTCCTCAGTTGGCACGCGGGTTCCATTGCCGTGAGAAGGTGGTGTAAGCATCAGTGTTTGTGAATGCTGGGCTTGGATTTTGAAGGTCCGGCTTCGCCTTGGATGAGTTGTTTCTCAAGCCACGGTCCCACTTTCTCCGCCCACATCTGACCGTGCTTTTGCAGTCCGTTACTGTTGAAGTGAACCCCGGCGCGATATCCGGCCCGGAGATCATCCGTGTCCGGTCCCTCCAGTGACAAGCCTCGGTCCCAGAGTTTCCTCATCGCTGCACGGAACTCGGGATCGGAGGCGTCCTGCTCGCTATGGTAGGTGGTTTGCGCGGTGAACCAGGGTAGGGGCCAGCCGGCCTGTTTCCGGGTGGCGTCGATCAAGTCCGACATGAATTGGAAATACTGTTCGCCGGTGATCTGGCGGTCTGCCGGATATCCGGCCCTTGCCTGGCCCGCATCGCTTTCCCCCTGATGCCAGAGTATGGCTCGGAATCCATTGGTTCCGAGGGCGTCGAAGCGCTTTGAAAAACGATCGAAAAGCGCTCCGGTGCAGGTCCATTCGCCGGGCCCTGCCGGTGAAACGTGGCCCCCGGTGGTGGGTTGTAGATGTATCCGTGATCCCTTGGGCAGCCACTCGCGAACGCTTGTTCCGCCGTCCGCAATGGCGACAATGCCGATGGGAACATGAAATCGCTCGTTCATGGCGTCTCCGAATGCGGGCATGAAACTGCCGCCTCCGTCCCACCCCCCCGCGCCCTGCTGGGGATCGTTCGCCAGCGCCCACTGCACGCCGCTGAAAGACCCTACATCGCCACTCCGTGTAATCTGGGTTCCGGCACCGTAGTTGCCGGCGTTGGACTGGCCCGCGATAATGAACACCTCGCCGACACCCACATGAGCCACGCTGGTCTCGGCTGAGGTGCCGTCTGCGCCCTGACCGCGCACTTCCAGTCGATACCATCCTCCGGCGGGTGCTTTGATCACAAAGTCGACGTTGCCTTCTTTGGCTTGGTTTTGGAATCGATGCCAGGTTTCATTCGGTTTTCCAGAAAGAGGTTTGCCCAGAAGCCGATATTGCCACTTTTTTGCAATGAACGTCGTTTTGCCCTGGATGTGTAAGATTCCGGCATCCGAGCTTCCACGCTGAATTACCTGATAGTCCGAGGGGCTGGACAGGGCGAGTGTCCCGGCCGCAATTGCTGAGGATGTTTTTAGCACGGCCTGCAATGCCATGAATTGACGGATCCAGTTCAATCTGATTTTCATTTTAGTTGGTTCACTTTTTAACGTCCAAGGGCTGTCGTTTGCCATTTCATCCGCCGCCACTCTGGAAAGCTCCACCGTCATGACCGTGTTGGTTTTGTTCTGTTTTTTCGCCGGCAGCGCTAGGGTGATGTTGTCCATAGTTTGCGTGAATTCAACTGAACACGATAGGATTTTTGCTTTGGGTGGAGGCAAAACGAAGCGGTCGCCGTCCCATTTGAATAAATGGAGACAAACCTTTTTTCCCTTGTAGGTGGAGGCTCCCCAAGCTCCGTTACGGAAGGGGCCGCCGCGAGTTCCATAGATGCTCGCTCCGTTCTTTCGCATCCACCCGCCCATTTCCCGGAGTCGCCCGGCTTGATCTGGTGGGATTTCGCCGAGCGCGTTTGGTCCGACATCCAATAGCAAGTTGGCATCCCCGGTCGCGCAACCGGCCAGCATCTGAACACACCCGCCCAGAAGGCGGATGAAGTCTTGGTCCGAACGATAAGCCCACGCATAACCGCCGGGAGTATGAATGATCATGTTGCAGGTTTCCCACGGGTGGTCATTTTGAAAGGATCCGATGCTTCCTTCGGGCGTGTCATGATCCCCCAGAACGTTGGAGGGCACCGAAGCGGGCGCGTCGCAACCATTGAACCAGAGATTTACCCCGCGATTATTGATGATGATTTGAGGCTGCAGATGTCGAGTCAGCGCCATCAATTCATCCGCATGTCAGAATTTGGTGGAATGCCGCCGCGTCGATCCGCGCCCATCGCCCGGGGAACGCCTTGGCCATGATTTTGTCCGCGACGATGCGTGTTCCCGTTCTGTGGCCGTCGACGTAAGTAGGCGCCCCTGGGATGGCCAAGAGACAAGCGTGAGGAGCGAAGGGTAAATGCAGCAACCGAACGGTGTGGAAAAAAGTTAGCTATAAACGAAGCTGCAACCGGTTCTAATTCCAGCAATTCGCCGCACCCTTGCCTCTTTAACTTCAGGTTCCAAGCACTCCATCGCATCGCCCGCCTCTGCGACCGGAACAACGCCATGGCCGCGCGACTCGGGCGGGGTTGGGGTGCGGGATTCCCATAACTTTCGACTGCGTGGAGTCAAAACGAGAATCGCTGCAATTCGGGGTCCGCGGATTGACAGGTGGCGCCGCCCTGTTTATAAAGACCACTGGATTTAACCGAAACAAACAAAAAACAACTATGGCAATCTCTGTTGGCAGCAAGGCTCCGGATTTCAGTTTGAAATCGAAACAGTCCACCGGCCTGGTGGATATCAAACTCAGCGACAATCTCGGCCAGAAGAACACCGTGATCCTCTTCTTTCCGCTTGCATTTACAAGCGTGTGCACCACCGAACTGTGCGATCTGACCGCAGGCTTGGCGGCTTACACAAGCCTCAACGCCGATGTCCTGGGCATCAGTGTGGACAGCCCGTTCGCGCAGGACGCCTGGGCCCAGAAGGAAAAAATAGGCATCAAGCTGGCCAGCGACCTCAACAAGGCGGTGACCAAAGCTTATGATGTGGTGTTTCCAATGCTCGCCGGAGTGGGCGACACCTCTGCCCGCGCGGCCTTCGTCATTGATAAGCAGGGGATCATCCAATACAGCGAGCAGACAGCCACCCCTAAGGACCTGCCCAACTTTGCCGCGATCAAGGAAGTGCTTTCGAAATTGAACTGACCGGTTCCTTCCTCGCGTGGATTGAACCGTCTCAGGAACGCCGCCCGGCTTGGGCGGCGTTCTTCTTTTCCAGACCGGGCGATCGGGTGTGTTGCCTGCACCTTGTCTCAAGTGCTGTGGAGAACGCGAGGCACAAGTTTGTTGGCGCCGGCTATGGATTCAGGGGGTCCTCGGCAGAGATTCCGGCAGGCGGATGCCGCGAACAGGTTGCTATTCCCGCCCGATCCGACTGAGCTACAGTGCCGAGTTGCGCCTACCCCAGACTTACCAGAAAAACAGGGCGCATCCCAAGGGGACTCTACTTTACTACATCAAGGTTCTCGCGGCAGCATCGTATTCGGCGGCTCAGGGCAATGCCCAACCGGTCATGTGCCGTGGAAACTTTGCGAGCCATCGCCGAGGATTTGCGTGGTTTTTTACGCCCATCTGCCGTCATCGGCAAACAAATTTTTCGACAAACCCGGACTGGAAGGAATCAATCGCGGGTGCAGATGTGGAAGGAATCGGGAGTTAAATGCTTGGAGGTGGGGCCTTATGAAGCCTCTGAAAACAGCCTACACGCGAGGCTAATCCTTAGCATCGGGCCCAGGAACGCCTCTCGTTTAACTCTCCGCGATCGCAGAGTTTTGGAACGCCCGGTTGCTTTTGCTTCGTCCAGATTGAAGCGGAATGAGACAAAGGCCCGAGCGTGGGGCGCACAGGTCAGTTTTGCCAAAACTGCTGCCGCTTTCATCTTGCTCTTAATGGGGGCGTCAAGGAAGTTCAACGTCGGCGAAATGAAAACAGCACTATGATGAGCGGTCCGGAACTGTCAGTAGCCTTCTTTTTTCAGATGGCCTTCATCCTTGGGATTTGCCGGGGGGTGGGTGCATTGGCAAGGCGTCTGGGGCAGCCGCAGGTGGTTGGGGAAATGATCGCGGGGGTTTTCCTGGGGCCTTCGTTGATGGGGTGGCTTTTTCCCGCGTTTCAAAAAACGGTCTTCCCGCCGGAATCGCTGAAGGTGCTTTATGTGGGGGCTCAACTGGGGGTCGGGCTTTACATGTTTCTGGTCGGGACGGAGTTCAAGACCGAGTTGTTCCGGCGCAGGGCGCGGAGTGCCGCCGCGGTGTCACTGGCCGGGATGGTTGCGCCCTTTGGGTGCGCAGTGCTTCTGGCCCCGTGGCTTTTGAAGGTCCCGGGCTTGTTCTCCACCCAGGCCAACTTGTTCGAGGCAACCCTCTTTCTCGGCGCGGCAATGGCTATCACCGCCTTTCCCATGCTGGCCCGGATCATTTATGAGCGGGGGTTGACGGGCACGTCGCTGGGGACGCTGGCGCTGGCGGCGGGGGCGATTGATGATGCGGCGGCTTGGTGTGTGCTGGCGGTGGTGCTGGCCAGTTTCCAAAAGCTCCCGGACGGGAGCGTGGATGCCTTCGTTGCCATCCGGGCGATTGCGGGAGGTGGGGCTTACGGGCTGCTGATGGTTGGTGGGGCGCGGAGACTGCTTGCGCCTCTGGGTCGGCTGGTCGAACGCGAGGGGAAGGTTTCCAGCACCGTGCTGGGGGCGGTTTTGATGCTCTTTTGTCTGGCCGCTTGGGCGATGGATGCCATTGGGATTCACGCCGTGTTTGGCGGTTTTTTGCTGGGGACGGCGATGCCGCGGGGCTTTTTCGCGCGGGAACTGCAGGAAAAGCTTCAGCCCTTTGTTGTGGTTTTTTTGCTGCCTATGTTCTTCACCTTTTCCGGCCTGAACACACGCCTGGACCTGGTCAACAGCCCGTCGCTTCTTTGCATCGCCCTGTGCCTGCTTGCGGCCTCGGTGCTGGGCAAGGGAGTGGCTTGCTGGGCGGCAGCGCGAATGAGCGGCGAGGACAACCGCACGGCATTGGCGGTGGGGGCCTTGATGAATTCCAGGGGACTTATGGAACTGATCATTCTCAATATCGGATTGCAGAAAGGGGTCATCCAGCCGGCCCTGTTTTCCATCATGGTGTTGATGGCGATAGTGACCACCCTGATGGCCACGCCGATTTTCGAGTGGGTTTATGGGCGGCACGCCCGCAAAGCCGGGCTGTTGGGGGATGCTGCAGCCGAGGTTTGATCGGCGGAATTCTCAAACAATCCGGGTCCTTGCCGGAACGGAGGCTTAGACGGCCAGATTGGCGCGGGCGGGGTCGTTCTCCCGGACGGTGCGGCGCATTTTCTTGACTGCCGCCCCCAATTGCGGCGCGGCAAACAGGCTCGTCCCGCTGACGAAGGTGTCGGCCCCGGCCCGGGCGCATTCCCCGGCGGTTTTGAAATTGATTCCGCCATCGACTTGGATGCGGTAGTGCAGGCCCTTTTTCTGGCGCCACTCCGCGGCCTGTTGGAGTTTTGGCAGTGTTTCGTGAATGAAAGGCTGCCCGCCAAAACCCGGGTTGACGGTCATCACCAGCAAAGTGTCGATGTGTGCCAGATGCGGAATTAGTTGGGCCACCGCTGTGGGCGGGTTGACGGCAAGTCCTACTTTCTTGCCCAAGGACTTGATCTTCCACAGCAGAGCGGTGACATGATCGCCCAACTCAACATGGACGGTGAGTTGGTCGGCTCCGGCCTGTGCGAAAGGGGTCAGCAGGATCTCCGGTTTGCTGCACATCAAATGCACGTCCAGGAAGAGGCGGGTCAGCGGCCGGATGGCTTCCACAATGGCCGGCCCGAAGGAAAGATTCGGAACGAAATGCCCGTCCATGATGTCGATATGAAGCCACTCGGCTCCGGAGCGCTCCGCGCGCTGGACTTCCTTGGCTAGGCGGGCGTGATTGCTGGCCAACAACGAAGGGGCGATAATCATCGTTCCTCAGGATAGAGCAGGGGGCTCCGCGAATGGAAGATGGAAATGGCCCGAAGTCGAGCTTCCCAATAAAAAAACGGCAGCCGGAAGGGCTGCCGTTTTAACCCCATAAACAAAACTTTTCAGACCGGCGAGGGGGCCGGAGATCCCAATCCGGGTAGTTTGGGCGGGGCGGTCTTCGGGGGCGGTTCGGGCAAAGGTGTGCCGGCCGGAGCGCCCAGCGGCGGATCAATCTGGGCGGGCGGTTTGGGCGGCGGCGTGAACTGCCCAGTGCGGATGATTTCGTCCACCTGTGCCCCTTCCAAGGTCTCAAACTCGAGCAGATACTTGGCGATGAGCTCCAATTTGTCGCGGTGGACGGCAATGATTTCGCGGGCTATTTCAAACTGTTCGTGGATGATACGCTTGATTTCCTCATCAATGTCCTGCGCGGTGTGTTCGCTGAAGTTCTTGGTCCGGCCCATTTCCCTGCCCAGAAAGACATACTCATCATCGTCGCCATACTGGACCATGCCGACCTTTTCGCTCATGCCGTATTGGCAGACCATCGCGCGGGCCAGCTGGGTGGCCTGCTGGATGTCCATGGCCGCCCCTGTCGAGGTGTCGTCGGAGATGATTTCCTCGGCGATGCGCCCGGCCATCGTCACGGCGATCATATCGAGCATTTCCTTGCGTTTGCGGCTGTGCATGTCCTGCTTGGGCAGATACATGGTGGCGCCCAGGGACTGGCCCCGGGGAATGATGGTGACCTTATGAAGGGGGTGGGTGTGTTTGAGGAGGACATTGACCAAGGCATGGCCGGCCTCATGCCAGGCTGTGAATTTCTTCTCCTCATCCGTCATGGCAAGGCTGCGGCGTTCGCGCCCCCAGCGGACCTTGTCGCGGGCCTCTTCCAGTTCGGCCAGACCCACTGCCTTACGGTTGGTGCGGGCGGCCAGCAGCGCCGCTTCATTCAGCAGGTTGGCCAGTTCCGCTCCGGAAAAACCGGGCGTGCCGCGGGCGATGATGGACAAGTCCACCCCGAGCTCGAGCTTCACGTTTTTGGCGTGCACCTTCAGAATGGCTTCGCGACCGCGGACATCAGGAAGATTGACGGTGACCTGTCGGTCGAAACGGCCGGGGCGGAGCAGGGCGGGATCCAGCACGTCCGGCCGGTTGGTGGCCGCAATGATAATGATCCCTTCCTGGGTGTCGAACCCGTCCATCTCGACGAGCAGAGCGTTGAGGGTCTGTTCGCGCTCGTCGTTCCCGCCTCCCAGACCATGTCCGCGACTGCGGCCCACGGCATCAATTTCGTCGATGAATATCAGGCAGGGTGTGTTTTTCCGGGCCTGTTCAAACATGTCGCGCACCCGGCTGGCACCCACGCCGACGAACATTTCGACAAAATCCGAGCCGCTGATGCTGAAGAAGGTGGCGTCGGCCTCGCCGGCGATGGCCTTGGCCAGAAGGGTCTTGCCGGTGCCGGGAGGGCCGACCATGAGAACGCCTTTTGGAATGCGGCCGCCGAGCCGCTGGAATTTCTTTGGATCCTTGAGGAACTCCACCAGCTCAGAAACCTCTTCGATTGCCTCCTCGATGCCGGCGACGTCTTTGAAGGTGGTTTTGTTGCGTTCCTTGGCGAGAAGCCGGGCTTTGCTCTTTCCAAAACTCAAGGCCCCTTTGCCGGCCATCTTGATCTGACGGATGAAGAAAAACCAGATGAAGCCGGCAATCACCACGATGGGTAGCACGCTCCAAATTACGCTCAGAAGCACTTCATTGGGCTGATGCAGCTCGAACTGGGGCTTCTCCAGGAGATTGTTTTCAATCTTCTCAGTCAAACGGATCCGGGAGCGGAATGGAATCACGTCGGCATGGGCGCTGTCTTTGGCCGGAGTGCCGGCCTTGTCCAAGAACCTCCCCTCTTTGTCGGTGCGGTAATATCCGCCCATGATTTCCGTGAGCGTTTGGGCCGGGGCACTGTAGTTAATGGTGGCTTGGGCGATGAGATTGAGATCCACCTTCTTCTGGAATTCATACTGCGAGAGAATCTCTCCCTGATATTCCAGACGGTCTTTGAACAACACCAGGGCGGTGATGGCACCCAGAATGGCGATCCATACAATCCAAGTTTTTGGGGGCACGCGGAATTCGCCGCCCTTTTTCGTATTCTTGTCGTCGCCGGTCACTTTATTGTCGTCAGCCATGGTATGAAGAGTGCGCCAAACTATCACGGGAAGAAAACTCCCGCAAGCAGGCTATTTAAGGCCGATTCCAGCGCCAAAGCAAGCGGCGATTCGAGGTGGATGATAATTTGAACCGCTCAGAGATGCGGAGTTGCTCCACCCAAAAAATCTCCCCGGCCGCTGTGGCCGCCACCACCAGCCCGTGCCGTTCGGACTTGGGAATTTTCTGATTGGTGAAGAGATCCTGCAGTTTCACGGCCTGGGAACGGCCGCTGGGTTGAAACCTGTCGCCGGGTTCCCAGTGGCGCAATGTGATAACGAGCCCGATTTTATCCGCATCAAACAACTCTTGCCCGGGGTGGGAACAAATCGGCAGAGGTGCGGAACCTGCCAGACGCCGCCACGAAAGCCGCACCGTACCGAAATCAATCGTTCCGGGCCGAATCCCCAAGTCCACCGTCTTGGCGACGCGCGGCGCGGGCGGTGCGGGGGGATGAATCAGATCGAGGTCGCCCCTCTCGCTTCGGCGGACGCTCAGCTGCGGGGAGAGTGTGAAGGGTTGGCCGGGTGTGGTGCGCAATTGCTCCACCAAATGGAAATCCGGGGTGATGCCGGAGTGGATCAGCTGGCGGTGGATCACGCGGCGTTGCACCGCCAGAGGCAGGCTGCCAAAAGCGCCGGGTTTGTCACGCAACCACTCCGCCGCCGCCGCCATTGCCAAGTCCGCCTCCGCCCCGACCAGATCCATCACCCGTGGAATGACCCGGTCCAGCGCGGGTTGGTAGTCCCGCCGCAGCAAAGGCAGGAGTTGGTGGCGCACGCGGTTGCGCAGGATGTCCAGGGACGCGTTGGTGGCGTCCTGATGAAAAACGAGGTTTTTGGCAATGGCGAAGGATAGCAAGTCCGACTTGGACATGTTGAGTAAGGGTCTGACGAGCTGCACCCTTGGATCTCCGGGCGAGGGATTGATCCAGGGCATGCCCGAGAGGCCCTCGCCGCCGCTGCCGCGCAGCAGGCGCAGGAAAAAAAGTTCGAGCTGATCGTCCGCATGATGCGCCAGAGCGATTTTCTGGATTCTCAGGCGGCGAGCGGTGCGAGCCAGGAAATCATGTCGGGCTTGGCGTGC
>Ga0114958_10001917_pt1 | contig 16019 bp, 15 predicted proteins | sample C_130208_EF_Meta_FD_89577 | JGI IMG/M metagenome (GOLD analysis project Ga0114958, IMG submission 89577) | Freshwater microbial communities from Lake Croche, Canada to study carbon cycling - C_130208_EF_MetaG | ecosystem: Environmental > Aquatic > Freshwater > Lake | place: Lake Croche, Canada...
CCCCCCCGCAGTGCCTCTGACCATCCCAGCACTCAATTCGGGGTTGGATGTCAGAGATCCGACTTCACTCAACTGGAGGTGACTTACTTTCCGGACGCTGGGCGGTTCGCGGGTAATTGATTCCAGGCGGGCACTCAATCAATCACTATCCCCTGAATTTCAGGGCGCAATGCGAGATGCAGGGACTTGACCGCTCTGATATTTTGAATTTATCAAATGATTTCCCTGCGAAACAGCACGACCGATAGTCCGAAAAACCCAAAAACCAGGCGTGTTTTCCAGTCCCTTCGCCCCCCCCCGAAGCTCCGTGATCTGCGCAGGGAGCGGGCGGGCTCCTTTGGTTTCACCCTGATAGAACTGCTGGTGGTAATTGCGATTATTGCGATTCTGGCAGCGATGCTTCTGCCGGCACTCACCAATACCAAGATCAAGGCGCAGGGCATACAGTGCCTGAGCAATCTGAAGCAATTGCAGCTTGCCCATCTCATGTATCCGGATGACAACCGAGGGGTTTTGGTGCCCAACCTGGAATCGGACGCGCCAGGGGTCACATGGGTGGCAGGCAATCTCAATTTTGACGGTGCCAACGCGGACAACTGGAACACGGCGGATCTGAGCGACCCTCAATACGCATTGCTTGCGCCTTATTGCGCCAGACAAGCAGGGATTTACAAGTGCCCAGCCGACCAAAGCTTTGTCACCTCCGGCACCAAGCGCATCGCCCGGGTGCGCAGCGTTTCCATGTCGGTGGCGGTGGGCGATCCGGTGGGGGACGTGTGGTTGAATTACCAAGTCAAGAGTCCCGCCTACCGTATTTTCATGAAGAGTTCAGATCTCAGCGCCGTCGCCGCCTCAAACATCCACGTCTTTTTGGATGAACATCCCGACAGCATCAACAACGGGGCCTTTGGCGTCTGGATGTCCGATGTGAACAACCCAGGCAATGCCTGGATCTTCGATTACCCGGCCAGCTACCACAACGGGGCTTGCGGGTTTTCCTTTGCCGACGGGCACGGGGAAATCAAGAAGTGGCTGGATGCACGCACCCGACCCAAGCCGACTTACAATGGAATCATCACCCTTGGTTCGGCTTCGCCCAACAATCCGGACATGATCTGGCTCACGCAGCGCACTTCGGTGGCAAAATAGAACTGAGCCCTACAACAAAAAACGGCTCCACCGGGGGGCAATCCGCCATCCATGGTGAAGCCGATGAGAGTTGGGTTGGCCGGTTACTTTTTGGGTGAAATGGGGCGAATCTTGATGTTACGGAATGAAACCTGACCGTGATCGCCCTGCAGGGAAAGGTAGCCGCGGTTGGATTTGGCGAAGAATTTCATCTTCCCGAATTTGCTCTTGGCCACACGGCTATTGAAATCATCGCTGCCCAAGACGTATTCGAAGTATTTCACCCCGTTAATGATGTGCTCGCATTTCTCGGGAGAGATGACCAGGCGGATGTGGTTCCACTGGCCCACCGGCTTGGTGGCATCGAGGGTCTTGCCCGTCTTGGGATCCACCGGGGGTTCATAGAGGGCGTAGAGCCAGCCGCAGCGGACCGGGTCATGCGCCTCAACATTGTCTTCCAACTGGAATTCGGGGCCGGTGGCCCAGACGGATTTTGCATCATCGGTGACGTGATACATGATGCCGCTGTTGCCGGCGCGGGAGATGTTGTATTCCAGCTCCAGCTCGAACCAGTCAAACTGCTCGCTGGTGACCAAGTCGCCGGCGTTCTTGGGGTCCACGCAGGCCAATGTTCCATCTTGGACCTGCCATCCGGAGCGGATGGTGTTGGTTTTAAAATTACTCCATCCGGCGGTGTCCTTGCCGTTAAAGAGAAGTTTCCAACCGGCCGCCTGTTCCCGGGAAGAGAGTGTGTTGGGTTGGCCGTGACAGGCGGCACAATTACGCGTGCTGCAGGAACTCAACGCCAAGGCCAGGACGGCCAACGCGGAAAGAATTGTTTTTTTCATGCCCGAACCTTGCCAAGCCTCCTCCAGGCGGGTCAAGCAGGAAACCGGCCTGGCACAAATGAACGGGGGGCGTGAAAGGCGGATGAAGGTTCCTGTAACTCAACTGGGGTATTGACCTTGCGTGGGCCTGACTCCACTTTAACGCAAATCCATGTGCTTTGACACTGCATTAATACGCTGCCACAATCCGGCCACCAGCTATTTCCTGAAAAAGACACTATGAACCGCCCCCATACGACCGTATCCAATTCCTCCGGACCGAGCCGCCGCGGCTTCACCCTGATCGAACTCCTGGTGGTCATCGCCATCATCGCCATTCTGGCGGCCATGCTTCTTCCCGCCCTCTCGAAGGCCAAACTGAAGGCAACCCTGGCGGCTTGCCGCAGCAATCAGAAGCAATTGGCCTATGCCTGGCATATGTACGCCACTGACAATCAGGACACCATGATGTCCACCACGATTGACAACACCTACTACGGCGGGGGCGGATATTTCGACGCTTCCTCGACGCTATCAGCGAACGTGGCGGTGGCCGAACAGCAGGCCAAGGAGCAGTTGGCAACCTCGCCCCTCTTCAAATACGCACCCAACCCCGCAGTCTTCCATTGCACCTCCGACCTGCGCTACCGCAACCTGAAAGTCGGCAACGGCTGGGCCTATGCCAGCTATTCCAAGGCGAACGGCATGAATGGGCAGGCTTGGAACATTCAAAACACCTACAAAAAACTCAGCAGCGCCCCCTCCCAAGCCTTCATCTTTATCGAGGAAGCCGACCCGCGCGGCTACGAGATGGGAACCTGGGTGATGGACAAGACCGGATGGGTGGATGGCTTTGCGATCTTCCACGGCTTGGTCTCCACATTCTCCTTTATCGATGCCCACGTGGAATCCCACCGCTGGACCGACCCCCAAACCATCGCCGCGGCTCAAAGCTTTGCCCAAGGCAACAGCGTCTTTGGCTGGGCCGGGGGCGGCACCACCAATCCGGATTTCGTCTGGATGTGGCAAGGCTACCGTTTTCCTGACTGGACCCCTCTTTGAAATCCCCGTCTCTCTTTTCCAATTCTATGCATGACTTAACCTCACGCCCGCCGACAGTCGCTTATGACTCTCGTCGGGGGTTCACCCTCATCGAACTGCTGGTGGTGATCGCGATCATCGCCATTCTGGCAGCCATGCTCCTGCCGGCACTGTCCAAAGCCAAGGACAAAGCCGTGCGGGCCCAGTGCCAGAACAATGTCAAACAGATCACTCTGGCGATGCACCTCTACTGCGCCGACTCTAAGGACTTCCTGCCCGACCCCAACTGGAATTCACCTTGGATCCGCCGGGGTTGGCTCTATGATGCCTCCGGCGGTTCCGTGCCCAACCCTTTCACGCAAGGCTTCAAGCTTCCCCCTCAATCCGCAGCCTATCAGGGCGGATTACTCTGGGACTATGTCAAGAGCATACCCGTCTACCGCTGTCCGCTGGACCGAACGGATGTGTCCACCTTTTCGCAGCGGGCCCAATTGCTGAGCAGCTATCTCATGAGCGGCGTGGCGGGCAACCAAGGCAACACACCCTATAAAACCACCCAGTTCCGACAGGACGCCATCATCTTCTGGCAGGCTCTGGAGGCTAATCCAGGCGACTTCAACGACGGATCCAGCTGGCCAACCGAGGGCATCACCAAGTTGCATTCCATTGGCACAACCGTCGGGGTTGTGGACGGCCATATTGAATACCTCAAGACCGTGGACTTTTACAATGAAGCGGCTAACCCGGCAAAAAACAGGTTGTTCTGTAACCCCGGCAGCATCGATGGACGCTGACGCCCCCCTGCCCTGACTTTGCGGATCACCGACCGAACCCCAGCCCATGAAAAAATCTCTGCAGAAAAACTCCACCGCTCTCCTCCTGATTCTGGCGACTGGGATCGTTCCCGGTTGCCAAAAGAAAACCGACGCCGCCACCGAGCTGGAACGCACCGTCAAGACCTTGGCTGCCACCCCTGCTCCGGTAGCACCCACGACCCCGTCATCCGGGCTTCCGGGCCCGACAGTTTCCGCGGAAGTCGGCCAGGCCCTGACCGCCTTCAAATCGGGAAATTATTCCGATGCGATCGGCCACATGGAAATGGCCCGCACCCACCCGGCCCGCACGGGGGCTGAGACAATGGCGGTCCAGGATGCGATGGCCGCAGTCATGGCAGATCTCTATACCCGCGCCGCCAATGGTGATGCCGTGGCCCAGCAGGCCATCAAGCAATACCAGGAAAACCGCAACCGGCACTAGCAGCCTGCTGAAAAACCAATTCCGCGCGGGATCACAAACCCCGACGCTTTGGCCAAATGCTGTTGGGAGGCTGTCAGTGCGCCTCTTCACGCAGGCTGGGCGAGTCCATTGCGCGTGGCACCCGGCGGATCCGAAAACTGTGGTTCGGAAGACCGTCGCCGCCGCTCACCAGCCTACGGGAATGCACGGCGCAGATTTGCTTTTAGCCCAATAAAAAGTGGCTTTTATTGATTCTTGGCCGGAACGACCCACATTCACCTCAAGAAAATCCCAAAATATTCTTGAAGATGCCTTTTCTCATCGGCGCTCCAAGCGCCTCCTTACTTCGTCAGCAACAGGGTATTAGGGCAAGAGAGTGGCCCGTGTCTGAGCCATGTTCTTTGCGCTTTTAGATTTCAAGCTTTGGCCTTGTCTTCGAAGCTCCAGCGAAGCGTCCTGTCTATAGCCAACCGGCCCATCACCCCGTGCCTCTCCCCGCCGGGCGGGGAGAGGGTGGCCGCAGGCCGGGTGAGGGGATATTCCCAGATACGCCTCTCGTGCCGCCCCTACGGGGCTAGGAATTTATGTTAGGACGCCTTTCTATAGGCATGCCGCGCCGATGACGCCGAGCCTCCGGCGCGTGAAAACCAACACGTCTGATGCGCTTTGCTCTTCGCGCTTGGCAACCCCAAAAGCCCCTCCTCACGTCGGCGGCCACGGGGCGGAAACACGCGCCGGCCCCCCGATTCATCGAATGATAAATTGCGCCTTCATACTCCATTCGCAACTTCCACGCCGTGCCCTCATCAAGCCAAATTCAGGAAAACGAGACATGACAGGGCGCTGAAAGAGTCCTTCACCAACGCGCCGAAATGCTCAGGCGCAAAAGAAACCTGGCTGCGGATGGATGTGCGTATTTCCTTCGAAGACAACTCCCTCGGGTTCGATCCCTAGAGCGTCGCTACAGGATGCAATAATCTGGGCAACATGCGAGCCAGGTTAGCTCAATGCGGTGAGGATTTCTTTTTGACCAGTGTCCCAAGCCGGGGTGGAATCCCCTCAAGGTTCCGGCAGGGCCTGTTTTAGCAGGGCCAACTGCGCAGGAGTATACGGGAGTTTCAGCGCCTCCGCCCGGCCGGCCGGAGACATCTTCTTCCAGGCCTTTTGCAAGGCATTCACCATTTTCTCAGCGCTTGTCTTGGCGGCCAAGGCTCCGAACTGTCGCTCCAGAAAAACGAGGCAGAGGGCATCCTCCAAAATGCAGGTTTCCGGGTCCTGAGGAAAATCCCGTTTCAAATTCAGCGCCTGCACCCGTTCGATAATCTCCCCGCCATAGCCGGCGGCCCTGAGAACCTCGCCGGATTTGCGGGCATGGAACCGCTTCAACTCGGCACGCCATTGCAGATAGCCCGGCCGGGTCATCGGGTAGGAGTCTCTGGGGATTTCCCAGCGGCACAGATGCTGGCTGCGGGCGGCCAGCCGCAGGGCTTCCGAGGCCTGTGGGCAAAGCTTGAGCACCCAGTCCGTGAGCCATTGGGCGTAGATCAATTCCCTCGGATAGGAAGATGCCCCGCAAAGTTCACGGTTGGGATCGCGGGCGTTTTCCTCATCCAAGCGGCTCAAGGCGGTTTCAAAGCGGGACGGATCCGCAGGTTGAAAAGAGGTATTCATAGGCGTATCACCCGGCCCTGCTGATCAAGGGTGGCGGCGAAGGGAACCCGGTCGCGCTCAAGGCTAAACACAACGTCGTCCTTCAATTCAGGCATGCGCAGCAGTCGCCGGCCATTGCGGGAGAGATTGGCGGCGGAGAGCGGATCGGCCGGTGCCCGCTGAAAAATCTGCCGGGCCATCAACGCCGAATCCGCAACACCTGCGGGATCGAACCCGTCCCAAAGCAAATCGCATAACGCGCCTGCCCCCAATGTGTCCTCATAGGCGGCCTGCTCCAGCGTCCCGCTGCACACGACCAACAATGTGTCGCACGACGTCCGGCGCACGGCCTGCGCTGTGGCGGCGAGGTTAAGAAAAGATCCGACCAAGACACTTCCCGCACCGAGACAAGCCCTGATGGCGCGCGTTCCGTTTGTCGTCGTGGTCACGATGATCCGATTGGCGACCCTCTCCGGAGTGAATTCCCGCGGCGAGTTGCCCAAATCAAACTCCACCCCGCAAGCCTGAGCGGCGGAAATGCGCAGGCCATTGCGCTCGCCGGCAAGCAACGCCTCCGGGTAGCGGCGCCGCAGCTCAAGCGCCTCTGCGATGTCCAAGGCCGGGATCACCGCCGCAGCACCGTTGGCCAGGGCCGTCACCATGCTGGTTGTGGCGCGAAACACATCAAAAACCACACACACGGTTCCGCTCAGATCGCGGCCGCACAGTGCCCCGAATTCAGCGGGGGTGAACAGGACTTCGACGGTCTTCATCGGATTTGGGTGCGCATATAGTGGAAAAGATATTGCTGGGCATAGCCGGCGTTGGGACCGAAATGGGTTTCGGAAAAGCGCCTCAAGCGGGCGGCGGACATCCGGCGTTTGGGGAAATAAAGTTCTTGGAGTGCTTTTAATATCCAGACATCCACCGGAAAAGCCGCGGGAAATCCATAGGCAAAAAGCAGCACGCAATCGGCGATCTTCGGCCCCACGCCGGGCAACCGGACCAGTTCGGCGCGGGCCCCTTCGAGGGATCGTCCGGAAAGCGCCTGCAAATCAACCTGTCCGCTGGCCACTGCGGCGGCCGTCTCACGAAGATAGGGGGCGCGAAAACCCATCTTGCAGGCGCGCAAGTCCGCCTCGCTCACCCCGGCCAGCCTCGCGGCCGAGGGAAAGGAATACACCGGCGACGACCCTCGGGCCACCGCCAAGGAATCACCGAAGCGCTCGCACAACAGCGCCACGATCTGACGGATTTGGACAATCTGCTTGGTGGAAGACAGGATGAAGGACGCCAGGCATTCCCAAGGTTCCTGGCGCAACAGGCGCAATCCGCGACAAGCGGCCACCGCTCTGCCCAGCGGCCCGTCCGCTGGAAAAGTCGCCAGCACAGCGCCCAAGTTCAAACCGGTCTGGAGATACTCCGTGAGCCAACCCCACTCAATCTGAGGGGTATGGCTGAATGCCTTCAGGCAGCCCCCTTCAGCCAGCAGCCGCACGGGACGCGACCCCACCACCCCATGCCAGCCGTCCTCACGGCCTTCCCAGCGGAAGGCCTGACCGGACCCAAGAGTGGCGGCAAGATCGTAATCCCTCACGGGAAAAACCGCGGTGTGCGTCGCCTCGGTCATCTTAAGTTGCGGCATTCGAAAAGCTGGATAACATGAAAAACCCGGTCATGATAGAGCACGTTGCGGATGCCCAAGTCGGTGACGGAGTCGAATTCCTGCAGTAGCCGGGCGGGGGGTGGCTGGGGTTGCGGGGAAGGGAAAACCTCGAGATTGGTTCGGCCCGCAATCCAGCGCGCGGGCCAGTCGGCCGCCAACGGGGGCAGGCTCAACTCCTGGAAAAAAACAGCATTCTGGCCGGTGCGGGCTCCGGCATAACCAGGCCAGAAAAAAAACTGGTTGACCGGATGATCCGAGGTCAAGTGGTAGACCAGAGGATTGACGGCGGCATTGGTTCGCGCTTCAGGGAGATAAAAGGATGTTTGCCCCACTTGCAGATAATGCCCCGCCACGATGAAAACCGGCTTGCCCTCGCCGAGGAGTTTTTGCCTGGCCTGCTCGACCAGCGCCGCCATCCCGTCATAGCCCCGCACTCGAACCAGTGGATCGACCCTGGGCGGCAGGTTGCGTCCGGTGATTCTACCCACCAGTTCGGATTCATGAGCCAGCAAGACAAAGATCGAGCCGGTGGCCAGCGCTGCGGCAAACCCGGACTTGGCGATGGGCGGCAGTCCCGCTTTCCATCGATCGCTCCAATAGAAGGCCGCAAAGCAGAACAAAGGGAGCACCGACGGTGCGATCCAATTGGGCAGCACCCGCGAATGAAGGGTGAAGAGCAGGTAGGACAGAAAGAGAGGCGCGCCCATACTGAAAAAAAAGATCTGCCGCACATCCCGGCACCGCGAGCGCCAGAAACCGGCCACGGCCCATACCAGGGCCAGGAAGAGAAAAGGGTTCAGCAGCAGTGCCTCGCTGGCGAGGAAATCAAACAGGTAATTCAGCGTAAACCGCCAAGGCTGGCCCACAGCGGCATTGGCACCCACATGCTCCACCGTGATCCAGTGGTGTCGGGCATTCCAAAGAAGCACCGGTGCGGCGCAAAGAAGATTGATCAGCAGGGCAACATAGGGCCCCGGTTTGCGCAGATGGGACCGCGCCGGTTTCCACAGCCCGAAGAAAACGATCCAGCAGAGAATCTGGAAAAGCTCTGTGTATTTGCTCAGAAAACCCAACCCCATCCACAAACCTGTCCAGACCCATTGAGATGTTCCCCCCTCAGGTTGCACCGCCCGCCAACCCGCCAGCATCGCCGCAGTCCAAAACAGCACCGAAAGGGGATCCACCGTCAACAAAGTCGACCCGACATCAAGAAGAGGCGTGACCGCAAGAAGGAGCAGAAGACAAAAACCAGTGCGGGCACCGACCTCCCTCGTGAAAAAACGCAGGATCAACCAGGCCAAAACCGCGGCAATCACAGGGGCAAAAAAACGCACCCCGAAAACGGTGTCGCCGAAAACCCCCGTTCCGAGCCATTGCGTGTAGGCAATAAGCGGCGGCTTGCTGAAATAGGAAAGCGCCAAATGCTTGGACCAGAGCCATTGATAGGCCTCATCACCGCTCAACCCGATCAACCCGCTGCGCAGATAACCCAGCCGGGCCAGCAGCAGAATCCCGATGAGCCCATAGCCCAAATGCAACCAATGCCCGTCCGGATGGGATGCGCCCGATTGCATCGGTGCGGGTTGGGTGGAGAGGCGGGGATTGATTAACGAGGGAAACCGGCCCCACCAGAGCGGAAACCACTTGCGGCCGATCAATCCCCAGAGGGCGTCGGCCAGCCAGACTCCAGCGGCGGCATAAGCCGCCCCAAGCAGCGCCCCGGCCAGCACATCACTCGGATAATGAACTCCCAGATAAAGGCGTGACACCGCCACCAATGAGGCCAGCGGAAACATGAACACCCAACTGCGCCGGTAGTAAATCAACAGGATCGTCGCGCCAGCGAACCAGTTGGCGGAGTGCGACGAGGGAAAGCTCGAGTAGCTGGGCCGCACCCCGCCCGGCCCGATGATAACAGCCCCCCGGTCCGGAGCCAGGCCGCCGGACACGAAGCGGCGTTCCTGCAGACCCGGCAACCGAACGCCCTCCTCCACCCCGGGCGGCCGCGGTCGGCCAACAGCGTGCTTGAGCGTGTTGCAGACCAGTGAGTCGCCGGGCCAAAGGATCAGCGCGAGCATTCCCACGCAAACCCGGCCCCGGACATCCCCGCGCCAAACCAAGCCGATGCCGGCCAGAACCGCCGCAAGCAGAAACCACCCCTTCGAGCCCTGCCCGCTGATCACGGGCATAAGGGCGTCCAAGACGGGACAACTCAACGTCCGGTTGACGAAGCGGAACAGGGAGAGATCGATGGCATGAAACCAATGCACGCGGCCAGTCTAGCGGGTCTTGCTCAAATGAAAACCCTCTTTGCGCAACCCGTGATCATCAATAGACCACCAGCGAGCGGAGGGGCAGGTCTTTGAGCTTGTCCCGGCCGTTGAGAAACCGCAGCTCGATGAGAAAGGAGAACTGGAGGATTTCGGCGCCGAGCTTGCGCACCAGCGAAGTGGCGGCGGCGGCGGTGCCGCCCGTGGCCAGCAAATCATCAATCAGCAGCACACGACTGCCGGGGCGCAGAGCGTCCTGATGGATAGCGACCGTGGCGTGCCCGTATTCCAAGGCGTAATCCTCCTCCAGCGTTTTCGAGGGCAGTTTCCCCTTCTTTCGCACCGGCACGAAACCGGCCTGAAGCTTCAAGGCGGCGGCGGCGGCGAAAATAAAACCGCGCGCATCTATCCCCACCACCGCGTCCACCGACCCCGGTTCGAACCCCTCGCAGAGCAGGTCAATGGTGGCGGCGAACAGCCGCGCATCAGCCAAAACAGGCGTGATGTCTTTGAATTGAATCCCCGGCTTGGGAAAATCCGGAATGTTGCGGATGGACCGCTGAATGTCGGCGACGGTCGGGTGCGGCTGGGTCATGAGATGAATCAAGTGTGGATGGCTTCGAGTTTTTCGATCATTTTGCGGAGCTTGCGCAGGGCGATGTTTTGAATCTGCCGGACACGCTCCCGGGTAACATGGAATTTCCCGCCCACTTCTTCCAGCGTTTTCTCATTGCCGCCGTCACGCAGTCCGAAACGATAGCGCAGAATCGTGGCCTCGCGATCATCCAAAGCCTTGACCATCTCCTGCAACATGGCCGTAACGGTGCTTTCCTCGAGCTGCTCGTAGGGCGTGTCGGCGTTCTCATCCTGCACCACCTCGGCAAAATTATTCGAATCCTCGTCTCCGATCGGCGCATCAAGCGAGGCGGGGCGCACGGCGGCCATGCGCATCTGCGCCACGCGGCGAGCGGTCAGACCCAGATCCTCCCCCAGCTCCTCATCCGTCGGTTCGCGGCCCAGCTCCTCCTGCAGCTTCATCGCCCGGCGCCGCATTTTGGAAATCTTGTCCACCAGGTGCACCGGCAAACGAATGGTCTTGGACTGGTTGGCCAGCGCACGCTTGATGGACTGCTTGATCCACCAGGATCCGTAGGTGGACAGTTTGCCCCCTTTCTTTGGATCAAACCGTTCCACGGCTTTCATCAGGCCGATGTTGCCCTCGCTGATCAAATCCAGCAGCGGCAGGCCGATGCCCTCATAATCCCGGGCGATCTTGACCACTAGACGCAGGTTGGCCTTGATCATGTGCTCGCGGGCTTTCTTGTCCCCGCGCTTGATCCGCGCAGCCAGTTCGATCTCCTCTTGCGGAGTGAGGAGTTTGACCTGGCCGATTTCGCGGAGATAAAGCTTGATGGCGGTGTCGCCATCGTAGCCGCCCCGATCCTGATCCCGAAGAGGAACCTCAGGGACGACGATCAACGGCTCTGCCGGGGGCAGAAGCGCGGGAGTTGGAGTTGCCAACGGCTTGGTGCGACGCCGGGGCGGAGAAGTTTTGCGTTTTTTAAGTTGTGCCACCATAACCCTGTGGAAAGGACCTTAGGGGCAAATCGGATATGCGCAAGCAAATTTATAGACACAAATTCGCAACCGCAATCCAGCCCTCAAACGAATGCGACCCGCCTCTCAGAAAAGCCCCGCCATCCACCGCGGCGGCGGCGCACAAACGGTTCCGGCCACACCGCTTGAAAACAACACGCAGCCCCCATGCATCCCCTTTACCGACGCCCGCCTGGCACGGCAACTCGCTCAGCCGGCCCCGGTCCAGCCTGAGCGTGACCAGACTGAAAATGGCGCTTGTAGTTCACCTGCATCCCCTCAAAATCAGCTTATTCAATCAAGTCTCAAATCATCCCCCGCTTAACCGAAGCGCCGCCTCTTACAAACCCCAACCCCTTCAAATTCGAGACGGGCACTCTGCCGGGCTGCGCGGATCGCCGTGCTCTTTTGCCGGCTGCTTGCTGCGGTTTTCCCCTTCGGGGCAGCGGCGCAAGATGACGCGGTGTTGGGGCAGATTCATCACGCCGCCATTGTGCCGGATCATGGCGTTCCAAAATTGACGATCAACGGCCAGCCGGTGCTGCCCTTTATTTTCTTTTTCAACACCAGTCGCTCCACGGAACAGACGCGACATTATTTGGAGCCGCAGCTCAAGGCGGCGTCGGAAAACCATGTCCACCTCTACTCGCTGGACTTTGTGGGTTGGCCTTGGATTGAGGAGCAGGAAACCGCCGGCAGGGGTTTCAGCTGCGCCGACGGGCTGCTGGACCGGTTTATTAAAGTGGATCCCAAGGCCACCTTCATCCTCCGATTTTACGACACACCTCCAGAAGGCTGGAAGGGCGGCGCTTACATTCCGCCGGACGAGTTGATCCTCTATGGCGACGGAACCAAAGGCCCGCCGTCAATGGCTTCGGCATATGTCTGGAAGCACTTTCAGCGGAGCCTCAGGCGGATGATTGGCCGCTATGAGTCCACCCCCTATGGCCCGAGAATCCTGGCTTATCATGCCTGCAACTCCAGCGAATGGTTCGAACCTGGCTATCGGGAGAGCGGCCCCGACTACAGCCCGGCAAACCAGCGCGCCTTCCGCACCTGGCTCAGAGGACAATACCCGACACAGAGGGCCTTATCCGATGCCTGGAACAAACCTGGGGCGACCTTCGAATCTGCGGAAGTTCCCCGGGCGGAAGCGGGCCGTTTCCCCATTCGTGGCACCCCGAAAATCCACGCGTTTTACGATGCCCGGACCGGACAAGACTGGGTGGATTTTTCCCGCTACAGCAGCGAAGCCACCACCCGGCGGGTGATGGATATCGCAAAGTTGATAAAGGAGGAAACCAACAGGCGCAAGCTCACCCAGTTTTTCTTTGGCTATACCTTCGACCTCCCCGGCAGCATCAACGGTCATCTCGACATCGAGCGTCTGTTGCGCTGTCCGGACATCGATCTGCTGGTCTCGCCGATCACCTATGGGGATCGGGCTGCCGGCGGTGCGGGAGGCTTCATGAGCGCAGTGGATTCGATCACCGCCCACGGCAAATTGTGGATCAACGAGGACGATATGCGAACCGGCGTCATGGATCGCAAATACATCACCGATTCCAGCGGGCAAATTGCCGCAATAAACACCCCAGCCAAGGATTTCAGCGAAACGAGCAGTCTTCTCCAGCGCAATCTGGGAAGTCTCCTGATGCACCGCGCCGGAACCTGGTGGATGGACCTGAGTGCCGCCGGCGCTTTCAATGACGTCCGCCTCTGGCAGATGCTGGATGAAAAAGGCGCAACGCTCTACCGGGAAATTTATGCTCATCCCACCCCATATCGACCGGAGGTGGCGGTGATTATCGATCCGCGGGCGCTCTACCATGTCAGGAGCGATTGGGATCTTCCGGCCAATGCCTTGGGCGCTTTGCGCAATGCCAGCGGCAAGACCGGCGTGCAAACCGGATATTACTTCCTCAGCGACTTCATCGGAGGCATCGTCCCGCCCTGCAAAGCTTATTTATTCGCGAACGCCTTTTGTCTGACCGCCCCCGAAATAAAAGCCATCCGTAAGCGGCTGGATCAGGAACGGGCAACCGCAGTCTGGCAATACGCCCCGGGCTATCTGGGCCCGGACGGGCCGAGCGCGCTGCAGGCAACCGAACTGACCGGGATTAAACTCGTCGTCAACGATGGCCCGCTGCACAGCATCGGCCAGGGGTCGCTGCAGGGCCTGCAGTGGGGCACGGAACACCACGCCTCACCACGACTTGCCGTGGCGGATAAGGATGCGGAACCGCTGGGACGCTATCTGTCGGACAAAACAATTTCCGCGGCGCGAAAAAAAGCGGGCGGCCATCAGTCCGTTTTCTTCGGGGATGTGGCTCTGGGCAGTGAGGTGCTCAAGGCCATCTACAAGGAAGCCGGCGCGCATGTCTGGACTCAAGGCGACGACGTCATTCAGACCGACGGCACGGTTCTGATGGTGCATTCCGCAGAAGCGGGAATGAGCCGTATTTCCCCTCCAGCCGGAAAAAAACTCGTTCCTATCTGGGGCCGGCTTGATGGGCAGGACGCTCAATCCACCCGCTGGTTCCGAATCGTGCCTGACTGAGAGCCGCCATGCTTTGACGTGACAAAACCGCAATGCAGCTAGCCATCGAAGCCCGGCCCGATCCAACCCGTTACCGCCTCACGCCGCCATTTTGAACTATTCCACTTGATTCTCCACCCACAGCAACCCAATGTGGAAACGAATCCATCTCGATGAAAGCGCCGCCACCGTCTTGAGCATTATGTCGCAACAAACCCTCCGTCATGCCGGCAAAACCGGCTTCACTTTGATTGAGTTGCTCGTGGTAATCGCGATCATCGCCATTCTCGCAGGCATGCTTCTGCCAGCCTTGACAAGGGCCAAAACAAAGGCCCAAGGGATTCAATGCATGAGCAACCTCAAGCAGTTGCAGTTGGTCTTCCTCCTCTATCCGGATGACAACAACGACAACCTGACCTCGTCGGGTTACACGGCCCCGGTCGAAGCCACCGCATGGGTCAATGGTTGGGAGGACTTTAACGGCGCCAATCCGGACAACACGGACCCGCGAACCTTGACGGATCCCAGCCGGGCAAAGTTCGCGAATTACCTCACCGGAATCGGAGTTTACAAGTGCCCGGCCGACCGCAGCGCGGTGGTCGTGGCCGGCAAGCAAATCGAACGGGTCCGCAGCCTGAGCATGGGCCAGCAGTGGGCGGGCCCCGGCGACTGGCTCGATCCGGCCGGCCCCGGAGTCAACGTCTCGTCGAAGAAATACCGGGTCTATCCCAAGAAATCCTCCATTGACAGCCCGGCCATGCGTTTTGTTTTTCTGGATGAGCATCCCGACGGTCTGAACGCCGGCGGCTTTGCAAACATGATGGTCGAGAATCCCGCCAGCGCCCGGATCATTGATTTTCCGGCCAGCTCGCACGGCGGGGCGGGTGGAATCTCCTTTTCAGACGGACACGCCGAAATCCGCAAATGGCGCGACCCGCGCACCCGACCTCCGGTTTTCTACAGAGACAACATCTTAACCCTCAACGTCAGCTCGGCAAACAACGAGGATATGATATGGCTTTCGGACCGCACATCCGCACTATCCAAATGAACGTTTCCTAAAGGCAGACACAACACCCGCCAATCAAAGGGGAAGTGAGCACCGGCCCGGGCCGTGCCCGACTTTGAGGACTGAGGATCAATCTGGAGGATATATTCACGGCACCCTCCGGCATCACGCTTAACTATCCCATCATCGGCTAATTCGGGCCGACCCTTACCGGGCGCAACACATCTCCGGCGCTTCACCCTTTGCGGGGGCGCCAAAAACAGCCCAGGTTTGGGGGCGCAAGTTTGGATTTACAACACCGGCCCTGTTTGCTAACCATGGAAAGGAATTTTTACATCTAACCATGAGCAATCCTTTTTTGACCCGGGGCCTCGACGAGGTTCATGTTGACGACAGCGCGATGACGCTCAACGGCACGATCAATCGCACCGGCACGCTGCTGGTGATCTGCCTGGCCAGCGGGGCCTATGCTTGGAGCCAGCATCTTGGGCCCGGCACGATTATCGGCTCGCTTATTCTGGCTTTGGTTATCGGGTTGGTGGGGTGTTTCAAGGCGAAATGGACCCCTGTGCTGGCCCCCGTCTACGCCCTGCTGGAAGGCTTGGCCATGGGCAGCATTTCCCTTTACTACAACCTGAGATACCCGGGGATCGCCCTTAATGCGGTGCTCCTCACCTCCGCGGTTCTTTTTGCCCTGCTTGCCCTTTACACCACCCGCATCATTCGGGTCAGCGACGGACTGCGAACGGGCATCTTCGCCGCAACCGCTGCGGTCGGACTTGTCTATTTTGCGACCATGCTCCTCAACATCTTCGGCGTCCACCTCCCCTTCATTCATCAAAGCGGCCCGATCGGGATCGGCATCAGCCTCGTCACTACCGGCATTGCGGCGGCAAATCTGCTGGTGGACTTCCGCATGGTGGAGGATGGAGTGCGTGCCGGAAAACCTAAGTTCATGGAGTGGTATTGCGCAATGGGCCTCTTGATCACTCTGGTCTGGTTGTATGCGGAACTCCTGCGGCTGCTCAGCCGGCTGAACGGGTCGAACAAATAGCCC
>Ga0114958_10001921_pt1 | contig 16002 bp, 17 predicted proteins | sample C_130208_EF_Meta_FD_89577 | JGI IMG/M metagenome (GOLD analysis project Ga0114958, IMG submission 89577) | Freshwater microbial communities from Lake Croche, Canada to study carbon cycling - C_130208_EF_MetaG | ecosystem: Environmental > Aquatic > Freshwater > Lake | place: Lake Croche, Canada...
GAGAAGGACCTGGTCCTCCGTGGCCTTGACCGCTCCCTCGGTGGAGCGCTCGGCATGGACCGGTTTCTCGCTGGGTCGGGTTTCCGGCGGGGCTGCCTGATTGGCTTCGTCGGCTCCAGTGCCGAACGCGGAGAGGGTGGAAAGCAAGGCCAATGTGCCGATGACGGGGAGCGGTTTCATGATGGCATCAGGATGCAAAAAGGCCGCCGGGAACATCCGGCGGCCTTCGTTGGCTGAACTTGTTGGCAGGATCAATGGCGGAGGAACACGCGGGCACCCTTCACGAGGGCGACCGGTCCCTTTTTCACCTTCGTGATCGGGGCAATTGGAGCGACCGTCTTTGCCTCTGTCGCCGTGCCAGCCTCGTCCTTCCCGGCCTCATCGGAAGCGCCGGCACCATGGCCCGGCTCACCGGCGGCACGCGGTCCACCACCGGCCATGTTGTAGAAAATCACGTCCGGGTTCTCCCCGCCACTGCCGCGCGTCACCCAGTCGATCGGCACTTCGTCGCCAGGATAGGGAAGGACCTCGACGTCACCGGGTTCCTCGGGCTCGGTGACCTTGTCATCGGCTGGAGGCGTCTCATTGTCGGAAGGATCCGCAGTGGGTTCTTCAACCACCGGCTTTTCCGGAGGCGTGACTTCCGGAGGCATGACCACTGGTGGTGCGACTTCTTCAGCGATTACGGCCGAGGCAGCGCTGAGGCCAGCGACGACTCCGAGGATGGCGAGTTTGGAGTAGAGTTTCATGAAATGTTGTTTGGTAACTTCGGAAACAATCCGCTGAACGCGGACAATCTGGATCAGTGTTTTTCAGAATAAAATCCTAAAATCGTCCGAAATCCAGCTGCAACCGGGATTGCGGGTGACAGAAGATGGCCGTCGGGCTACGTTGATGGCTGAACTGATGTTGGTTTTTTTCAGAGATCACTGGCGCGATGGGATCGAGATCCTGATCCTAGCGATCGGTGTGTACCAGATCTATCGTGCGTTCCGGGCGACGCGTGGGGCGCAGATCTTGGTGGGACTCGGCGTGATTTTGGTCGCATTCACCCTGCTGTCCCAGCTCTTCAAGTTCGAGGTCATCGGCTGGATTATCACCCGTGCCGCCGCGCTGCTGGCCTTCGCTTTGGTCGTGATTTTCCAGCCCGAATTGCGCAACGCTCTCGCCCGACTCGGGGGCAGCCGCATGTTCTCGTTTTCCAGCACCCGCAAGCTCGCCTTCCTTGAACGCTTCGCCGATGCCGTGATCGTGCTTTCCAAGAAGCGCGTCGGCGCGCTCTTTGCCATTCAACGGGGGATCAGCCTGAAGCCTCACCTCGAGACCGGAGTGGTGCTCGATGCCCAGTTCTCGCCCGAGCTTTCGATGAGCGTGTTCTTTCCCAAAAGCCCGCTGCACGATGGAGGCATGATCATTGCGGATGACCGCGTCGCTGGCGCCGGCTGTGTGTTTCCCGTCAGTCAGCGAGAACTTCGCGACCGCTCGCTCGGCCTCAGGCACCGCGCTGCCATTGGCATCACCGAGGAATCCGATGCCGTGGTCGTGGTGGTCAGCGAGGAAACCGGCAGCATTTCCATCTGCATCGACGGCGCGCTCCAGCGGAACCTCAGTGAAAAGCAATTTCGCGAGACGCTCGCCCAGATTTTCATCCCCACCAACGCCGCATCCGATGAGACTGAAACTGACGAAAAACTGGGTCGCGAAGATGCTGTCGCTCCTGCTCGCGATCGCGATCTGGTTTCTGATTAAGGGCTACCTGAGTGAACCGGTGAAATCGGACAATCAGGGCAAGATCCCCAAGGCCATCCCGGTGAAGGAAGGCGGGTGATCCGCGTTCATGGGTGAAGGCGGATGTGGTCGATCAAGCGCACCCCGCCATAGAACCCCGCCACCGCCAGCACGGAAGGTCGGAGGATGGCGGAAACCGGTTGCAGCGTCTCGGCATCGACCACTTCAAGGTAGTCGATTCTGAAAAACGGCGAGGCAAGCAGATGCGTTCGGGCGGCTTCGAGGAAGACTGCCGCATCGCGCTCGCCGTAGGGGAGCAGGTCCCTTGCGACGATCAATGCCTGCCGGATCCGTGGCGCATCAGCCCGATGCTCGGGAAGGAGACGCACATTCCGCGACGACATCGCCAGTCCGTCGGATTCTCGGATCGTTGGGTGGCCGATGATCTCGATCGGCAAATGCAGATCACGAACCATTCGGCGGATGATCGCGAGCTGTTGGAAGTCCTTTTCGCCGAAGACTGCCGCCGCCGCATTGGACAGCTGGAAAAGTTTCAAGACCACCGTGCAGACACCGTCGAAATGCCCCGGCCGTGTGGCGCCGCAGAGGTGCCGGGAAAGCAGTGACTCGGTCACCAGGATCGAGCGGTCGGTGGCATACATCGTGCCAGCGGTCGGCACGAACACCAGATCCGCGCCTTCCCGTTCGCAGGCTGCCAGGTCGGCCTCCAGTGGTTTCGGGTAAGCGGCGAGGTCGTCCTGGCGATCAAACTGGATCGGATTCACGAAAATCGACACCGCCGCCGAGCCCTCCGGCCCGGCGAGTTCCCGCGCCCGGCGGATCAGCGCGAGGTGGCCCTCGTGGAGCGCGCCCATGGTCGGCACCACCACCACCCGCCCTGCCGCCCGGCAGTTCCGCTGGAACACGGCGGGATCTTCAATCACTTGCATGGCCGTCCGATGCCATCCAGAGGGGAATTTCGCGAGAAAAAACCCTCGGAAAGCAAGCTCCCGGATGAGCGTTGACGGGTTCCAATTTTCCGTTCAACGTCCGTCATCCGTTCGGACTAACCTCATCCACCAACCATGACTCTCATTCGTACATTCCTCACCGTGGTGCTCGCTGCCTCGCTTTCCGGCGTCTCCCTGGCTCAGGAAGGCAAGCTCAAGATCGCCACCGTCGACATGCAGCAACTCTTCAAGGAGTACTACCGCACCAACGACGCCCAGAAGCAGATCAACATTGAGCGCGCTCGCATCCAGAAGGAGAACAACGACCGCCTCACTCGCATCCGCGAGCTGGAGAACAACCTCGCTACCCTTCGCAAGCAGTTCGAGGACCCCGCGAGTTCCGATTCCAAGAAGCAGGCGGTGTTCAAGGACTGGCAGATGCAGCAGCAGGAAGGCATCGCCCTTGACCGTGAGCGTCGCGAGTTCCTCCAGCGCAAGAACCAGGCGCTCAACGAAACGATGGTGCAGCGCATGAAGGGCATCCTCAACGATATCCGCAAGCTGGTCGAGGAACAGGCCAAGGGTGAGAACTACGACTACGTGTTCGACAAGTCTGGTCTCAGCACCTCACAGGTTCCCTTCCTCCTCTATACCAAGGACGCCACGGACATCACCGCGGTCCTGCTGAAGGACCTCAACAAAGATGCTCCAAAGGAAAGCCTGCCTTCTCCTGATGCTCCGGAATCCGAGAAGCCTTCCCTCACTCCGCCGGCTCCGGTTGGCGATCAGTAACCGTCTCTGATCGAAAACCCCGAGGTGGCATTCGCCCTCACTCTTTCCGAGCTCGCCCGTTTGGCCGATGGTGACATCGTCCGGGGCCGGCTCGATTGGTCTTACACCGGCATGGCCGCGCTCGATGCCGCCGCGCCGACGGATATCAGCTTCCTTGGAAATGAGAAATACCGGGGACTTTTTCTCGCCACCTGCGCTGGCGCTGTGCTGGTGCCGCGAGGCGAGAGTGACGGACCTGAGACCACGGCTCTGATCGCCGTGGACAATCCTTCTCTGGCCTTTGCCGCAGTGGTGAAACATTTCGCCGCGACGTCCCGTCCGTTCGAGCCCGGTATTCATCCGCGTGCCTCGGTCGATCCAACGGCAAATCTGGATCCTGCGAAAGTCCGTGTCCACGCGGGTGCCGTCGTGATGGCTGGCGCGGTGATTGGCGACGGTTCCGATATCGGTCCGAATGCGGTGATTGGTGTCGATGCAGTGATCGGCTGTGATTGCCTGCTGCACGCCAATGTCTCCGTTCGTGAGAGATGCGTGCTCGGGGATCGCGTGATTCTCCAGCCAGGTGCCGTTGTGGGCGCGGACGGCTATGGGTATGAGTTTGTCAACGGTCGCCATCTGAAGATCGATCAGGTCGGCATTGTTGAAATTGGCAGCGATGTCGAACTGGGTGCGAATTCCACGATCGACCGCGCCCGCTTTGGCAAGACAGTCATCGGCGAGGGCACGAAGATCGACAATCTGGTCCAGATCGGCCACAACGTGGTGATCGGAAATCATTGCCTCGTCATCGCGCAGACCGGCATGGCGGGGAGCTCGCGCCTGGGGAATTATGTGACTGTCGCCGCCCAGTCCGGAGTCGCCGGGCACGTCATGGTCGGCGACAAGGCCGTGCTGGGTGCCCGCACCGGCGTCACCTCGAATCTCAAGGGCGGCCTGACCTATCTTGGAAATCCTGCCCAGCCATTTGCAGATGAGCAGAAGCAGAGGGCGCTGGTAAGGCGCCTGCCGAAAATGGTTGAGGATCTCAAGAGGCTGAAGCGTGATCGCGACCAGTAGCGGCCGGGCCCTTATGAAGGCCGTTGTCCATTGACGATGAACAACGGAGTGGTGCTCAAAGAGCTGTGAGCGCGAGGTAGGCCTCGATTTCCTCCGCCGGATTGTGGGCGCGCATCAGGCTCTCGCCGATCAGCACGGCATTGGCGCCCGCATCCAGCACGCGCTGGGCGTCCGCGAGGGTCTTGATCCCGCTTTCGGAGATCAGCAGCACGTCCTCAGGCACCTCGTCGACCAGTTGTTCGGTGGTGGCGAGATCGATCTCGAAGGTTTTCAGGTTGCGGTTGTTGATCCCGATCAGATCGGCTCCGAGTTCCAGCGCGCGCTCCATTTCCCAGAGGTTGTGCACCTCCACCAGCACGTCGAGCTGGAAGGCCTTGGCTTCCTCGTAGAGCTTCCGCAGCAGCTCGTCATCAAGCGCCGCCACGATCAGCAGGATCGCATCCGCACCGCAGACGGCGGCCTCATGAATCTGCACCGGATGAATCGTAAAATCCTTCCGCAGCAGGGGCGCTGAGGAAAATTTTGAAATCTGGGTCAGATAAGCGAGCGAGCCTTGGAAGTATTTCTCGTCGGTGAGGATCGAGAGACAGGAAGCGCCACCGTCGAGATAGCGCCCGGCCTGGCGCACGGGATCAAACGACGGATCGATCAGACCGACCGATGGCGAGGCCTTCTTCACTTCGGCGATTACCCCGAGTTTTCCCGGGCCACGGTCGAGAGCGGCGCGGAAGCCGCCGAAGTCATTCCGTTGCAGCGCGGCGGCCCGCAGTAGGGCGGCGCGTGGCATCAGGGCTTCGACTTCCTGGTGCTTGGTGGCGATGATTTGGGCGAGCTTGTCAGACATGGCGGGGAAAGGAAATTGCTTTGGCCGTGGCGTCGGCGCTTCACGGAAACTCGAAATTGGTATTCCGGCAATGGTTTCTCAAAAAAACTCTTGCGCCGGGTCAGCGGTTGCGTAGAAAGCGCCCACGCAAATCGCTTTGCGGGCGTAGCTCAGTGGTAGAGCGCCACCTTGCCAAGGTGGATGTCGTGAGTTCGAATCTCATCGCCCGCTCCATTCTCCGTCCGCGCGCAAGCAACCTTCTGGTGGCTTTTTTATTGGTCCGGTTCCGATCCCTTGCTTTGGAACTTGGGACTTTCCTCTCCCCGTCATGTTCGTCTGGTCGAAACTCTCCGCTGCGAAATGGATGGATGCCTGGGAAGAGCGCTTCGCGGGCAATCCGAACCTCGCGATCGAAATCATCAAGGGCGGCAAGTCGGTCCGCGTGCAGGTCTATTGCGATACCAAAAAAGCGGCATCGGCAATCGTGGCGCGGTTCGGCGGATCGGTCCGGGAAATGAAGAAGGACTGGCATCGTGCCGAGGTCGAGTTGCCACGAGCGATCAAGGTGCGGGATGTGTTTCTCGTTTCCGGCGAAGGACGTGCAAAGGAGCTGGCGGCCATCCGGAAAGCCAATCCGAAGCGCCAGGTGATCTCCATCCCTCCGGAAATGGCCTTCGGGACCGGCGACCACGCCACCACCTCGACCTGCCTGCGATTGCTGGTGGATATTTCCCGTGAGCGAAAGGGCGCTGCCTGGACCGCTGCCGACCTCGGCACCGGCACCGGACTGCTGGTCATTGCAGCCCGGAAACTCGGGTCCGGTGCTGCGTTTGCCTGTGATTTCGACCCCTTTGCCGTGAAAGTCGCCGGAGAAAACCTTGTCCGCAACGGCGTCGAGGGCGTCGAGGTGAGGGAACAGGATGTTCTGAAATGGAAGCCCCGCAAAACGGGATACGACGTGGTCCTGGCGAACTTGTTCTCCACCGTCCTGATTCAGGCATGGCCGGTGATCGCGAAATCCATCGCTCCCGGCGGGGACCTGGTTGTCTCCGGGATCCTCGCCACTCAGGCCTGGGAAGTGTTCAAAGCCGCCGCGGCAGAGGGGATCGGGTTCACGAAAGTCATCCGGAAAGGGAAGTGGGTCACCGCGCGAGGCGGACGGATGGTGGATCTGGTCGAGCGGGCGGGGGAGTGATCTTGTCATTACATTTTCCGTTTCTTTGCCATTTCACTTGCCACTGGTAGGGGGCAGCCTCCAAAACAGCGGCCCGCTTCACCCGGGAGGGCGCGCGAGCAATCCAGTTGCACCGCCCGGTCCGGCGGAAAACACCTACCGCGCGCTTCTATGGACAGCATCTCATCCCGCATCGCCCTCGTTTCTCCCTCGCTCACCCTCGCCATCACCAACCAAGCCAAAGCCATGCTGGCCCGCGGCGAAGAGGTTTACGGCCTTGCCGGTGGCGAACCTCAGGCGGACACGCCGAACTTCATCAAGGAGGCTGCCATTCAGGCGCTCCGCGATGGTCACACGAAATACACCCCCGCTGCCGGTATTCCCGAGCTGCGTCAGGCACTTTCGGAGAAGCTCCTCACGGACAACGGACTCACCTACGACCCCAAACAGATCTGCGTGACGTCGGGCGCGAAGATGGCCTGCTACAACGCGATCCTCGCGGTCGTTGAGGAAGGTGACGAGGTCATCATCCCGTCTCCTTACTGGGTCTCTTATCCGGAGATGGTCCGTCTCGCGGGCGGTGTCCCGGTCATCGTGGAAACGAAGGAATCCACTGGCTGGAAGATGACCGCCGAGCAGTTCGAGGAAGCCATGACGCCAGCCACCAAGATGGTGATCCTCAACAGCCCGGGAAATCCAACCGGTGCCGTTTACACCAAGGAAGAACTTCTCGCCATCGGTGAGATCGCACTGACCGAGGACATCGTCATCCTGTCCGACGAGATTTATGAAAAGCTCGTCTATGGCGAGGCAAAGCACATCTCGATCGCCTCCCTCAGCGAGGAGCTCTACAATCTCACGATCACCGTCAACGGCTTCTCGAAAGCCTACGCGATGACCGGTTGGCGCCTCGGCTATACCGCCGCGCCAAAGGCCCTCGCCGAAGCGATCGAGAAGATCCACAACCACACGGTTTCAAACGCCACCAGCTTCGCCCAATACGGCGCCGTTGCAGCCCTGACTGGCGATCAATCGTTCATCGATGACCTCCGCGGCGAATACGACGTGAGCCGGCAGTTCATGCTCAACCGTCTGCGCGGGATCAACAACGTCCGTGTGGTCGAACCGCAGGGCGCCTTCTACTTCTTCGTTTACACCGGAGCGCTCGGGTTGAAGTCGATCAACCTCTGCGACAAGCTGCTTTCCCGCTACAAGGTCGCGGCCGTTCCCGGCATTGCCTTCGGCTACGACGAGGGAATCCGTCTCAGCTACTGCACCACACTGGACGTCCTCAACGAGGGACTGAGCCGCTTCGAGCAGTTCTGCCGCGAGCATTGATTGCCGGATGTTATTCCGATTCACCCAAAGCCGTCGCCGGGTTCTTCCTGCGGCGGTTTTGTTTTTGGCGGGATCGGGATGGTTGACCCGCGATTGGCGAATGACTTAAACCAGCGGCACGATGGTCATCAGCTAGCTTTTCATGAGAAGAAAATTCCCAGCAGTTCTGCAATGGCGATGGTGGAGCTTTGAACTCAGTCTCCTGATCCTGCGGTTTGCCCACCGATCGCTCTCGAGCATCGCTCCCTATTCCCCGCCGCACGTCGAATTTCCCGCAGAGCAGCTCAAGCCTTTCGTCGCGGCCGAGGTCCGGGAATCCACGATCCCGGGAGCAGGGCTAGGTCTTTTCGCCATGGATTCCTTAGACCCTGGCATCGTCATCGGTGAATACATCGGAGACAACATCGACTCATTTTTCAAAGCCCTGCGGGTGCCGGACATCAAATACCTCGCGATGTGGGAGAAGCTGGACGGGGCGATCGACGCGGCGCGTCATCCCGGAATGGCCATGCGCTATGTGAATCATCATCCGGATCAGGAATTGTCGAACATCCGGTTTTGGGCGGAAGGCAGCCGTGTGTTCCTGGAGACCACCAGAAGGGTGGAAGCTGGAGCGGAATTCTTTGCGAACTATGCCGAAGTCTATTGGCGGCTGCTGAGGATACACCCTGCGGCCCCGCCTCTCGTTTCATTGTAGCCTTCTGGCAATGCCAAGGATTCCGTTTCCAAGGCTTCATTCGGATGAGATCTTCCAAAGGCATCAATTCAAAGCAGCGTCTCCGCGATTTCCAGCCACTCGTCGGCGAGGTTCTTGCTCCATGACGGAGCGGGCTTGCGGGCGCGTTGATACCAGTGAGCGGCATTTCCCAGATCACCTTCCTGGCGATGCAGCCACGCGTGGATCCAGGCACCGTCCGGGTCGGGAAGGTTCTGGCAAAGATCATGGGCCTCATCCCAGCGTCCGGCCCTGGCGAACCAGAGTGTGCGGGCGGTCTCGGAAAGACCGGGTGGCGGTTGTGAATCGGTATCGACTGACGTGGAGAGATCTGCGGCGTTCATGAAATTTGGAGTCGCATCGGCTCGCGGGCTGCTTACCTTTAGGCATGATTGGCAGGTCTTTTCAATCCGTCATCCCACCGCTGTGCCTCCTGATGATACTGGGGGCTTCATTGGTAAACGCCCAGCTCCCGACCTTCAAGGGCCAGCCGTGGTTGGGCTACTTCGCCGTGCATTTGCAGCGGGATTACCAGTTCAGGCTCGATTCGGAAGGTGAGGGCACCGTCGTCCCACTCCAGAAATCCGGCGAGCCCATCACCAAGCTGCTCCATCTTCCGGTCAAGATCTTCATCGAGGAGAAACTGCCGGATGGAAAAATCGTCGCGCGCGCGCTCAAGGTGGATTCCCTTGCGAGCGCCAGCCAGGCAAAGGAGAGATTTGACAAACTGACATTCACGGGGAAAACCGCCGGTGATGCAGCTTTCGAGGTGACGCTGGAGGCACAGGGAGCCCGGGTCCGCTATGGCGGTCGTATCACTGACAAGGGCACCTTGACCACCAACCCGATCCAGTTTTGTATTCAGGTCAGGTTCCCAATCGCATACAGGCCCGCCGATCTCATCAAGAAGGACATTATCAAGGAGGCCAAGGACGCCGAACTCAAGGTCACCAGGCTGGATGGGAAGCGCTTCAAACTGCCTGCCAACAAGCCACTCGCGGAGCCGCCAAACGAAGTGGCGAACAAGGACCTGAATTTGGTCGATGTCGAAATCGGAGCTTGGCGGGGGATGGAATTCGAGTTCTCCGCGACTCCCCACTCGGCGATCCGTCTGGAGACCCCAGATTCCGAAGGACTGCTGAGGGGATTTCTGGTGAAATGGTATCCAGATGCTGCGACCGACCCGAAGGGCGAATCCAGATTCGAAATCGAGGTGAAGTGAGCGTCGGGGAAGCACCGAAGTACACTGTTGCTACTTTCTAGGTTCTCGCGTACACCGATTCGGTTTGAAGCCAATTTCTTGCGTTTTTCTTTCCAAAAATCCCCCATTGAGAGGTCTTAATTTTGAAAAATTCAGGGGTTATGATCGAGATCTAACATAAAATTTCAAATCGCAATTCCCTTAAATCATTGGTTTTTAGCGATTTAAATTTTAATTAAGAAGACTGAGAAAACTCTTGATTTCTTCGGTGTACTCTGGTGTATTTGGCGGCACTAAAGCGATCGCCACACCGAATTGAGCACCAACAGTCAGCGCTACGGGGGATATTTCTCCTACAAGATGGACCCGAAGTTTCGGGTGTCCATCCAGCCTGGTTGGCGTCCAGCCAACGGTGACATTCTCCGCCTCCAGGAATCGAAGGCCCATGGAATGCCGGTGATCAAGGTGCTCACCCAAGAAGCCTTCGATTTCCGGGTGAAGATCATTGAGGACAGCGACCTCAGCCCGGGAAAGAAATTGGATAAAATGGGCAATCTCTACATGCGCTGCCGCGAGGCGTCTGTGAACGAGCAGGGCAAGCTCCTGATCCCAAAAGAACTTAGCGAAAAGGCCGGGATCGCCGCCGAGGGCGAGGTCGTCCTGGCTGGTCGCGGTCTGCACTTCGAAATCTGGAGCAAAGCGAATCACGCCCGATTGCTCGCGATCGCCGACGAGGACGAGGACGAAGACGAACTCGGCATCAATTGACCACTCTCCCACACCCCAACGGCTGACATGCTGTTCACCCCACCAACTCTGATGCTTGACGCGGATCACCCCATGGTGACCCCGGTCACTGCCGCCCAGGCATCCGAGTTGGGAACATTTTCCATGAATGCCATTCGCAAGCTGCTCGGGACAGCGCTTGTGAAACCGGCTTACCCGGTTGTTTGTTCCGCTCCTGGCTGGTTGTCGGGGCGAACACCGGAAATTTTCCAGGCTGGGCGGATGACGGATCTCGGGACAGACCGTCAGTCGCCATTCAATCGGATTGCCCGCGCCGCTTCTGGCTGGTTGTCGGCGCGGGCACTCCAACTTTTTTCGATCCAGCGTGAACAGCACCTCGGGACAGGCCTGTTCGATGCGCTTCAAGTTCCGGTCGCATGCACCGCTCCTGGCTGGTTGTCGGGGCAGCGGCCGGAAATGACTTTGGCTGGGCGGGTGACGAATCTCGGGACAGATCGTCAGTCGCCATTCAATCGGGTTGTCCGCGCCGCTTCTGGCTGGTTGTCGGCGCGGGCAGCCCACTCTCTCATGACAGAGTCTGCTCCGCTCCTTTCCGCCTCGGACGATGCGTCGGGCGAACTTCCGCATTACCACCTGTCGGTCTTTCCGGCGGAGGTCGCGGAATGGATGGCAGCGGGCCCAGGCAAGCTGATCATCGACGGCACCCTGGGCGGTGGCGGTCACAGCGAGGCCTTTCTGAATGCGGGAGCCGACGTGCTGGGAATCGACCGCGATCCTGAGGCCCTGGCTCATGCCTCTTGCCGACTGGCTGACCACGGTGCGCGCTTTAGCACCTGGGAAGGAAATTTTGCAGATCTCGAAGAGACCCCCGAGGTCCAAGGGGGGAAACAGGCCGATGGTCTGCTTTTGGACCTCGGGGTATCTTCGCGACAGCTCGATGCGGCGGAGCGTGGCTTTTCCTTCATGAGGAATGGTCCGCTCGACATGCGCATGGGACCCTCCAGCCCGCGCACGGCGGCGGAGGTGGTCAACAGCTGGTCCGAGTCGGAGCTTACCAAGTTGATGTTCGAGTATGGTGAAGAACCCAAGGCCCGCCGGATCGCCAAGGCCATTATCGAGCGCCGTGCCCAGCGCCCGTTCGACACCACGCTCGATCTCGCAGATTGCATTGAGAAGGCGATCGGACGTCACGGTCGGACCCATCCCGCGACCCGCACGTTCCAAGCCATCCGCATGGCGGTCAACGAAGAGCTCGAATCCCTTTCGAAAGCACTCGAAGCTTCGGCTCGGGTGCTCAAGCCGGGGGGGCGATTACTCGTAATCACCTTCCATAGCCTGGAGGACCGAATGGTGAAGCGGTTCCTGAAGTACCGCTCCTCCGCCTGGCTCGATGAGCCGGGCTGGCCCGATCCGAGGCCGAACCCCGATTACCAGTTCCGCCTGTTAGTGCGGAAAGCCGTGGCTCCCACGGCGTCTGAAATCTCCCTGAACCCCCGGGCCCGCAGTGCAAAACTGCGGGTCGCCGAGCTTCTAGTCCCAGCATGAACCATCGCCGCGACGAAAACCCTCACCGTCATCGCTTCACGTTCCTTTCGATGTTCGTGGGCGCCATCGTGGCCGCCGCCGGCGGCATTCTTTACGTTTACTACATGAACCGCCAGGTCGAGACCAACCGCGAGCTGAAGCGGGTCGAGATGCGGATCAAGGAGCATGAGCTGGTGATCATGAATACACGCCGCTTGATCGATGACGATCTCGGCCGCTATCTGATCCGAGAAAAGCTCGTCCAGCAGCATTCCTCGCTGAAACCGATCGCGCAGGGCGTGGTCGAGGACGTGCAACCCAAGCAGCCGCGAACCGTCGCTTCGGCGGTCCCTTGAACTCATGCTGCGCTCGTTTCACAGCCGGATATTGGTCGTCTGCTCGGTTCTTGTCGTCGGGCTCAGTGCGCTATCCATGCGGTTGATCCAGATCCAGCTTCTTGACCGCCAGCGTTATGCGGAGAGCTCGTGGAGCACTTATCATCGGGTCGAGCCCATGCCAGCGATGCGTGGCACGATCGTCGATTGTCACGAGGAAGTGCTGGCCCGCAGCCTTTCGGTTTCGTCGGTGATGGTGGACCTCAACCACCTTAATGACGAAAAGATCGCGGCGTATGGCCTCGCCTATGCGGATGCTGTTGCCAGTCCGAAGTGGGCGGGTCTCGATAGCCGCAATCGCAGGGCGCTCATCTACCAGCTTCGTGGGAAGATTCTCGAGCGCGACGCGCCGGAGGTGATCATTGAAAAGCACAAAGCCTATGCCATCAGCGTTCTTTCCCGACCCTTGGGCATGAGCCGCCAGGATCTGCGGGAGAAGATCGAAGGGGGCAAAGGAATGTACTTCGCCATCGCCAAGGACTTGTCCGGAGACGTGGCGGAACCACTGCGCGCCGCCATCGAGGACAGCGGAATTCGCGGCTTCCAACTCGAGAGCTCGTTCAGGCGCTGGTACACTTCCCCGACCCTTGCCACGCATGTCGTCGGTTACACCGGCGAGAAGGTGGAACGGGACGCGGAAGGCAAGGAAATCCATAAGGTAGAGGGCAAGGCTGGAATTGAATCAGCACTTGAGAGCTATCTGGCGGGACGCGATGGTTGGCTCGAGCACCTCAGCGACTCGCGCGGGCTTCCCCTGCCAGGCGACAGCGGCAGCCTTTTTCCGCCGAAGGCGGGTCTGAACGTCCAACTCACGCTCGACATGGGCATCCAAGCGATCGCGGAAGAGGAGATCGACGCCGCGCTTGCCGAATACTCATCGAAGAAGGCGGCGGTCATCATCATGGATCCCAAGACCGGAGCGATTCTCGCCATGGTCAGTCGGCCGAATTTCGACCTGAACATTCGTGATGAAGCCATGGTCAGGAACGGCTCGAATTTCGTACTGCAGGCTGTCTACGAGCCGGGTTCAACGTTCAAGATCATCGCCTCTTCGGGAGCGTTGAATGAGGGACTTGTCACTCCTCAAACCACGATTTTTTGCAACAACGGATTATTCCAGGAAGGACCCATCCGGGTGCCCGATCATTCTCCTTATGGAAATCTGACGGTCGAGGGAGTGCTCCAGAAGTCATCGAATATCGGAGCGTACAAGCTCGCTAGGCAGCTCGGCAGCGATCGATTTTACAACTATGTCCGTCGTTACGGCTTCGGCGCGAAAACCGGCATTCTACTGAGTGGAGAGGTCAATGGCATCGTCCGCAACAGCGGCAACCCGGTGGATTTTTCCCGCGCCAGCTACGGCTACGCGCTGAACGTCACACCGCTTCAGATCGCCTGTGCCTACAGCACCATCGCGAATGGCGGCGAACTCTTGAAGCCGCACATCGTCAAAGCGCTGGTGGCCAACGATGGGTCGGTGGTGGAGCACTATGACCGCGAGGTGGTGGGCCGCGCGATCAAGACCGAAACCGCCCGCAAAATGCGGACGGCACTGGAGAAAGTGGTCGACAAACTTGGCACTGCTCCGCTCGCTGCCGTACCGGGCTTCAGGGTCGCTGGTAAAACGGGCACCGCCATCATGCACAACCCGAACGGCCACGGCTATCTCGAAGGCCACTACACCGTTTCATTTGCGGGAATGATGCCTGCCGATGACCCTGCATTTGTCGCGGTTGTCGTGATTGACGATCCGCTCACCACGAAGGTGACCCGCTACGGTGGCACCATCGCCGCTCCCGTCTTTGGAAAGATCGCGGCCCGCCTCGCCACCCGCATGAATTTGAAACCTACCGAACCGGTCGAAGCCCCGCGCTTGACCTCTGCCGCCCGATGATTCTCCGCGCATTAGTTTCCAAGCTATCCCGGGCCACCGTCGCCGGCGCGCTCGATGTGGAGTTGTCGTCAGTCACCGACGATTCCCGCATCGTCGCGCCGGGAGTGCTCTTCATCGCCGTTCGTGGCGAAGTGGTCGATGGCCATCGGTTCATCCCGAATGCCCTCGCGGCCGGAGCTCCCGTCATCATGGCGGAAACCGCGCCGCCCGCTGGATTGATGGAGGGTGTGACGTGGGTGCATCTCGGCGATACCCGCGCCGCGCTCGCGATCTGTGCGAGTGCGTTTTTCGGCGATCCCTGGAGCTCGATGGCGATGGCCGGGATCACCGGCACCAACGGCAAGACGACCACCGCTTTCCTGCTGCACCACTTGATGAAGACTGCCTGGCATCGCGCCGGATTGCTCGGCACGGTGGTCATCGATGACGGCGAAACAGTCGAAACCGCGCATCAGACAACGCCAGGCTCGCTGATGCTTGAGGGCCTGCTCGGCCGCATGCGGGATCATGGCTGTCGTGGCGTGGCGATGGAAGTGTCCTCGCACGGCATCGACCAGCAACGGGTCTCCCATGTCGGCTTCGATGCCGCTGTTTTCACCAACCTTACGCAGGATCATCTCGATTATCACGGCACGATGGAGAACTACTTTGCCGCGAAAAAATCGTGGTTCCTGGCTCTCGCCACCGATCCGCTCGGCAAGAAGCCGACGGCGGTCATCAATGTCGATGATTCCTATGGCCAGGAGCTTGCCGAAGCACTCTCGGGAAAAATGCCGGTGGTGCGATTCGGCTTCGGTGTGCACTGCGAATTCCGGGCGAACAATTTCCGCCAGAACGCCCGGGGCATGGAGTTTGAGCTGACGACGAAGACCAAGTCCTTCCTCGTCCGCGCGCCATTGATCGGACGCTTCAACGTCTACAATCTGCTCGCTGCGATCGCTGCTGCGAGCGTTTGTGGAATTCGCCCGCGGGAGGCGATCGCCGCGATTCCCGCAGCACCGCAAGTGCCGGGACGGATGGAGAATATCGGCCACGTCGGAGGCGCCACGGTCTTTGTCGACTACGCGCACAGCCCGGATGCCCTGGAAAATGCCTGCCGCACGCTGCGCGAGTTGAATCCGCGTCGGCTGATCACGATTTTCGGTTGTGGCGGTGATCGCGACCGCGCCAAGCGCCCATTGATGGCGGCCGCGGCCTCCAAGAACAGCGATCTCTGCATCATCACTTCCGACAATCCACGCAGCGAGGACCCCATTCAGATCATCCGTGAAATCGAAGCCGGGATCAATGGAGCGCCGACCACCAGCATTCCCGACCGGGCCGAGGCGATTTCGTCGGTGATCAAGGCCGCGAGAGCGGGGGATATCGTGCTGATCGCAGGAAAGGGTCACGAGACCTACCAGCAGTTCGCCACGGAAACAATCGACTTCGACGACCGCAAACACGCTTGGAAGGCCCTGCGCGAGCGCACGGAAGAGACCGAACGACCGTGAACACCCTATCTGCCAGCCAGCTCGCAGAAATCCTCGGCGCGACCGTCGCCGAGGGAAATCCGGCTGCGATCGTGACGGCTGGAGTGTCCACCGACACCCGCACGATCCCATCCGGCGCAGCCTTCTTCGCGCTCCGCGGCGACCGCTTCGACGGGCACGGGTTCTGCACCGC
>Ga0114958_10001923_pt1 | contig 15993 bp, 15 predicted proteins | sample C_130208_EF_Meta_FD_89577 | JGI IMG/M metagenome (GOLD analysis project Ga0114958, IMG submission 89577) | Freshwater microbial communities from Lake Croche, Canada to study carbon cycling - C_130208_EF_MetaG | ecosystem: Environmental > Aquatic > Freshwater > Lake | place: Lake Croche, Canada...
CCATCGCCTCCACAAATTTTTCGAAGTTCGAACTCTTGGTGAGTGGCAGGAGCACCTTCCGCATGGCTCACCAGTCCTTGTCACACTAGAAATCGCGTTCCTAACGGTAGGCGTCACTTCGGTGGGCGACCGCAGTAACTGTGACCGTTCGTGCATCATCGTCGATGAGGTAGAGAATTCTGAACGTGCCTCTTCGTGCCGCGTACGCAGGCTCTAGCGGCGGCCGTAACGGCTTCCCAACAATTCGCGGACTTCTAAGAAGAGGCCCCGTCATGAACTCAACAACCGCCGCGGCCACCTTTCCAGAGAGTTGCTCAGCGATACTCAACGCTGCAGATCTCGCTACCTTCAATTCATAGTGAGCATCATCCTCGGCCACGAGCTCTGCCACTCTCATTCAGTAACGTGACCAATCCACCAGCATTGATCACGTCACCGGCATCGACTTCCTTGAGCCCACGCAGATGAGCGACCAAGAGCTCTCCATCTGAGAGCACCGCGATGGTCTCCATTATCGAGTCGTAATCATCGGCCCCAAGCAAGACCGCCGCTCTTTGTCCATTCTTGGTAATTTCCACTCGCTCGTGGGTGGTACTCGTCTCTTCGACCAATTGTGAGAGGTTCGCTCGTGCTGTGGCGATAGGAATAGTTGTCATGTACACAATTATAGCGTTCTTGTCTGGCCTAGGCAGACTGAGCTGACAAGCGGGGTTCGAGTCCCATCACCTCCACCGATCGGAACCTGTTCGAATCACCATCCTTGGATGTCCCCATGACTGGAGCATGTGAGGACCGCCATGCTCGACGCTCTCGATCGCTGAGAGGGCCAGATGGTTCGACGACGTGGTCGGACGGCAGGGCTCCGTCGAGAGAGCGACCTGAGCCTCCGGAGCGACTGCGTGATGCGCTGGTCGTCGCCGAGAGGCGTCTGAGCGAGACAGCACCCACCTTGCCCCTGTTCGATCGTCGCACGGGGAGTCGCCTCCGGGTGAGCCGGCGGGATCTGACGCCGTGCACGCATCGTGCGCCCACCCGTCGATACTTGGCACCGTGGGTTGGACAAGGAAGTGTCCGCCGTGGGCGTCAAGGTTGGGAACGTGATGACCGAGACAGAGAGGTGCCCAGCGTGAGCTCCCCGGATCTCGGCCGCTTGGGTGGCCTGGAGTGGACGCGGCGCACCGGGGGTCGCATGGCCCGTCGCGAGCGTGGCCGGCTGCTGGCCGCGATCGCACTCGGACAGTGGGAGAACGTGATCGGCCGCGCCAAGCTGAGGATGGGGACGCTTCCTCCCGGCGCTGCCGACGTGGACCTCGAGACCTTCGTCGTGCCGGATTCCCTCCTCGTCCGACATGCTGTGGAGGCATGTGACGAGCAGCCCCCGGAGCTGATCAGCCATGCCCATCGGACCTGGCTCTTCGGGTGTGCCCTGGCCGCCGTCGATGGTCAAGCACTTGATCCTGAGCTCTTCTATTGCGGAGCGCTGCTGCACGACTACGGCCTCATCGAGCCGACGTCCGGCCGGGACTTCACGCTCGCGGGGCCGATCGCGCCAGCTCCTGCGCTGAGGCCGCGGGCATCGATGACCACCCCGCCACGGAGCTGGCGGACGCCATCTGCGTCTACGCGACGCCCGGCGTGAACGTGGACCGAGACGGCGCCCTCGGGTGCTACCTGCAATGGGGGGCGATGGCCGACGTCGCCGGCCTTCGCGTCTGCGACGTGGCCCCGGCCAACGTCCAGGAGATCCTTCGCCGACATCCTCGTGACGACTTCAAGCGTCAGATCACGGCCATGATGCGGGCTGAGGCTGCGGCGGTCCCCGGCGGGCGATTCGACGTGCTCGTCCGATCGGGCGTTCCCCTGGCGGTGCGGATGGCACCCTTCGAGAGCTGATCGCTGACGTCCGTCAGCGATCGTGGACCCGACAGGCTGGCGTCGGTGCGAGCCCCGACGCTCGATCGGTGGCGCCCCGTGGCCAAGGCTGATCAGCCCGCTCCACGAGGGGTAGCCGGAGGAAGGGCGACGACCACCGTCCACCACGGCGATCGTCCAGCACTGTTGGTGATCTCTGCGTGCTGGGCCGGAGTCGAGGGACGATTACATGATCTCGGCGATCATCGTCTCCGACTCTACTTCGAAGGTCTCCTCGCCGGTGACCTCGTCGCTCGTCGTAGCGCTGGGCTGCGTGAGCAGGAGGATGCCGAGGGCGATGGCCGTGAGCACGCTGGCCAGCGCCACCATGAAGGCGAGGCGGTAGCCGCCGTCGAGGGCGGTGATCTCAGACCTGCCGGCCGCCAGCAGCGACGCGGTGCGGTTGGCGGACACGGCACCGAGCACCGCCACGGAAAGAGCGCCAGCCACCTGCTGCGACACGTTGACGATGCCTGAACCGATCCCGGCATCCTTGGCCGGGACACCGGCGAGGGCGATCGTGAGCAGCGGCGTGAACGCGGTGGCCGCCCCGAACCCGATCAGCAGGACGGCGACGAAGATCTGGGGGAAGTAGGAGGTGCCGGGACCCGACCCGACGAAGAGCGCCAGGCCCACCGTCACGATGGCCATGCCGCCGATGGAGGTCGACTTGGCCCCGAACCTGCCCATGATCCGGGTCGTGAGGCCGGCGGACATGACCGCCACCATCAAGGTCTGGGGCAGGAAGCCGAGCCCGGTGCGAGCCGGATCGAAGTGCAGGACGTGCTGGAAGTACAGGACGCCGATGAAGAAGGTCGAGTACATGCCGACCACCATGAGGCCCCGGACGATGCTCGAGGTCAGCAGGCCCGGGGCCCGCAGGACGTCCATCGGCATCATCGGGCTGGCGAGCCGGGACTCGAGCACGACGAAGCCGGCGAGGAGGGCGAGCGCCACGCCGCCGAGCCCGAGGGTGTGGGTCGAGGTCCAGCCGAACTGCGTCGAGCTGACGATGGCGTAGACGGCCACCATGAGGCCCGCGGTGCTGAGGACGGCCCCACCGACGTCCACCCCGGCCTGGATGCCGAGGCCCTCGTTCTCGTCGATCAGGAGGATCCCGACGAGGAACGTGACGAGGCCGATCGGGATGTTGATGAAGAAGATCCAGTGCCAGCTCAGCGCCTGGGTCACGTACCCCCCGACGAGGAGGCCGAGGGACCCGCCGCCGACCGCAACGATGATGTAGGAGCTCATGGCCTTGGCTCGCTCCCTCGGAACCGGGAAGTCCGCCACGATGATGGCCAGAATGACCGAGGAGGAGAGCGCGGCGCCGAGGCCCTGCGCGAACCGGGCGCTGACAAGGAGGACCGGGGAGCTGGCGGCTCCGCACGCCACCGATGACAGGGTGAACAGCCCCACCCCGAAGAGGAACACCTTCTTCCGGCCGATGAGGTCACCGAGCCGGCCAGCGAGCAGGAGCGCCCCGGCGAAGGTGATGAGGTAGGCGTCGATCACCCAGGCGAGGGCAGCCTGGCTGAAGTGGAGGTCGTGCTGGATCGTGGGGAGGGCGACGTTCACGATCGTCTGGTCGAGCGTGTTCATCAACATGGCGAAGCACACGACGATGAGCGCGACCCAGCGGCGACGGTGGTGGAGGAGGCCGCGGGCGGCTGGTGACATGGAGATTCCTTGCGTGGAGGGGGAGGCCTCAGCCTATGGTCGCCGTTTCCCACGCCGTGATCGCGCACGACTGCGTGGGTACCTTTCGACCCCCAGACCGTCCGGCCACGGGGTCCTTCACCGGTGCTCGACGACCCTCCGACGGCTCGGTGATCGACGACGACGAGTCCGCACCACCCGGCGGTCCGAGGGCCGGGGGTGCCGCACCGCACGATGGTGGCGAAGAGCATGGGATGCATTGCCTGAGGTGTGGCCAAGGACGAGGAGCAGAGGCGTGGGTCCGCCACCGAGCGAAGGTGCACTCGGCCCCTCCGGTGCGCCACCCCCTGCGAGCCGAACCCAACGATCACCACAGGAGGCGCCGTCTCGTCATCGCTGCACGTCTTCCGAGGAAGGATCTCCCTCGGCTCCCAGGACGCCAATCTCCACGCGCTCAGTGCAAGAAGCTGCGGCTCGACCAGGTGCACCTCGCTCAGGATGGGGCAGACCGGGAGAGCGATCGGGTCCTCTCCAGCTTGGTCCAATGGCGAGGTGAGCGCCGCGCCATCGCTCGATGTCGCCGGTCATTGTCGTCGACCCTCCGGCTTGGCAGCCGCGCTCGGGGGATCGCAGGACCAGGAGGGTGATCACCACGAGGGCGGCGATCGCCGCCAGGACCACCTGGAGCCCCCAGTGGAACCCGTGGTGCGCTCCGAAGTGCTCTCCCTACGAACCGTCCATCATCGCCATGCTCCCTCGTCCGCCTTCTTGTGACCTCCCGTATTGGCGCTGTTCGCCAGCGATGCTCGCCACCAGTCCGTGGTGCAAAGATCGGTATATGACCCGACCACTCGAGATCTCGTGGTTCTCCGCCCTGTGCGACGATGATGCCGAGCAGCTCGGCGTCGCTGACCCTGCGCTGCGATCGAGCTTCGAGCACTGTGCCGCCATCGTCGTGGAGGCGGAGCGCCAGGGGTTCGACGCGATCCTGCTGCCGTCGGGCTACGAGCTCGGCATCGACAACACCGTGTTCGCGGCCGCCGTGGCCGGCCGGACCCATCGGATCCGGCTCCTGCTGGCCGTCCGGACCGGCGAGCTTTGGCCGGCCCAGCTGGGGCGCCAGGTCGCGTCGCTCGACGAGATCGCCGGTGGCCGGATCGATCTGAACCTGATCTCCTCGGCGCTGCCCGGCGAGATCCTGGCCGCAGACGCCCGCTACGCCCGCACGGCACGCGTGATGGGGGACCTCGACGACCTGCTCTCCGGCCGGCCGGCCGGGACACTCGGGCCGCCGAGGATCGCCCGGGACCGGCATCGTCGGCCCCCCTTCTACTTCGGTGGGCTCTCGGAGCCGGCCCGAGACGTGGCGGCGAGGTGTGCCGACGTCTACCTGATGTGGCCAGACACGCTCGAGGGAGTGGCGGCGACCATCGCCGATATGCGACGGCGGGCCGAGGTCATGGGGCGGACGCTTCGCTTCGGCTACCGGGTCCACGTGGTCGTTCGAGAGACCGAGCGCGAGGCCAGGGAGGCCGCTGCACACCTCGTGGCGGCGCTCGATCCGGAGCTGGGCGATGCCCTGAGGGCCAAGGCGCTCGACAGCGGGTCGGTGGGGGTCGCTGCGCAGGCCACGCTCCGCGACATTGCCGACGCCGAGGGCTACGTGGACCGGCACCTCTTCACCGGCATCGGTCGGGCCCGCTCCGGCTGCGGGGCGGCCATCGTCGGCGATCCCGATCAGGTGGCCGGCTATCTCCGGGAACTCCAGGACCTGGGCATCGAGGCCGTGATCCTGTCTGGCTACCCCCACCGCGAGGAGTGCCGTCGGGCCGGGGAGCTGCTCTTGCCGCTACTCGAGCACGGCCCGCTCTTTCGTGGGGCCTAGAGGACCTCGCTGAGCTCCACCACCCGGTGCTCGGCCGCCGCGAGCTGGGCGGCCACCCCCACCGCCACTGAAGCGAGGCCATCGGCGACGGTCACGGCCGGCGGGGTCCCGTTCCGGACGGCGGCAAGGAAGTCGAGGTGCTCGAGGTAGCTCGAGCCATGGTGGAAGCCCTCGTGCACCACCCGCTCGTCCACCACCACCTCGCTGGTCACCCCATCGTGCCAGCCGGGACGCAGGCCGAAGCGGACCTCCGAGCTCGGGAGGAAGGCCTCCACCTTCCCGCGGTCGCCGACCACGCTGAGCTCCTCTTGGTTCCGGCTCCCTTCGGCGAACATGCACAGGTCGAGGGAGCCCCGCACGCCGTTGGCGTAGTCGACGATGACCAGGGCGTTGTCGAGGATGTCGGGGGTGCGGCCCCCGTACTCCTCGTCGAGGTGGTTGACGTCCTGGCCCCCTGAGGCCATCACCCGGACCGCCGGGGCCCCGGCGAGCAGGCCGAGCAGGTCGAAGAAGTGGCAGCACTTCTCCACCAGGGTTCCGCCGGTGTTCTCGTTGAAGCGGTTCCAGTCGCCCACCTTCTGGAGGAACGGGTAGCGGTGCTCGCGCATCGCCACCATCCGCACTGTCCCCAGCTCGCCGCTGCGCGCCACTGAGATCGCACGGGCGATCGGCGGCATGTAGCGGTACTCGAGGCCCACCCAGACGAGCGAGGGCGACGCATCCGCCGCGGCCAGGATGCTGCGACAGTCCTCCATGGTGGTGCAGAGCGGCTTCTCGACCAGGCAGTCGACCTCGGCGGCGAGGACGTCGCGCAGGACCGCGGCGTGGGTCATGTTGGGGGAGGCGATCACGACGGCGTCGCAGCCCCCGGCCTCGAGCAGCGCCACGTGGTCGCCATAGGCGGCGACGGCGGGGTCGTCGAGCGTGGCTTGGGCGTCGGCGAGCGATCGGTCGTGGGGATCGGCGATGGCGACGATCCGTGCGTCCTCGATGGCCTGGAGGTTCCGGATGTGCTCGAGGCCCATCATCCCGGTCCCGATGATCCCGATGCGCAGGGGGTCGCTCTCCGTCATGGCTCCATCCTCGCAGGAACGCGACGGATGCCGGGGCTCAGGTGCCGGGGGCTAGCTGTCGAAGCCCAGGCCGAGCCGATCGAGCAGTCGGAGCCATGGTCCCCGCCGCCCCCCTCGGGCGTCGGCGGCGGCGATGGCCCGGCGGGTGGCCTGGATCCCGGCCCAGCGGATGGGCTCCGGAGGGAACGGCATGGGTGGTCGGCGGATCATCTCGAGGTCGGTGGCCTCCGTGCGGCGGCCGGCAAGGAGATCGACGCCAGTCCGGGCGAAGAAGCGCGACGCCCCGACGCCGAGGCCGGTGAAGCCGTTGATGGTGACTACCCGTCTGTTGTGGCTGGTCGTGGCGGCGGCGCAGAACCGGGTGGAGGTGTCGATGGCCCCTCCCCAGCGATGGCTGAAGCCAACCTCGGCGAGCGAGGGGAACATGGCGGTGAGGTCCGCCTCGAGGTGATCAAAGGTGGCGGGGTCCTGCTCGTGGCGGGCCGCCACCCGCTGGCCGAACCGATATACGGCGTCGTAGCCACCGAACAGCAGACGATCGTCGGTGGTGAGGCGTAGGTAGTGGAACTGGTTCCCGGCGTCACCGATCCCCTGGCGGCCCTCCCAGCCGATCGAGGCGCGCTGCACGGCGTCGAGCGGCTCGGTCATCAGCACGTAGTCGTAGACCGGGACAGTCCGGCCGGCGGTCCGTCGGACCAGCGGCCGGAAGGCCGAGGTGGCGATGACGGCCCGGTGAGCGACCACGACGCCACCTGGCGTGCGCAGCTCGATCCCCTCGTCCGCCCTCCGGAGCCGAGACGCCAGCGTGTCCTCGGCGATGATCCCCCCGGCGGCCTCGATGGCGTCGGCGAGGCCCCAGGCGAGCCTCGCCGGGTTGAGCATGATGGTGCTGTCGCGCTCGAGCAGGCCGCCGATGGCGAGCGGCGATCGGACGAGGCGGTCGATGTCGGGCCCGTCCACGAGTTCGTGCGGCACGCCTGCCGCTTCGAGGGCCGCGGATTCCTCTCGTAGCTCCTCCATCTGCCAGGGCTCGACGGCAAGGGTCAGCTCGCCGGTGGCCTCGAGGTCACAGTCGATGCCGAGCCGCGCCACGTCGGCCATGAGGCCGGCCAGGTTCTCCTCGCCGAGGCGACGCAGCAGGGGCATCTCGCCGGGCCATCGGGAGCGACCGTTGCCGTCGCCGTGGGTGAGCGACGCCGAGCAGAACCCTCCGTTGCGACCGGATGCATTCTCCGCCAGCCGGGTTCCCTCGAGGAGGAGGACCGAGGAGCCGGGGTCGGCCTCGAGCGCGGCCAGTGCCGCCCAGAGGCCGGTGAATCCTCCACCGACCACCACCGTGTCCACCGAGGTGTCGCCGGTCAGAGCGGGCCGTGGCGCCGGGCGGTCAGGATCGTCGAGCCAGAAGGGGATCGGGGACGCGGTGTGCCAGCGGGAGGAGCTCGTCATCGCTGAGCCTCCGACGCCACCAACTCGTCGTTCGACCACCAGCCCGCCTCGATGGCCCCGCCTCTGGCGTAGCGGCCAAGCCGGGCCATCGCTGCGTCGTTGAAGAGGTCGATCACGTCCGCCACCAGGGTCGGGCCAGCCGCTCGGAGCATCTGGTCGGCCTCGTGGGAGGGCTCGGGCAGGTCGGTGGTCACGAGCAGGAGGCCGACATTCGGTCCGAGCCGCCCGCGGACGGCGGCGAGGCGACCGAGGGCGCGCACGGCCACGTCAGGCCGGAGGAGCCCGCCGCGCCGCGAGACGAAGGTGCCCCCCACCTCGACGAGGAAGCGTCGACCATCGGCGTCCTCGACGCTGAAGGGCAGCGTGATCGACGATCGAGGGACCTTCACGTCGGTGCCCACGATGGTGAAACCCGCCTCACCCAGGGCGGCGCCGGCGAGGGCAGTGGCACCGAGTCCCTCGGCAGCGGCCAGCGCCCGTCGGCCGGAGAGTTCGAGTGGCCTCCCCTCGTCGGCCACGCGCTGCGCGGCGAGGGCCGCATAGGCGGGGTCAAGGTCGTAGCCGACGTAGCGGCGTCCCAACCGGGATGCGGCGACCAGTGTGCTCCCGGAACCCATGAACGGGTCGACGACGAGGTCGTCGACGAAGGTGTAGAGCCGGATGAGCTGCTCGGGGAGCTCGACGGGGAATGGGGCGGGGTGGCCGACCCGCCTCGCACTCTCGGGTGGGATGGACCAGACGTCAAGGGTCATCGACAAGAACTCATCGGTCAGCACCGTGGTCTCGTGCGGGAGATCGCGTGCCGCCCGCTTGGCCACGGGGAGGCCGCGATCGAACCGACCCTTGCTGGCCACGATCACACGCTCGGTCAGGTCACGGAGCACGGGGTTCGAGGCGGAGCGATAGGACCCCCAGGCGCAGGAGCCGCTGGCGCCCTCGGCCTTCTGCCAGATGATCTCGCCTCGCAGGAGCAGGCCGAGGTCGTGCTCGAGGATCCGGGTGACGTCAGCAGCCAGGCTCCGGAAGGGGCGGCGGCCGAGGTTGGCGACGTTGACGGCGATCCGCCCACCGGGCTCGAGCACCCGCACACACTCGGCAAAGACCTCGGTGAGCATCTCGAGGTACTCGAGGTAGGAGGCGGGGATGCCCTCGGCGGCAAGCTCCTCCTCGTAGGCCTTCCCGGCGAAGTAGGGCGGAGAGGTGACGACGAGGGCGACTGAGCCGTCACGAATTGAAGTCATCGATCGGGCGTCGCCGACGACGAATGATGCGTCGACGGGACTCGGTGGGAGCAGGGTCGTGTCGTTTGAAAGCTCTGGGGCCCGGAATCGGTCGTAGAAGCCTGACGCGTCGTGTGACTCGCGTCCTGAGACCCCGAAGTTCGAGGTGGAGGTTCGGCGGCGCCCGGTCGACGCTCTGTGGTCAGGGCCCATCGGAGCCGAGACTACCCGGGTGGGTGTGCCCGCACCCACGAACCGAGTTGTGCTAGCCGCCGAGAGCCCCAGCGGGGTCGGCAAGGAATTGCTCACGACATCGGGCACTGCAGAAGCAATAGGTGACTCCCTCGTGCTCGGTCTGGTGGACCGCTCCCTCGAGCTCGACCGTCATCTGGCAGACCGGATCGACGGTGGTCGTTGCTCGGCGGGGTCGGTAGCCGAGCGAGATCGAGACTGGTCCCCCCATGGCAGCCAAGCTCGGACCAGCGATGAGCGTCTCAGCCGGATCGACGAGGAATCGCTCACGGCATTCGGGAGCACAGAAGGCATAGGTGACCCCTTCGTGCTCGGCCACGTGGGCTGCTCCCTCGAGGACGACGGCCATCCCGCAGATGGGGTCGATCACCTCGCCGGCCATCGGGTGGTCCAAGGGGGCAGTGGAGGGCTCCGATGTGAGGTAGCGATCAGGATCAGCCACAAAGCGTTCGCGGCACCGATCAGCACAGAAGTAGTGGGTGACCCCGTCGTGGACGGCGGTTGCGGGTGCGTCGGTGGTGCGGACCTGCATCCCGCAGACCGGGTCGATGGCATAGCCCTGCCCTCCGCCGAACCTGGTCCGGTTGCGGGCCAACCACCAGACTCCACCGGCTAAGACGAGGAACACGAGATTCAACACGGTGGTGTAGTTCCACTCGAAGCGCGCCGAGGTCTCGGTGATCGGGTGCGAGGTGGGGATAAGTCCGGCTCCCCCGAAGAGCAGTTCGGTGGCGAGGCCTCCGAGCACCATGATCACGTAGAAGAGCCCGACCAGGCGGGCGGCGAGGTGCCAGCCGTAGAACTTTGCGTAGATCAGGATTAGTGGCATTGCGATGAGGTCGGCGAAGACGAAGGCCACGACGCCACCGAAGGAGATCCCTCCCGACCAGAGGGCGGCGGCCAACGGGACGTTGCCGATGGAGCAGACCCAGCTGATCACCGCGATGAGCGGCCCGACCAACGCGTTCTCGATGCTGGTCCAGATCCCGTGGCCGTGGAGGAAGAGAGCACTCCACAGGTCCATGGGGACGAGGACGGCAAGCAGGCCGGCCACCAGGTAGCCGATCACCAGCTCCTTCGACAGCATCGTGACGTCGGCCACCGCATAGGCCGACGCATCTGACCAGGCGGCGGGTGAGCGGACCTTGTCGTGCCATGAGGTGGCCTCGAGCTCCTGCTGACGAGCTGGCGTGACCCCCGACGTCGCTGCATGGTCGGGACCGGAACCTTCGTGCTGCAGCCGCCGTCGAGCTGCGGCCAAGAGAGCGGGGGTGAAGACCATGCCGCCGAAGAGGGCCAGGAGGGCGATCATGATTGGCCCGCCGACGAATTCGGCGGCCATGAACTGCCATCCGAGCAGGACGAGTAGGACGATCCCGAGCTCGATCACGAGGTTGGTCGAGGCGATCATGAAGGCCATGGCGGTCACGAAGTCGGCACCCTTGGCGAAGAGTGACTTCGACATGGCGGAGGCGGCATACGAGCAGCTCGATGAGACCATCCCGAAGAAGGAGGCCTTGGCCACGGTGCCGGGTCGATGGTCACCCATGCGGGCCCGCATCTGATCCTTCGAGACGAAGGCTTGGACGATGCCAGACAGCGTGAAGCCGAGCACAAGGGCCCACAGCGTCTCCCAGAACATGAAGAAGGCCTCGCGGAGCGACCGTCCGACATCGAGCAGGATCGAGATGACTGCTACCAAGGCCATCTCCCGAGACTAGACCGCACGAATTGGGGGACTCAGAGGGGATCCAAGGATCCGAGTATCCGCAGGAGCGCTGATGCTCCTGATCCCTCGTGATGACGAGGGATCAGGATTTTTGGTCGGGCTGCCCGGATTTGAACCGAGGACCTCTGCGTCCCGAACGCAGCGCGCTACCAAGCTGCGCCACAGCCCGTTCGTCCACCCGGCGAGGAGTGCACGTACCTGCGCACCTTACCAAAGGCTCGTCAGTCGCTCTCTTCGGAGAGCTCGGCAGACAGGATCTCTAAGGGATGACGCACGAGCACCTCAGCGATCCGGCGCTTGTCCATCGAATGGATACGGAGGTTCCAGCCCTCGAAGTCGACATCATCGCCCTCGCCCGGAATATCACCGCGACGTTCAAGGAGGAAGCCGGCCAGGGTCACATAGTCCCCGTCTGGGAGCTCGAGGCCGATCTCCTCTGACAGGTCGTCGAGGGTGATCTGCCCGTCAACCAGCCAACGTCGGGCATCGACGCGGACCACCTGGGGCTCCTCCGCGCTGGCAAGCTCGTCGGTGAGGTCTCCGACCAAGGGTTCGAGCAGGTCCTTGAGTGAGAGGATCCCCGCCACTCCGCCGTGCTCATCGACGACAAGGGCCACACTGCGGCGCTCGGCTCGCATCTGGGCCAGAGCCTCGAGGACGTCGAGGGACTCGGGTAGCAAGAGCGGGGGCCGGACCCGTTTGGAGATGTCGACCGAGCTCAGATTCGCACCACCTTCGAGGAGATCACCGCGTCCGGCTCGGAACAGGTCCTTGACGAAGAGCAGGCCCACCACGTCGTCGAGATCGTCGAGCACGACGGGGTAGCAACTGTGCCCACTGGCTCTGACCGCCCGAGCCACGTCGGCGGCGGTCACCGGGGTGCTGAGGGTCTCGACATCGATCCTCGGGGTCATCACCTCGGTGATCTGGATATCGCTCAGCTCCGAAAGGTTGCTGGCGATCTCGTCGGTGGCGCTGGGTGCGACCGGTTCGAAATCGCGGTCGCGCCGTTGGCGCCGGCGACGTCGTCCGGGTGGAGGAGGGGCGTCGGACGACACCGAGGTGCTCAGCCGCCCTCTCCGGCGAGGACTGTGGCGGGCATAAATGAAGCGTCCTCGTAGCGGTCTCCGGCGAGCAGGGCAGCGACGCCGCGCCGGATCCTGATGGCGTCGAGCGGCTTGATGATCCAGCCGTCGGCTCCGCAGCGCTTGGCCTGAAAGACGTCAGGCCTCCGGTCGAGCAGCATCAAGAACGGGATCTCGTCGAGGGCGTCATAGGAGGCCTGGAGCCGAAGTTCGAGGCAGACGGCAATTGCCCCCATGGTGGCCATCTGGATGTCACCGATCACGAGATCAACCTGCTCGAGCTCATGGGCGAGCGCGATGACCTCCGGCCCCGAGTGCGCTTCGATGATCTCTTGCTCTCCGCCGTCGAGGACGCTGATGACCTCGCGACGAACCGCAGCGGTGTCACTGGCCACGATGATGGTTCTCACAGGAGGAGAAACTACCAGTGCACCGGGCTGTGGCCGGCATCTCGCTGCGCACCCAGCAGCGCAGCGAGTCGGGTGAGGCCCTCGACGTCATGGATCGGCTCCGAGGTGAGAGGCAGGGAGACCACAGGGACGGGGGCGACCGCCTCGACGAGGTCACGCACAGCGAGATCCTCCGCCGAAGCGATGGCATTGAGCCGGCGGAGGTTCCTCACCATCTCGCCGAGCTCGCCGTCGACCAACTCATCGGGAATCCCGGCAGCGTCGAAGGTGGGATGGACTCGGTTCACGATCACTCCGCCAGCTTCTAAACCAGACTCCCTGAGCCGAGCCTCGAAGTAACAGGCCTCGGCGATGGAATCTGGACGGGGTGAGGTCACCAGCACGAACCGCGTCCCCTCGGCCCTGAGCCGATCGTGGATGGCTCCTGCGCGCCGGGCAAAGCCCTCCTCCATGCCGGCGAATGCTTGGAAGAAGGTGACGGCATCGGCCACGAGCTCGGCACCGGCCACCTTGCCGATGGTGCCCAGTAGGGCGCGGGTGGCGAAGGAGACGGCCTTGAGATACACCCGAGTGGGGGCGAGCAGGGCCCGAAAGATGCGGTTCTCGAGGAACGACGTGAGTCGACGAGGGGCATCGAGGAGATCGAGGGCGTTGCGGGTCGGTGGGGTATCGACGACGACGAGGTCGTAGCGACCTGATTCGACCAGCTCGTAGAGCTTCTCCATCGCCATGTACTCCTGCGTCCCAGCCAGCGAGGAGGAAAGGCTGCGGTAGAGGCGATTGCCCTTGATCGACTCGGCCTGCTCAGGGGTGTCGGCATAGCGGTCGATCAGCTGGTCGAAGGTTCCGGCACTGTCGAGCATGACGGCGTCGAGGCTCCCAGTCCCCGTCACGGCCACGGCGGTCGGCTCTGACGAGGCGACATCGATCCCGAGAGCGTCAGCGAGGCGGCGAGCTGGATCGACGGTGAGGACGCAGACGCGACGTCCCGCATCCGCCTCGGCCAGCGCAATGGTGGCCGACACGGTGGTCTTGCCTACCCCACCTGGTCCGCAGCAGACCAGCACGTCAGCCCCCACGATGGCGCCGAGCAGCCCGGTCATGGTGCACTCACGTCGACGGCGGCCGCGGCGAGGAGAGCAGCGAGCTCCTCGACCTCGTCGGGTCCGATCGTTGCCGAGCCGAGCCGGGGCAGGATCACCAACGGGAGCGGGAGTTCGGAGCGGAGCCGGGCGATCTGCTCGGCGCCGGCCTCCACTTGGTGCCGCTGGAAGGCCGCAGCAGCATCCAACGTGGATAGGACGGCAGGATCGAGGGCGATCCCGGCGGCCGATGCGATCTCCGCTGCAGGAGCATCGAGGCCGGGCTGCGCCAGGTCGGTGCGGTTGCAGATGATCAGGCTCAGCGACATCCCCGCCTCCTCCTCGATCCGGAATGCCGCCTCCACGGTCTCGGTGACGGGGAGCTCTTCGGGAATGGTCACCAAGACGACGCAGGACCGAGTGGGGTCCGTGAGCATCTCGACGACCTGATCAGCCTGGGAGCGCACTGGTCCGCTTCGAGCGGCGTTGGCCACGCCGGAGGCTGAGGTGAGCAGGGTGACGGCATGACCGGTGGCCGGGCAGTCCACGAGGACGACGTCCGCATCGGACTCGTTCGCCATCTGCTTGATCTTGCCGAGGAGGAGCACCTCGCGTATGCCCGGGATGGCGCCGGCGACGACGTCGATGACACCGGAGGCGAGGAGCCGGCGTGACAGCCTGGCGAGGCCGTGATCATCGAGGTACTCGAGCAGTGCCTCGTCTGGGGTGAGATGGCGAGCGGAGACCGATCCACCGGAGGGATCGGAGTAGATGACCTGCTCGTCGTAGCCGAGGGCTCCGTCGATGCCGAAGGCACGAAGGATTTCCGGTCGACCCTCGAGTTCGATGAGCAGGACTCGTCTACCGCTCGTGGCGAGGGCGCGACCCATGGCACAGGTGACAGCGGTCTTTCCCACCCCACCCTTGCCGAGGAGGAATCGGACCGGCGCTTCGTTCCCTAGGGCATCAAGGTCCATCGATGGCTGAGGCTATCGGGCCCGACTGGCTTTCCTGGTCACGAGGCGTGAAATATTGGTTGAGGTCTTGTCGGAGCCCTCCTGACGGGGGTACGCTCACCAAACGGTCTCCGAAGTCTGGGGGCGTCAGTCGTCACTGGGGGGTGCGCGATGTTGGAGTTCGTCGAGGGGTGGCAGCGTCTTGCGGCGTGCCGAGGGCCGTATGCGGAGAAGTTCTTCCCGCCGAGCACGCCCGAGCGCAAGGAGGAGAAGGCCTCGCGCGAGGTGGCCGCCAAGGCAATCTGCCAGGACTGCGGTGTTCGTCAGGAGTGTCTGACCTATGCCATCGAAATCCGGGAGCCGCACGGCATCTGGGGTGGCCTCAACGAGGTCGAGCGCAAGTTGGTGCTCGACGGCGCCCTTCGCTGATCAGTCGTCGCTGCTGACGAGCTCACCTGCGCCGTCAAGCATGGCGGGGACGACCTTCACGGTGATCGCGAACAGCGAGAACGTGACGAGGTGCACTCCGGTGCACCAAAGGCATATGGCACCGATGATGAGCAGCTCTGCGGCGATGAGCCAGAGCACGAAGACCATCCCGGTGCAGATGGCCACAAGGCGTATGACGTGGATCCGGCGATCATGCGACCGCCAAGCCCACGGTGAGAACAGGGGCACGGCGGCGAGGAAGAAGGCCAACCCCAATATGGCCACAGGGATGCCGAGGATGACGCTCTCGGGAGATGTGGTGACCTTGGCGCAGTTGATGGCCCCGTTGTCCGAGCAGGCGAGCGCCTCGGTTCCCACAAAGTGGGCGACGGTCAGGTAGATCGAGATCCCGAGGCCGGCGAGCGCCAAGATGCCGGTGGACGCCACCGCCCACCGGGGGGCCTGAGCCAACTCGCTCGATCCTGCGCTCATCGGTGATTAGCTCCCCTAGAGGCCCATGTCCGTGGCCGCAGCCTTGACGCCCTTGGAGCCGCAGACCGAGCTGGGCTGCTGGTTGGTCGTGGCGCAGATCGAGGCGGTGAGGTAGTTCGCCGTGGCGATGATGGCCTGGGTTGCGGGATTGGTCGGGTCCGACAGGTTCGAGGCGATGTCGGACCGGCTCAGGCCACTCAGGATCGATGGTGAGAAGCTCGACCCGGCCGACAAGAACCGATTGCCCACATCCAAGAAGGGAATCGATCCGGGCGATGCGCCCTTCAGGTACTTGGCCGTGTCGTACTTGGCAATCAGAGCCGACTGAGCCTTGGTCAGGCTCTGGAGCTTCTTGTAGCCGGTC
>Ga0114958_10001924_pt1 | contig 15978 bp, 15 predicted proteins | sample C_130208_EF_Meta_FD_89577 | JGI IMG/M metagenome (GOLD analysis project Ga0114958, IMG submission 89577) | Freshwater microbial communities from Lake Croche, Canada to study carbon cycling - C_130208_EF_MetaG | ecosystem: Environmental > Aquatic > Freshwater > Lake | place: Lake Croche, Canada...
ATCGAGATTGAGCTTACTGGCGCGCATCTCCCCCTTGAAGTTGAGATCCAACATCGCGCCTTCCGAAAGACTGACCTCTGTCTTGTCACTCAGAACTGCGGGGATTGCCGAGCGACAGGCTGCCCTGCTTCCGATAGTTCGGCCCTTGTCCGACCAATGATTCGGCTTTGTCGGACTCCTTCCAACGGATGATCACCCGGTCGTGGGTTACCGCCACTTCCGCTGCGTCGCCTTGACCGTCAATCTGAGCGGCGAGATGTGCGCGGATCGCTTGGAGTGCCCTCATATTTGCGCCGGTGCTTCGCTCCACGGCTCGGATAGTCTGCCGGGTTTCCCCTTCAAAATCGATGGTTTTACGGTTTGCAAGTCCCTCATTCTAGGGTTCGGTTCCCTCCTCTGACTACAGCTTGGAGTTGAATAATCATCGATCTTTTTTGGTTTGTTTTATTTCCTTGTCCTTCGACGGGGTGGTTTCCTTTATGGGTGGAAATGGCAGGACGACCCTCGCTTCAGGGGAAATGTTCCGGCATTCCTTGCACTCGCGGCTGTGCTGCTTGCACTCGGCCACATAGGCCTCCTCCGTATCAGGTTCGGCTCCCCGCACTTTCCGCCAAGTGACATGACCGGATAAGTCGAAGGTGAAGATCATGGCTCCAAAATCACTGCCGTCGAAGGCGAGAGGAAGCTCGTCGGAAAGTGGTGGTCCGTCGCCGCCCTGGAAGCAAAACAGCACGAGCTTCCGCGCCTCGTAACCTTTCTTTCCGCTCCATTCCTTCTGGCTCCCTTTGAAGACCGCCCGACCACCCAGAATGGAACGGTCCGACTGAACCAAGACCTCGATGTGATCGAAATCCTGATGCTTGGTCAGGTGACCCAGACTCAGCCAATCCTCACCGGAATCCGGAGGAAGCGGGCGGCTGAGATCGACACAACCGTGCATCGGGATTCCAAGGATGCTGTTGCAGGGGGCAGTCCCGGGAAAACATCTTCACCCTCACCACCGCGGGAGGCTCGGCCCGGACGGTCGATGAGAGCACCAGCGCCATGGCCATCCCGAGCAGGGGTTTCATGGGTGACACTTCATCAGTACGAAGACCCGAAAGAAAGCCAATCTGCGCCGCGCCTCCGGAGGCTGAACCGAAATCGTCTGGTCAGTCTCTCGACGCCATCGCAAGGTGTCGGCATGGCTCTTCCTAGTCTAAAGGGCCGTAGACCTGTGGGCCGATAGTTCTCTCATGCAGGAAGTTTTCTTCCAAAACATGCCCCGGCAAACAAGAGAGCCTGAGCCATCTGGCCTGACCTCTCTGACGGCCAGCCAATGATGTTCGCATGATTGCGGGGTGGGTCCTCCGGGAGAGCATTCAACCCCTTGGGCATGTCACAGCATTTAAAATCCGCCCGTCCCATTAAAGTTCGACCCTGTTTGCATGCTACCACCCGTCCAGAGTCCCAAACCTCTTCATCGGTCAATCCCTCATGACGCGTTGCGGAGAGTGCCTCATGCGGATACGGAATCACCGCCCCAGGTCTAACCGTGTCATCGGCTCGCAATTCCTTCCGGAACAAATAGTGCGACAGCATTTCTGCCGCCCCTACAGGTATTGCTGCCAACGGACCGGCCTCCTCCCAGTTCATCTCAGGCCAAAGCTCGGATTTGAAAGAGGACAGATTCAGGGAGTTTTCCAAAAAACGGCGCACTCCCATGAAAGACCTCGTCTCCCCGGCGAATCGCGTAATCCACCCCGTTGTTTGCATTGGGGACCACCATGACAACGCGCTTGGGGTTGCGATACCACTCGAAGGACAACAAACCCTCAGGCAAGGCACCAACGCTCGGGCTTGCAAGATCCTGGGGCAATTGAGAGATGAGCTTGCGTCCGGCAGCCACAGCTTCCGGGCTGACGGGATCGGATCGCTCGCCACTCCAACCGGGTTCAGAGCATTCGGCGACCACTTCAGAAAACTCTGCGATCAAGGCAGCGCGCTGAGTCATGGGGACTGCCGAGGACGCCAAAAAGGCCTGTGGTCTCAGCAAGCCCTTGAGGCTGACAGACCAATCTGTGTCGATACAGGGAGTATTCTGGGAAGCTAGTGCAAGCATGGTTTCAGTGGTAGGATTCCAAACCGGCTTCAGTAAACGTCGCAAAGAACACCTCGTTTTTAAGCCTTCTCATTTCAGGGAGAAGCCGCTCAAGGGAATCGCCTGACTCCGCAAGAGATTGGGAGGGCGATATGGTTAAATCGAGCAGAAAATCAACAGACTTCCCTGCGTCCGAATCACCTGCTGTCGAAAGAGCCGAATCTATCAGATATTCTCCACTCTGTGGGGAATAGACCCGATGATCACGAAAGAAGCGGAATCCCCAGTCGGTTCCAGCCGGTGGCAGCGGTGGGTGCTCGAAATACTTTGAGAGCTTGAATCCATCGAGAGGATAGGAAACCCGGTTGATAAAGCGGATGAAGACGCTGAACGGAGCCTCCACGCCTAAGCATTCAGCAAAGATCTGCCATTGTTCCAGTGCTGAAGCGATGAATTGATCCCAGTCTGGATATGGCCGGAGTTGGCTGAATGCGAAACCATCGCGGCGAACCTGTACGGCTGCCGACTGATCGGATCTTCCAAGGATAAAAGCCTCCACCGGATGGACTTTGGTGCTCGTTTCAGGATCCTTTCCCGGAGCCACCGAAATCTGGTTCTCGAACATCCGTTGTTCTTGAACCAAAGGGAAGGTGGGAAAGCGGTCTGACAAGCAAACCCTCACGGCGTCTGCGTCCCAAGCCTTGGATGCGTCCGCCTGAAATCCAAGAATCGCCTCGATGACCGGGGCTTGGTTCAAATGTCGGATTTTTGCCATCGGGATTTCTCTGCACGGGAAGCGAACCGCAAGGCGCACTTTATTCAAGCGCAATCCAACGCAATCACTCCTCCCCGGGATTCGTGATCGTCCAGATCCGTTTCAGGGGGAGTTCGGAGCGGAGGTCCTCGTCGAGGGCGTCGTAGTGGGCTAGGAGGTTCTCGATCAGGTCGTTCCGGTTCCAGAGGCGGACGCGGAAGAACTGGGTGGCGCGTTCCCTTTCCACGGACTGCTTGAAGCCTCCCCAGCTGATCAGGAGGCCCTGCTCGGCTTGGAAGTTCTGCATGGTGCCGATGAGCTGATCGAGGACCACGCGCTCGACCGGGGTGTCGGAGGATTTGACCTGCACGCAGATCCTGGGCTTGCCGAATCCGAGGGGGCCTGGGGCGGCGAGGAGATCGACGCCGTGATCCGGACCTGCTGGGGGTTGGTGGACGGTGTAGCCTTGGGCTTGAAGAATGGCCTTCACCAGATTGGCCAGACCGTGGCCCTTGAACTTGGCGAGGATCAGACGCGAGATCTGGTCCATCGCGGTCTGCTCGATGTCCACGGCGGCGGAGGTCTCGTCGGACTCCTCGATTTCGGTTCCGCTATCGAGGGTGGCCTTGGACCGGGCGGGGACCTTCCATCCGTTCTTGGCCATCTCATAAATCCGCTGCTCGGCGTTGTTGCGCTGGATCCGGCAGACGGTGAGGAATGCCCCTAGGGAATAGAGGATGTCCTGATCGAAGCGGTCCCTCGGAACATCCTGGGCGAACCACTCGACCTTGTGTGAATGCTGGAACTGATCCTCGGCCTTCGGGTCGTACTGGTAGGGGCCGGTGATCTTCCCGAAGTGGATCGTCGGGTTGAATTTGCTGGGCATCGCCACCCAGTCGCCGGGCTGCATCAACTTGGCGAACTGCATGCCCTGCCGGGCGTGGTTCTGAATCTTGCCCTTCTTGAAATCCGGATAGGTCTCGCCGAAGACCTTGTAGAATCCATCGAGATTCGAGACCTCTCCCAAATTGCTGAAAAGCCCGCCCCAACTGAAGTAGATCCGTTGGTCGTTGAGAAAGCGTTGTTCGAACTCGCCGTTGGAGCCGGAGCGCATGAGCCAAAGGGACATGATTTTGGTTGGGTATCATCCTCGTGTCCCAGAAAACTCACCCGGTCCAGCCGCAAGGGTGAACACTTTTCCAGAAGCAGAGAATTCTTGATTGAGTGTGGAGAGAGTCGTCTCTGGGAGCAAATAGAGATCGGTTTGGTCGTGTGCTGATTTCCCTTGGTCCAGGCCATACTCGCTGCCAGCACCCCCGACGTCTGTCAAAACGTAGCGGGCGTGAAATCTTCTAGCTCCATCCTCTCGCCAGATGAATGCCTTCGCCTTCCAGCATTTAGGTAGGTGGGCGTTCATACCTTTGCAAAATACTTCAAGCTGAGTCGCCTCATCACCCGACAACGCAAGCATGTGGAACTCAACGGATTGTGGCACCCTGCCGAATTCCTCAAGCTTTCTGGCAATTTCTTCCACGACCTTGCCGTGCTTTATCGAGAAGTAAGGGCCACTTTCATCCTCAGAAGTCTTCAGGAAATACGGATCCACAAATTTCAAAACCTTAGCGCATCGAAGAATTGGAAGCAAAGCATCAGTAAACAACCCAGGCCTCTTGGGAAAGGTCATGACGTGCTGATCGTTCTTCAGACAACTGGGCCCATTTTCATCACCCAGATCATCCAAGGTGCAGCGGTGGGAATCACAAACCGCACCTTCTTCGATGATCGCAGAGAATGGAGAGCGACGGTGCTCGATCCCAGCATTCGCGCTCCACTGCCGCCCGTGATCAAACGGGCGCTTGTTCTTCAGAAGCTTGAGCTTCGCCTGAGTCTCCAGGCACGCTGATACCTTCTTCGCACTTCCGGGCTCACAGACTTTCACCGACTCAACGACTCGCCAGGCCCAGCTTTGATGCTTCTCATTTTCTGGCCCCTTCTCCGGAAACGACGCAATCAGCCTTCCCTTTCCGAACCCAACCATTCCCCAGATCATTTGAAAATCCCTCCATGACCGGATCACGGTTGGCTCGACTGCGATTTCGTGAAATGCCATGATCGTCTCAAAAAAGTTCCTTCATCCGGTCCTCAAAGAATCCCCCAGGCCAATCGCAGGTGAACTCTCCATGTGCATCCACGGGCAACTCGACAATCGTTGAGCCCTCTTCGCCGGGCTCGACGTAGAGAATCGCCACATCCTCCGCCCTGATTCCCTGGGGACAGGCCGCCTTGAGTGTCTCTGGCCAATCACTGAAATCTCCTTCAGTGGTCTCTCGAATCCTTCTGAGCAGTCTCAGAATCAGATGCTCGCTATGGGTCTCCAGAACGAAGGTGTTATTGTTGTCGCCCAGCGCCGACTCGATGAACGCATCACCCAGTTCGGACTGAAGGGCTGGGTGGATATGAATCTCCGGCTGCTCGATGGCGATGAGCTTTCCTTTCTCACCGAAGGCATGAAGCACGACCGGCAGCACCTGGCTGATGCCCACACCGACGTCTTGCAGGGAGACCTCCGTTTGATGCTTCTTGTCCCTTAGAAGAATTTCACGACGCACATTGCTCCCAGATTTGACCTGTTGGTCGAGAAAGCGCTTCGCAGATTCGACCGGATCGAAATACCGCTCAATAAGGTCGATCACCTTCGGCTGTTTCATGGCCCAGGCGCGGAATGCGGCCACTCCATAATGCCGGGAATCATCATTTCCGCGATAAGCTTGAAAATCAAAAAGCCCCTCAAGACTTACCACATCCCAGTGCTGTCGGAAGAAGCTCATACCTTCCTCTTCCCCCATCTCCTGAACTGACCTGCTGGTAAACACACCGTAGTGCTCTAGAAATGTCTCCTGATCCTCATTCAAATTGAGATCGTAGGCCAACCGAGCCGCCTTTTCGGTAAGATCCGGCTCGACAAGGACGAGTTCCTTTAGCTGATCGAGATCAAGCTTTTTGAATTCCTCCTCAAGATCACCGAGCACGTCTTGCAGTTCTTGGACAAATGACGACACGTCACCAAAACGGTCGGAAGCTTCGGGATGAAGATCGAACGAGCGATTTCCATACACGTTCATCAGCAGTGCCGGCAGCTTCTTCTCCAGTGAGCCCCTGGAGAAATACTCGGAGATGACCAGCTCGTATTTCGTGCGGAACTGCTCAGAGTCCAGCCATCCATTGATTTTTTCAAGCAGTCCAGGCTCATCAAAAAGCCTCTGCCAACTGGCATCCGCCCCGGACAGGTCGAAGTAGCGGGCCGGAAGGTCCCGAAGGGGGGGCACATAGCACAGACCTTCGAATGAGTTGGTAATCGCAGCCGCGATCGCCGAGATCAGGCCTCCAATGCGCTCAGACGAAGGGGAATCCGGAGACATCCCTGTAGGCAGCCAACCTGCTCCAACCAACTCATCCCCTCCACAAGTTCCATGCTCGTGCAAGTGGACTCGCTTCAGCAGGGCTGCCAATTGGTCACCTAGATCCCTACCTTCGAACCCTTCTAGGATATCTCGGAGGTCTTGCGCTGTCGGCAAGCCTGATCCGGCTTCAGATTTGTCCTCATGATTTGGACCATTTTCAATCCACTCCACCTTGAGGCGGCGGTCATTCAAAGCAGCCTTGAGAAACTCCCGACCATCGATTTTGATTCGATACCCGGTAAGCACTGGACCTGCCTGATTACCCACAGTGGAAGCCCCAAAGGTGAGCTCCACACTGACGGCCTTCTCAATTGAAAACCTCTCCAGCACATGCTGCGGCAACTGGTCCTTGTTGATCACAAGATCCATGGCCATGCTTGATTGCTCTTTCTCACTGCGATGCAGGATCTGGGAAAAGCCGCCGAGATCAATCCGGCCGCCACCGGCCTCAGGAAACCGAAAATCGATTTTCCCTTGATGCACCGCATGATGCATCCAGAGAAGGGCATGGAGAGCCGACGACTTCCCCGCACTGTTGGGACCGAAAATCAGCGTGATTGGCTTCAGCGGCATCTGCTGGATGTCCGCTCCGAAGGCTTTGAAATTGGAAATGCCGAAAGATTCGAGCTTCATGTAGATTCAGTGGGATTGATGGTTGATCGCCTCAGGAAGCCACTCGGGGCGTTGGTGCTGCCTGCCCGAGGGGGCTCGATCACAGGCCCACAGGCACTGGTCGGAGATGATCTGGGAGTCAGTTTGGAGGTCGTTCACCATTTGAGTCGGATTGGGAGATAGCAACGGAGGCGTGATCAGGCGATTGGATTTTGAAGGCTGGTATTGAGGGTTGGTCCCGCACCGGATTCGGTCGTCAGCGCCGATGGACGTAAACAACCTGATTTCCCTCGGACTTGCAATTCCTTCAATTGCATGCAGCATGACTGAATAATCATGTCGCGGACGAAACTGAAGCTCAAGGGTCTGTCACTGGATCGACTGGAAACCCTTTCGACGATTGTTTCTCAAGGCGGAATCACGAGGGCTGCCGGGGGCGATACGAGCAAGCAAAGCCAGTTCAGCAGGCAGATTGCCGAGTTGGAGACCTGGTTCGGGATCAACCTTCTGGACCGATCCTCAACGCCCATCAAACCGACGTCTGCGGCCCTGCGGATTGCCCGTGAAGTCGACGACTTCCTCCGAAGTCTGGACTCCCTGCGTGAGGACTCAGAACAGGGGCGAAAAACGGTCGTATTCGGAGCGGGAGAGAGAATGATCCGCAGCTACCTGATCCCCTGGGCGTCAAGAATTGATCGCGATGGCATTTGCCTGATCTTCAAGAATTTGACCTCCAGTGCGACACGGGCTGAGCTACTAGCAAAGCGGGTCGACTTTGGCATACTAAGGAAAGACAAATGCCCGACCGGCCTGTCGAGCATCGCAATGAAACCCATTCCGATCTGCCTGCTGCTACCCTCAACGAGTGCCAGTAAAAGAAGGAAGTGGACCTGGAAGGACGTTTCGAAGTTGCCCCTGCTACTGCTGGAAGGAGACGATCGCTTCTCGGACTTCCTCAAGGAGAGGAGCCTTGAAGCGTCCGTTGAGCTGGACGTCGCCGCTGAATTCAGTTCGTGGACCCAGTTGCTCGATGGCATGCAGGAGTTCAAGTTGGGAGGCTTCGTTCCGAGGGATCTGGAAAGTCGCTTCCCATCAGGCTTTGTCTCTGTGGCGCTGCCGAAACTGTCGGAATACGCGGATCAATATGTGATCGCGTGGTCATCGTCAGAAGTTGAAAAGCGGCCTGAGCTGGGACGGCTGGTGAAGAGCCTCAGAGGCAAATAAGTTCCTGCGCCGCGCCTCCGAGAGCTGGTCCGAAATCGTCTGGTCAGCTCTCCTGACCTATTGCAAGATGTCGGCATGGCCCTTCCAAAATTCCTGATCTGCGACGACGGTGTCGATCGTGCGTTCGTCCTCCACACCGGCACTCCTGTCGGGCTTTACGAGTTTGACGAGGAAGGCAACGGCACCGGGCACTCGATTGCCCCGGAAGACATGCGTGTCTTCATCGAAACGGAAATGGCCGCAGGTCGTGATCCCGCGAAGACCCTCGCCGACATCGTCCACGAAGCGGGTGAATACTACATCGCAGCGCTCGCGGAGATCGACGAAGACGACGAAGATTGAGGGGTCGGTTGAAGAGATCGGGGATAGCAGATCTCAGATTTCGTCATTCGGGCCTTCGGCCTTCGTCATTTCTCAACTGCCCATTCAATCGGCGGAACCGCCTACGCAAAAAAGGCCACCGGATCGCTCCGATGGCCTTTCGAGAACTGTTGAAGCAAAGCTTCAGTGAGGACGCCGCTTCAGCTTGAGCTGGGCGAGCGACTTGGCGATCACCGCCTGAAGGTGGGCGACCTCTTCGGCGTCGACGCTGTGGTCGACGGACTTGAGGGCCTCTTCGGCACGGTGGATGGCGGCTTCGGCCTTGGCCTCGTCGATCTCGTCCGAGTCAAGCGCGGAGTCGGTCAGGACGACGACCTTGTGGGCGGTCACTTCCGCGAAGCCGGAGCCCAGGGCGAGTGTCATGGTCTGGCCACCCTTCTGATAGCGAAGTTCGCCCGGCTTCAACCCGCTGACTAGGGACGCGTGCGCCTCCAGAATACCGAACTCACCGTCGGTGCCGGGGAGGTAGACGTTCTCGACGGTATCCGAGAAAACCTTCTTCTCCGGAGTGACGATTTCGAGTTGGAGGGACATATTGGTTATTGGTTATTTGTTAGTTGTTATTGGATATTTTAATAACCTTTAACTTCTAACCCCTAACTCTTTCAGCTCAATCACGCGATACGGAGTCAATGCCACCCTTCATGTAGAAGTTGCCTTCCGGCACGTCGTCCCACTTGCCGTCGAGGATCTCGGCGAAACCGCGGACGGTTTCCTCGATCGAGCAGAGCACACCGGAGACGTTGGTGAAAATTTCCGCCACGTGGAAGGGCTGGGTGAGGAAGCGCTGGATCTTGCGGGCGCGGAACACGGTCAGCTTGTCGGTGTCGGACAGTTCGTCCATGCCGAGAATGGCGATGATGTCCTGAAGGTCCTTGTAGCGCTGAAGCACCATCTGGACGCCACGGGCGACGCGATAGTGTTCCTCGCCGACGACTTCCGGGGCGAGAGCCTTGGAGGTCGAACCAAGGGGATCAACTGCCGGGAAGAGGGCCTGCTCTGCAAGCGAACGTTCAAGCACCACGGTCGCGTCAAGGTGAGCGAAGGTGTTGGCGGGGGCAGGGTCGGTCAAGTCGTCCGCAGGCACGTAAACGGCCTGGATGGAGGTGATCGAACCCTTGTTGGTGGAAGTGATTCGCTCCTGGAGGGTGGCCATTTCCTCGGAGAGGGTCGGCTGGTAACCCACGGCGGACGGCGTGCGTCCAAGAAGCGCGGACACTTCGGAACCGGCCTGGGAGAAACGGAAGATGTTGTCGACGAACAGAAGCACGTCCTGGTTGTCCTCGTCACGGAAGTGCTCGGCCATGGTCAGGGCGGAAAGCGCGACGCGGAGACGGGCACCTGGAGGCTCGTTCATCTGGCCGTAGCAAAGGGCGACCTTCGAGCCTTCGGCGAGGACGGGGTTGCCCTTGTCGTCGAGTTTCACATGACCCTTTTCGTCCTTCTCGGTGGCGATAACGCCGGACTCGATCATTTCCCAGTAAAGGTCATTTCCTTCACGTGTGCGCTCACCGACACCGGCGAACACGGAGAACCCACCGTGGCCGAGAGCGATGTTGTTGATGAGCTCCATGATGACGACGGTCTTGCCGACGCCCGCGCCACCGAACATGCCACCCTTGCCGCCCTTGAGGAGCGGGCAGATGAGGTCGATGACCTTGATGCCGGTTGGAAGGATCTCGGTATTGACGGACTGCTCGGTGAGAGTCGGCGCAGCGCGATGAATCGGCGAGCGGTGGTCCGGATTGGCGAGTGGCACGTTCTCGTCCACGAGGTCGCCGGTGACGTTGAAGATACGACCAAGGACCTGCTTGCCCACGGGCACGGCGATCGCCTTGCCGGTGTCGGTGAGGGTCATGCCGCGGCGGAGACCGTCGGAGGTGGACATGGCCACGGCGCGGACCCAGCCGTCACCGAGGTGCTGCTGGACCTCGAGCACGAGCTTCGTGTCGACGCCGTTCAGGACGTACTGGATTTCAAGCGCGTTGTAGATCTCGGGAAGCTTGGTGGCTTTCGAGAAATCGGCGTCAATGACGGCGCCAATGACCTGGACGATGGTTCCGGTGTTGGACATGGTAGAGGTGTTCAGTTTGAAGTGTTCAGTTTAAAGATATTGTAGAGGGGAGCGGCGGCTTTCGGGTGGGTTCTTGCTGAACACTGAAAACTGCCAACTTGAAACTTACTCCATGGCCTTCATGGCGGTGGTGATTTCGAGAAGCTCGGAGGTGATGGCGGCCTGGCGGAGCTTATTGTATTCGAGCGTGAGTTCCTTGATGAACTTCTTCGCGTTGTCGGTGGCCGCTTTCATGGCGACCATGCGCGAGGAGTGCTCGGAGGCGCGGGACTCGACGAGCATCTGGTAGATCTGGAAGTTGATATAGAGCGGCAGCAAGGTGCCGAGCACTTCGGTCGGATTCGGCTCGAAGAGATAGTCCTTCGAGAGCGCGGCGGTCTTGTCGGCCTTGCCGTGATCACCACTTCCCACGCCTTCGTAGGCCTGCTCATCGCCAAGGCCACCGGCATCGATGGGAAGAAGCTGATGGAGGGTCGGCTCCTGGGTCAGGGTGTTGATGAAGTTGGCGAAGACGACACTGATCTTGTCGTACTTGCCGTCGAGGAACTGCTTCGTCAGGAACTTGGCGATCGGACGGGCTTCGGCGAAGGGCACCGGGTCCTTCACGTCGAAGTCGGCAATCAGGTTGCGCTGCATCTTGCCGAGCTGGGCGCGGAGCTTGCGGCCCACCGTCACGAAGTCCGCGGTCGGCGAAACCGAGGCGCGGACCTTCTTGAAAAGGTTGGTGTTAAGTCCGCCACAGAGGCCCTTGTCGGTCGAGATCACCAGCACCAGCTCGCGGGCGCCCTCGCGCTTCACAAGAAGTGGATTGGCGTCATCGCCCACGTTCCCCTTGAGGTTGACTAGGACTTCTTTGAGCTGCTTGGCGTAATCCCGGCCCGCGATCGCCTGGTCCTGCGCCTTCTTCATCTTGGCGGCAGCGACAAGCTGCATCGCCCTGGTGATCTGGGCGGTGTTCTTGACCGACTTGATGCGTCGGCGGATGTCGCGGAGGTTGGCCATGGGTGGAAGACGTTACTTGTTAAGAGTTATTTGTTGCTGGGCGCTTGGTCGGAGTCTTCAGGATTTTGCCAAAGAACCTCTAACCCATTAACCTCTAACTTATTTCCAGCTCGTCTTGAAGTCCTCGATAGCCTGCTTGACGGCGGCGACCATGGTGGCGTCCTTCTTGAGGTCCGGCTTTTCGTTGCGGATCTTGTCGAGGAGCTCGGTCTTGCGGCTGTCGAAGTATTCGCCGAGGGCGGCCTGGAAGCGCTTCACGTCTGTCACTGCAACGTCGTCGAAGTAGCCGTTCTGCATCGCGAAAAGGTAGATACACTCCATCTCCATCGCGAGCGGGGAGTACTGATTCTGCTTGAAGAGCTCCACGATGCGGGCACCGCGATCGAGCTTCTTCTTGGTCGAGGCGTCGAGGTCCGAACCGAACTGGGCGAAGGCCTGGAGTTCGCGGAACTGGGCGAGGTCGAGCTTGGTTGTGCCGGCGACGGACTTGATCGTCTTCGTCTGGGCGGCGGAACCCACGCGGGACACCGAGAGACCCACCGAGATGGCGGGGCGGATGCCCTGGTAGAAAAGGTCGGTTTCGAGGTAGATCTGGCCGTCGGTGATCGAGATCACGTTGGTCGGAATGTAGGCGGACACGTCACCAGCCTGGGTTTCGATGATCGGAAGCGCGGTGAGCGAACCACCACCGGCCGCGTCGGTGAGACGGGCGGAGCGTTCGAGCAACCGGGAATGAAGGTAGAACACGTCGCCCGGATACGCTTCGCGGCCGGAGGGGCGGCGAAGGATCAGCGACACCTGGCGGTAAGCGACGGCGTGCTTGGAAAGGTCATCGAACACGATGAGGCAGTCCTGGCCCTCGTCCATGAGGAACTCGGCGATGGCGCAACCGGCATACGGTGCGAGGAACTGCATCGCGGCGGCGTCCGAGGCGGAAGCGGAAACGATCGTGGTGTATTCCATGGCTCCTGCGTCCTCGAGGGTCTTCTGGATTCGGGCGACGTTCGAGAGCTTCTGGCCGATGGCGACGTAGATGCAATACATCGGCTTGTGCTTCTGCAGCTTGCCCTGCTCGGCGGCCTTGTTCTGCTGAGCCTGGGAAATGATGGTGTCGACGGCGATCGTCGTCTTGCCGGTGGCGCGGTCACCGATGATGAGCTCGCGCTGACCACGGCCGATCGGGATCATGGCGTCGATTGACATGATGCCGGTCTGCACGGGAACGGAAACGGACTTCCGCTTGATGATGCCCGGAGCAATCTTCTCCATCGGGTAGTAGGCGGAGGCGGCGATGTCGCCCTTGCCGTCGATCGGAGCGCCGAGGGCATTGACCACGCGGCCGAGAACGGCGCGGCCGACGGGAATCGAGAGGAGCTTGCCGGTGGTGTTGCACTGGTCGCCTTCCTTGATGGCGTTGTAGCTGCCGAGGAGCACGACGCCGACTTCACCTTCTTCAAGGTTCAGCGCGATGCCAGTCACACCGCTGTGAAACTCAATCATTTCATTGAGCATCACGTCGGAGAGGCCTTCCACCTTCGCCACGCCGTCACCGACTTCGCGGACGATGCCGACATTGCTTTTGTTGACGGAGGTCGCGACGTTGGCGATTTCCTGTTCCAGTTCCTGAAGGATGCTGCTCATTTGAAGTGTTAAGTTTGAAGTTTGAAATTTTTAGCGAAATCGGAAATGCCAGATCAGAAGGCTTGGGCGAGGCGGTCGATGCGGCCCTTCACGGAGCCGTCCCAGACGTCGTTGCCGACGCGGACCTTGAGGCCACCGAGGAGTTCCGGAGTAACCTTGAAAGAGAAGGAGAGGTCGCTGCCGTACTTGGCAATCAGACCGGAAGAGGCGCGCTCGCGGGAAGCACCGTCGAGTTCGGTGGCACTTTCGATGGTTACCTGGCGACGCTCGGCTTCGAGGCGGATCAGGCGCTTGAGCGAAAGCAGGATGCCCCGGTAGTCGCGCGGCTTGGCCTCGGCGATCTTGCGGATCGCGGAGGAGAGCTTGGACTCATCCAAACGACCGCCGGTCTGGCAGAGCCGGAAAATGCGGCGGGAGGCGGCGGCGGCGGTCTTTGAGATTTTCATGGCGCGTCAGGAAAGGGGCGTGGATCAGGCTTCGACCTTGGTCAGGGCCTCGGCGTTGAGGCGCTGCTGGTCGTCGGAGGTCAGGACCTTGCCGGTGACCTGAGCAGTGGTGGCGGTGACCAGGCGTCCGAACTCGCGCTTGAGCTCAGCCTTAAGAAGGTCGCGCTCGGCCTTGGCGGCGGACTCGGCCTTGGCGAGGATCTGCTGGGCGGAAGCGATGGCTTCCTGAGACTTGCGCTCGGAGAGGATGGCGGCGCTTTCCTTGGCCTCGGTCACCAGGCGCTGGGCCTCTTCGTTGGCCTTGGCGATGGCCGCGGCGGTGTTCTTTTCAGAATCGGCAAGCTGCTGCTGGATCTGAGTGAGCTTGGCTTCACCCTCGGCGATGCGGGCCTTGCGCTGAGCGAGCATCGCGGTGATCGGGCCGAAGGCGAACTTCTTCAGGACGAATAGGACGATCACGATGTTGAGGAACTGGGCGATAAACAGCATCGGTTCCCAGTGGAAACCCTTGGCAATCGCCTCTGCTGGATTGCCGGAAGTCGCGGCGTCCGCGTGTTCGGTCGCGGTGGCGAGAACGTTGATGAGGTCGAGCATGGCGCTGGAGCGTTGGGAGGCGGAAAGGGAGACGAAAAGCGGAAAGAAGGAGTGGAGCGGCGGGGAGTGCCCGCCGCTCCGGAAACGATTACTTCACAAGTGCAGCAACGAAGAAGGCACCTTCAACGAGAGCGGCAAGAATGATGGAGAGCGTCAGGATGGCGCCGGAAGCACCCGGGTTGCGGCCAGTGGCTTCAGCAGCCTTGGCTCCGATGAGGCCGATGCCGAGGCCGGCACCGATGGCGGCGAGACCGGACTGGATGCTACCGGTGATACCGGCGGCGGCAGCAGCTTCGCCAAGCATTGGGACGATGTTCAGGATGGTGGTCATTTCAGTAGTGTTGTGTTGGTGTTTCCGCTCCCCACAGGCTTGCCATGGTCAGGGCGGGAAAGGGTCAGTGGGCGTGGTTCTCCTTGTGGTCGTCGCCGTGATCGCAGATCAGTTTGAGGAAGACCGAGGTAAGTAGCATGAACACGAGGGCCTGGATCAGGCCGACGAGGAGTTCAAGGAAGTAGAAGGGCAAGGCAGGGAGGAAGGCGAGTCCCTTGGGCACCATGTTCATCATGGTTTCCAGCATGTTCTCACCCGCGTAGATGTTGCCAAAAAGTCGGAAGGAAAGAGCGACTGGACGGAGCAGGATCGAGAACACCTCGATCACCCCGACGAGGAAGAAGATGATGATCATGAACAGCTTCATGAAGCCCTTGAACTCACCCTTCGGTGCGAAAATGTGCTTCAGGAACCCCCCAAGGCCGTTTTCGCTCAGCGCCCAGTAGAACCAGAGGATGGTGAACAGGATCGAGAGCGCCGAAGTCATGTTGAGGTCGGCATTGCCTCCGCGAAGGATCGGAACGCCATCATATTTGACCGTGCCGACACCCGGAAGCAGTCCGATCCAGTTGGTGAAAAGAATCAGGACAAACACGCCCCCGAAAAACCAGAAGGTGCGCTTCACCAAATGCGCACCAAGGATTCCCTCGAGGAAATCGTAGAGGCTTTCCACCAACCATTCGGCCAAGTTCTGAAGGCCGGAGGGTATCAGCGAAATCTGGCGGGTCGCCACCTTGGCGAAGAGAATGACCAGCAGGGCCGCGATCCACACCATGACCATCGAGTTCGTGACCCAGCTGAGACCGAACACCTTTTCCGCATGCAGAGGCAGTGCGTGGTGGCCGCCCTCTTCGCCCGCGAATGCAGCGAGGGGTGCCAAGAGCCAGAGTGAGGTGATGGAAAGGATTGAACGCATTCGAAATGGCCGCGCGTGGAAAACGGCGCCGCGGTCTTAAATGAGGGGTCGACTGTGGCGCAAGGCCTATTTGTGAAAAATTTCACAAGCTCCACGGAAGGTCTGATACTTCGTGGCTTGTGAATATTCGTGAAGCGTCACCGGGTGGCCCGGAACACCCTTTCCGCAGCGGCTCCAAAAAGCACGGAATCGCCCTCCAATCCGGTCGTCGCGTGGATCGTGAACCCACAGGCCAGCGCCTGATCCAGCAGGTCCTCTGCCGGGAGACATTTTCGCCCGGAGACCTCCTTCAGCCTGAAGGCCACCGGACCGATCCCGTGAAATCCCCGGTAAATGACCTCCGTGCAGGCCAGCCGGTCGCTGCTGCGGAAATCGAAGAGGAAGTCATCAAGCTTCCCCTCCTGCTCCATTGCCCGCGCGATCGCCCGCGCCAAGTCCGCTTTCTCCAAAGGCGGCCTCAGG
>Ga0114958_10001925_pt1 | contig 15964 bp, 13 predicted proteins | sample C_130208_EF_Meta_FD_89577 | JGI IMG/M metagenome (GOLD analysis project Ga0114958, IMG submission 89577) | Freshwater microbial communities from Lake Croche, Canada to study carbon cycling - C_130208_EF_MetaG | ecosystem: Environmental > Aquatic > Freshwater > Lake | place: Lake Croche, Canada...
ATCGATTGCTGACCGGATAGGTCGAAAAAAAATAAGGCTCAAGCAATAAAATCCGGTTGCCTGTTTTGTCCTTATGCCATAGCGGATCGAGGTTGTAATAGTTGTAGACAAAGGTGGGTAAGGTCTTATTGATTTGAATCGCATCGCCTTTAGGCAGACTTGTTTCAAGCTGCACTGTTTGTGCTGCGAGCAGGTGATTAGGCACCTCCATTTTTGTCAAATTTTCATACGACGTATCCAAAAAAGTGCCCGACTGATTACTATAGGTATACTTGTTTATGTTTTCCTGATTGGCAACATATTTTTTACTGCTATTCGCACCAGCTACCCATTGCCAGCTACATGCATTACTAGCCCAATCACCATCTAATAAATGATAATACATCCATTGGGCAGGATGTAACCAATGTACTTGAGCGATATTACACACCAACGAAGCGGTATACATGCGACAATGATTATGCATATAGCCGCTGCTGTATAATTGCTGAATGGCCTGATCAATGGCTACAATACCAGTATTGGCCTGCAGAATAGCCATAGGTAATTGCGTATGTAAAACGGGTTGTTGCGGCCACTTAATATCAACGTGTATATTCTTTACCTGCCACACCCGTTGAAAATAATCGCGCCAACAAAGTTCTTTTACAAAAGGCTCTATTTGAGAAAGTTCATAACCCTTTGCCAATACTTGTTGAAGCACTTGTTGGGTGCTGATAACGCCTCTCGATATGTAGGGAGATAAATAAGTGACTGCACCATCAATAAAGTTTCTGGTTTGGGCATACGCCATTGGATCTATTTGATCTACCTTTTCAAGTAGCGCATCATATGAAGTCACAAAGCGCGTATCCATTATCGCTTACTTATTTTGTTCATTGAAATTGTTTTCTGACGGCTGCATTTAAATCGAAGCATAGCTGCATTTCTTTTTTGCACATGCTTTTGGCTCACACCACTATGGACACGCTTGCGCCATAAATTAAAACTGCTTCGTTTTAATTCCTTCCGCATCAATGCAATGACATCAGTTTCAGCATAACCGAATTGCGCTTTAATTGCCTCAAACGGCGTGCGATCTTCCCACGCCATTTCAATGATTCTATCTAGTTCTTGTTGTTCCATTTATAAGTACTTAGAATAACGTTCGTTTCCAATTCACCGTCACAGGCGACCCAGCTGCTACCATCACAGTTGTCGGATGCTGATTAGACAGGAACGCGAAGTCTTGTCCGTACATCGAGCTGAAATCGCAATCAATTGCATAATCCAATACCTTATTCACCTGCCAAGTAGGATGATTCACTTTGTATTCCTGCGAGCAACGTTCATTTATTTTTGTGTACCCGTAATAATGTTCAAAAATAAATTCCTCCATTGACCCAACATTCATCGCCTCCTTTTCAAGAGTTGTTTGCACAGCAATATGATTCCACTTTCCATTTATCCGCCAGTCATAGGCTATATGTTGTGAACAATCAGTTTGACTGATTCTATTCGTTGTGGGAATTGCAATATAATGCTCGTGATACAATTTGTTGGCCACCCAGGCTACCAATTTGTATGGCACTGTCTCATTGATAAATACCACACCTCTTTTTATAGTATCTCCCTCTATTCGTTTGACATAGAAACGAAGATTTACCTCTTCAAATGTACCTAAAAAGGGTATGGGTATACCAAAGAGGCTAGTGTGTTTAAACATAAAGCCTACTAAACTAACAAACGTCTCATTCTTGTAAACATCCAACTCAACTCCGTGTGGAAGATAGGGTTTCAAAATTTCAGGGTTGATGGCATAATTGGCCATGATAAGATGTTCCCAACGCGCTGATAAAAATGTATTGATCATCTACTAAAATTGAATGCGAAGCTTTCTGTAATTAATTTATACGTAATTATTAATCATAAAACCATAGTGGATATTGAATCAAAGCAACGTCGAAATTTGACGTATTACGCGCCACTACGTTTAGTTGTGTTCAGAATAAACAGCTGATCCTAAAAGAGAGTAAGGTCGCGCTCAAAACGCAGTACGCGGTGCTAGTTGAAAATCTATCAATTTGTTTAATCCCTGTCACCTCCTGCAATTGCAAGTGCAAATCCAACACCAAAGAGTAACGTAATTAGGCCCGCGAAATATGGTATTAGATCAGTCATTTTTTTTGTTATTAAGTAGTTTGAGATAAATTCCGAATGCTAGTATTGAAGGCACCCAAATACCGATAAAGATACCATCAGACTTTTCTCCTTGAAAATAAAGCACCTCAGAAAAAATCAACGATAAGAGCGCAGCAACCCATAAAAGTTTGTCTGCGGTTGTAAATTTTTTAAACATTTTTTTAATATAATTGTGGTTGAAGATACTGCATAAAATCAATCACTTTCGTTAATCTTAACATACAGTATAAGGAATGACTATTTGTAGGCACACTACATGCTAGTACGCTAGATGTGACTAAATTTCTGTTTTATATACAAATCTGCATCTGCAGATCGTTGTGCCATTTTCTAATTCCAACATTAAACATACTTCCCAGTATAACCCTTCTTCTCTTTTTTCAGGCCTGCGACTACACCTTCGTATAAAAGATAGCCGCCGCCATCACCACCTTCAGGCCCAAGATCAATGACCCAATCGGCATTACGGATAATATCTGGGTTATGCTCGATGACAATGATAGAATGTCCGTTTTCAATCAAGGCTTGAAACGATTGCAAGAGCTTATGGATATCATGAAAATGCAAGCCCGTTGTAGGCTCATCAAAAATGAAAAGAATTTTTTTGTTGGCGAAACTCTTGTCGAGGAAGGAAGCTAGTTTAACTCGTTGCGCTTCACCACCACTCAGTGTATCGCTCGATTGTCCGAGTTTGATATAACCGAGACCTACATCGTGCAGGCATTTTATCTTTTCAGCGATCTTCTTTTCACGCTGAAAAAAATCAAGCGCTTCATCCACGCTCATATCCAATACATCGGTAATGTTTTTTCCGTTGTATTGCACTTCCACTACTTCTTGTTTGAATCGTTTGCCTTTGCAGCTTTCACAGGTAAGATGTACATCGGCAAGGAACTGCATTTCAACAACTGTTTCACCTTCCCCTTTACATGTATCACAGCGTCCTCCGTCGACATTGAACGAAAAATAACCAGGCGTATAACCTCTTACTTTGGCCAAATGTTGGGCGGCAAACAACCCTCGTATATCGTCGTATGCCTTGATATATGTAATAGGATTTGAACGTGATGATTTCCCAATCGGATTCTGATCAACCATCTCTACCGAGCTAATCGCTTGCAAGTCGCCCTTGAGTTCAGCAAACTCACCGGGCTTTACACTAAAATCATCCTTCACATTTTTCAATGCCGGATACAAAATATGTTTAATAAGGCTTGTTTTACCCGAACCACTTACACCAGTAACAACGCAGAGCATATTCAATGGAAACGAAACCGTCACATCCTTAAGATTATGTTGTGTACAATTTGCAAGCGTAATTTTGTTCACCACCTTACGGATTGGCTTTTCGATTCCAACTTTCAAATCGTCGTTGAGGTATTGCGCCGTGAGACTTTTTTTATTCTTCAAAATTTCCTTATACGTACCTGCAGCAATAATCTCGCCACCTAGATGTGATGCAAACGGCCCCACATCGATGATGTAATCAGCCTCTCGCATAATCTGATCATCATGTTCGACGACAACGACCGTATTACCCAAATCGCGTAATCGTTTCAGTACATTAATAAGCCGGCTTGTATCACGCGCATGCAAGCCAATAGAAGGTTCATCTAGAATATACAAACTATCTGTCAGGTTACTCCCTATCACTCTCGTCAGTTGAATACGTTGACTTTCACCACCACTGAGTGTATTCGCTGTGCGATTAAGTGTCAGATAATTCAAGCCTACATCGAGTAAGGTTTGAATGCGTGTTTCCAATTCAATTAGGATACGATTAGCAATCGTTTTGTCATGGTCATTCAAGGTCAGCCCCTTCATCCATTCATTTAATTTCTCAACCGGCATATCAAGCAATTCGCCAATATGGGTATCATTAATTTTTACCCATAAGGCATCCTTTCGTATGCGGGCGCCACCGCAACTTGTGCAAGGTGTCTTGCCGCGATAGCGAGACTGCATCACACGATATTGTATCTTATATAAATTATCGGCCACCATATTAAAGAAGGCATCGATACCATGCGCACTGCTCCACAATAAGTTATACTCTTCTTTACTCAGCTGACGGATTGGTTTGTGGATAGGAAATTTATTTTTGTTTTCATAGATAAAAGCCGTTTTCCATTCACTCATCTTTTCGCCATTCCAACACACGACCGCACCTTCATGAACTGACAGATTTTTATTCGGAATCACGAGCGCTGGATCGATACCCAATACTTGTCCGAAGCCTTCACATTCTGAACAAGCACCATAAGGATTATTACTCGAAAAGAAATTCGGCGTGGGTTCTTCAAAGCGTATACCATCGAGTTCAAAACGGTTGCAAAAATGTTCAATGCGATCTTCAATCTCTAAAAAAATATCACCGTTTGTTTCATCGAAACCTGTTTGTATACTATCGGCCACACGATGTATTTCATCCTCTTCAAAGTCTTTAGCCACCAAACGATCGATGAGGATATACATATTCTTCATATCGAGTGTAGGCTCTTCTTCCATCAACAAGTCTTCGATCTGAATGACATATTTTTCATGTAAATGGTAGAGGCGAGTGAAGCCTTTCTGCAATAAATCATCAAGATAATACTTAACATTTTTTTCGGCTTCCTTTGGCAAAGGGACGACGATGTGAATCTTTTTTCCTTTCGGAAGTTGCATGATAAATTTTACCACATCATGCACTTCATCTTTCTTTACTTCTTTACCGCTGACTGGAGAGAAAGTTCGTCCAGCTTTGGCAAACAAGAGACGCAAATAATCATTCATTTCAGTCATAGATCCGACAGTGGATCGCGGTGTGCGTGCAGATACTTTTTGCTCAATTGCAATAGCTGGACAAAGGCCATCTATCATATCGACATCTGGTTTCTGCATACTCTTCATAAACTGACGGGCATACGAACTAAGGCTTTCGACATAACGGCGTTGACCTTCAGCAAACAAGGTATCCATCGTGAGAGAAGACTTTCCTGAGCCGCTGACACCCGTCACCACAATCAGTTTATTATGCGGAAAACGAACCGTTACATTCTTAAGATTGTGTACTCGTGCACCTTTAACGATAATATCAAGATCCTGTTTTGCCATAAGGACTGCAAGTTAAACGAAAGGGGCGGAATGAGAAAATAAGTGAAGAGGCTAAGCCTGATGGCATAGTTCAAAAAACAATATCGGTTTATAAAAACAATTCCTTCCCAAATAAAATATTCTTTACGCCGATAATTTCGTCTACATCATCCCAAAAAACGTGGAAGCCATTGGTTTTATAATTAGCCCGTTGGGCAGGTTTTGCTTTCTTCAATTTTTTACTCCACTCAAGAGGTATATAAATGATACGTTCATCATCTAAAACAAACGCAATCTCATCTTTGATGAACGCCACATCAGTGATTCTGGGAAGTTGATTGAATGACAAATCACTAATCCAATTCACCTTACTTTTGATATTCTTTACAGTATTCATTGAACGTTTTAATTATAATGGTGTAGTTGAGTTCGACTTCCTTTTTAATTTTAGCCAGTTCGAATTTTTTAAAGCCACGATTGTCTGCCAGATAAACTTCTTTGTCACGTAACCAGAATTTACAAATTTTCTTGGCATCATCGCTGATATGCACATGACAGGGTTCTGAACAATTAAAACTTACAAAATAAAATCTGAATTCAAATCTAAAGAAAATTGTCGGCATACGTTGCTTTTTACTTCACCCCTTCCAATTTATATTTTCCCTTGCTCTTCCTAATTCTCACAGCGCATACTTTATACTCTGGGCATAAGGCATCCGCATCGGTAACAGAGCTAGTGAGCATATTCATACTTACCTCAGGATAATGAAAGGTTGACGACAAAATGCCGGGTTTCACCTCATCGGTAATTCGAGCCTTGACATCAATTTTACCACGGGCGCTCTCGATACAAACCATATCGCCTTCTTCGATAAAATGTTTGACGGCATCATCGGGATGTATCATTAATGTATCGCATGTTAGGATATCGGCATTACCGGTACGACGTGTCATAGTGCCGCAATTGTAATGTTCAAGTTCGCGGTTTGTCGTAAGTATATACGGGAAGTCTTTTTTGTTATCAGTCAGTTCAGTTGTCTCCTTCCATGTTGCTTTCTGGAATACACCTCTGCCTAATTTAAACGATTCGGTATGAAGTATTTCTGTATCGCTTCCATCGGCCAATACAGGCCATTGCTTACCGTTTATGCCGAGTTCATTCCATTTCACACCGGCAAAGAATGGCACAATCTGCGAAATTTCGTTTAATAAATTTTCAGCATCATAATCAGGTTCATCGGCTCCCATACGTTGCATTATTTCAGCAATAATCTGTCCGTCAGGCTTAGTGCCACTTAATGGCTTGACTACTTGCTGTACCTTTTGGATACGTCGTTCACCATTCGTAAATGTACCAGTCTTTTCAAGGAAAGATGAAGCAGGTAAAATCACATCAGCCATCTTAGCTGTTTCGGTCATAAAGAGTTCTTGCACAACAAGCAAATCCAGATTACTCATCGCTTCTTTCACATGATTGGTATTTGGGTCGGTCTGCACATTGTCTTCACCCATCAGCCAAAGCGCTTTTAGTTTTCCTTCGATAGCGGCATCATACATCTGAGGTATTTTCAAACCCACATAATCAGGCAATTTGACACCATAAAACTCTTCATACATGTGATGATAACTAGGATTAGTAACATCATAATAGCCAGCTCCTTGATGCGGCTGACAACCCATATCGGCAGCACCTTGTACATTATTTTGTCCACGTAACGGATTCACGCCAACACCGCGGCGTCCAATATTTCCGGTAATCATAGCAAGGTCTGCAATCAGCATCACGGTATACGTTCCTTGCGAATGTTCGGTAACACCCAAGCCATGAAAGCTCATCGCATTCGGAGCGGTCGCATACGCCACAGCTGCTTTTCGCACAAGTTCCTTATCCACGCCAGTAACTGATTGCAATTCATCCATGTCCATGCTCAGCACATGTTGTTTGAATGCATCATATCCTTCTGTTCGATCATCAATAAATTTTGTGTCTTCTAAACCTTCCACCATAATATAATACAGCATCATATTCAGCAAAGCGACATTGGTGCCCGGCTTCAATTGAAGATGATAGGTTGCATAATTGGCTAACTCAGTACGACGAGGATCTATAACGATACATGTTCCTTTCATGGCAAACTGTTTCAGTTTGGCTCCGGTAACAGGATGACCTTCTGTGGGATTGGCACCAATCACCATAATGGCATTGGTATATTTTAAATCGATGATCGAATTGGTAGCGGCTCCTGTTCCAAAGGTACGTTGCATACCAAGGGCGGTGGGCGAATGACACACACGTGCGCAGCTATCGATATTATTAGTACCAATGATCGTGCGTATGAATTTCTGCATGATATAATTCTCCTCGTTTGTGCAGCGTGCCGATGAAATACCCGCGATGGCGTCGGCACCATAGTTCGATTTGATATCAGTAAGTTTTCCAGCAATAAAATTCATCGCTTCATCCCAACTTGCTTCGACAAACACACCTTCCTTTTTAATGAGAGGCGTTCGAAGTCGATCTGCATGATTGTAAAACGAAAAGGCGTATCGTCCTTTCAAACAAGTATGCCCTGCATTCACTTCGGCATCATACGGCGCTTGTATACTTTTAATAACGCCATTCACAGTCGCCACTTCGAGATTACATCCAACGCCGCAATAGGTACAAATCGTGCGCGTTTTTTCTTTAGCGACAATACTCTTGCTTTCAAATACATCACTAATGGCACTTGTAGGACAAGCCTGCGCGCAAGCGCCACAGCTTACACAATCGCTGTCAAAAAAAGATTGATTCGTGCTTTTGATGATATGACTATCGAAACCTCGACCTGCCATACTCAACACAAATTGCCCCTGAATTTCATCACAAGCACGCACACAACGAAAACAATTGATGCACTTACTTAAATCGCTTGTCATATATGGATGACTCAAATCTTTGGTTCGATCGAGATGATTTTTTCCTTCAGGATACCGCACATCACGCACTCCTACGCGAGCGGCTACTTCCTGCAGTTCGCAATTATTATTCACTTCACAGGTAAGGCAATCTAATGGATGATCGGTCAGCACAAGCTCAATAATATTTCGTCGAAGTCGCTGTACTCGCTCACTACTCGTATAGATATATGAATTAGCCAAGACAGGAGTATGACAAGAAGCCTGCGTTTTGACCGGACCATGTTCAACCAATGCCACATCCACACTACACACTCGACAACTACCAAAAGGTTCTAGATTGGGCGCATCACATAGCGTAGGAATTAGTTTCTTGTCTTTATTGCGTCGTACAAAAGAGAGAATCGTTTCACCATCGTTCATTTCAAATGGCTGACCATCGATATAGGCTATCTTCAACGCTGTTGCGCCATGACCACATAATTGGTGACCATTGGAAGCATTACTATCAGTTTTTAACTGAGCCTGAGTAGAGGTCTGTGCCATAAGGTGGGAGCAAAAAATTGAGATTAAAGATAGGTAATAAAATTTAATTTCATAAGCATAACTGAAACCTGTAATATCGATTGTACAAATTATCTTTGCCACCACGGGCAGGCATAATCATCGAACTGACTTCGTGCATATCGTCATGAACAGAAACGAACTCATACAACAAATCAAATCGAAGAAATCGTATCTATGTGTAGGCTTAGATACCGATCTATCAAAGATTCCGCAACATCTTTTAGAACTGCAAGACCCCATCTTTGAATTCAATAAACAAATCATTGATGCCACAAGCGATTTATGCGTGAGCTATAAAATCAACACCGCTTTTTATGAGGCCCATGGCGTGAAAGGATGGCACAGTATGGAAAAAACATTGTACTACATACCTGATGGCATCTTCACCATTGCTGATGCAAAGCGAGGCGATATTGGAAATACAAGCACGCACTATGCGAATGCCTTTTTTAAAACACTTCCATTTGATAGTATTACAGTGGCGCCTTATATGGGCAAAGACAGTGTGAAACCATTTTTAGATATTGAAAATAAATGGACTATCGTGTTAGGACTAACATCCAATGAAGGCGCTTTTGATTTTCAAACCCTCAGTGTAGGTTCTGAGAAATTATTTGAAACAGTATTGCGAAACGTAAGCGAATGGGGCAGCACTCATAATCTGATGTTTGTGGTAGGGGCTACCAAAGCAGAACAACTCGCACAGATACGACAAATAGTACCAGATCATTTCTTGCTGATACCAGGTGTAGGCACACAAGGTGGTAGTTTAGAGGACGTAAGCAAATACGGCATGAACGATGATATTGGCATATTGGTGAATGTATCTCGCCAAATTATTTATGCAAGCAACGATATCTACTTTGCCGAAAAAGCCCGAGAGGAAGCATTGAAATTACAACGCGAAATGGCTTTCTATCTTTAATCATCCAGTATGAAAACGCTTTCTTTTATTGTAGGCGAATTGAAATCCGTTTCCGATCCTTCACGATTAGAAGGCATGAAGCGTTACGGCATTGGAACCGACAAGGCTATCGGCGTTTCATTGCCTCATATCCGCTCCATCGCCTCTGTTTGCAAAAAGAATATTCCTTTCGACGAAAGACATCAAATCGCTCAACAGTTATGGAATACCGAAATGCATGAAGCCCGCATATTGGCTTCAATGATTGACAATCCGAAGGAAGTAACAAAAAAACAAATGGATGAATGGACACTCGATTTTTATAGCTGGGACCTATGCGATCAAGTGTGCAGTAATCTCTTTCAGAAAACAGATTTTTTTCTTGAGAAGGCATTCGAATATTCACATTCGAAAGCTGAGTTTGTCAAGCGAACCGGTTTTGTGTTGATGGTTCAATATGTTGTTCATCACAAGAAAGCTGCTGATACCCGTTGTCTAGAATTCCTTGAACGCATCGAAGCGGAAGCGTGGGATCAACGAAACCTTGTCAAGAAGGCCGTCAATTGGTGCCTTCGACAAATTGGGAAACGCAATAAACACCTGCACCCTCTTGCCATTGATTGTGCTGAACGTATCCTAAAACAGGGCTCTGCTTCCGCCAAATGGATAGCCCATGATGCACTTCGAGAATTACGAAGTGACGCAGTCTTAAACAGGCTGTTTGCATAATTTGCAGAACCTGTTTTAGGGAAATAAAAAAGTAATTCAGTTTTACTCATCAGTATTTTTTTTGTATTTTTAATTCGAATCATCCCAACAACCCCTTATCAAAAACATTTTTGAACAGCTCCGATTACGTATCTAATTAGCCTCTTCGATACCCCACTAGATCTGTACTAATCTAAATGCCACATCGGTATAACAACCCTTGATGTCATGTCAGAAAATTTATTGCAATTTATTTGGAAGTATCGCCTGTATGCAAGCGTTCCCGTTTTAAAAACGATCGAAGGAGATGATGTTATTATCCTATATCCCGGTACGCTGAATACCAATGCTGGTCCAGATTTCCTTGAAGCGAGACTAAAAATTGGCCAAACGATTTGGGCTGGAAATATAGAACTGCATCTCAAAAGCAGCGACTGGAATAAGCATGCACATTACGAAAATCCCGCCTATTCAAAACTGATTATGCATGTTGTTTACGAACACGATTCGGAAATAGAAACAATGAATGCTACCACATTCCCAACGCTTGAATTAAAACAGCATATCGATAACAATATGCTATTGAAGTTTGAACACCTGATGCATTCAACAACATTTATTCCTTGCGAAGAATTAATCAATCAAGTGAATGACCTGACACTGCAACAGCAAATGACACGAACCTTGATGGAACGTCTTGAAGAAAAAACACAAGCCATACAAACGCTTTTAAAGCGATATAAAAACAATTGGCAAGAAGTATTTTATGTACAACTAGCACGTGGGTTTGGGCTTCATATTAATCAGGACGCCTTTGAACAATTAGCCATACAAACGCCGATTCAATTACTTGGCAAACACAAAAACAATCTGATTCAGGTTGAAGCATTGCTTTTTGGTCAGGCTGGATTTTTGTTTGACTACGTTGACGAACCGTATCCAATATTACTGCAACGCGAATATGAATACCTAAAAAAACTACACTCACTTCATCCGATGGAAAAACAACAATGGAAATTCCTTCGCTTGCGGCCAGCTAATTTTCCAACCTTGCGAATCGCTCAATTTGCTAGACTGCTTGTTGACTCTAATCATTTATTTCCTAAGCTACTTGGCGCTACATCCATCAAGGAAATAGAAAAATTATTTAAACTCAGTGTCTCAGATTATTGGCTATCGCATTACAATTTTCAGGAGAAATCAACCGAACGAACGAAGTCATTAGGCAAAACATTTGTACATACTTTAATCATCAATGTCATAGTGCCTATGTTATTTATATATGGTAAACTTCAAGGCAAGGAAACATATTGCGAGCAATCCTTTCGACTGCTTGAAGAACTTCCCGCAGAGAAAAATGCTATTATAACCGAATGGAATAACATTGGCATAAAGACGAACACCGCAGCAGACACACAAGGATTGATTCAATTAAAGAAAAAATATTGCGACGCAAAAAATTGCCTGTCGTGCGGTATAGGCTTTGCTGTTTTACGAAAATAAAAAAATATTCCATTCACGATCCCCAGCTCTCTCTATCCAAACTGCGGTATTGAATTGCTTCTGCCAAATGCTCTGTTTTTATTTCTAGCGAACCCGCCAAATCAGCGATTGTTCGTGATACTTTCAAAATTCTGTCATAGGCCCGTGCCGATAAGTTCAACCGTTCCATCGCGGTCTTCAATAAATTACTGCCCGCTTGATTGATAACACAAATCGCTTGTAATTGTTTGCTACTAATTTGCGCATTTGCATACACCCCTTCATTCTCCTTGTATCGCTCGGCTTGTATTTCTCTAGCTCGAATGACACGCTCGCGTATAGTTTCACTTTTTTCTTGCTGCCTTGAATTCATAGATGACAATTCTGAAAACGGAACCGGTGTCACTTCGACATGCAAATCAATCCGATCTAATAAAGGCCCCGAAATTCTATTAAGGTATTTTTGCACGGCACCCGGCGGACAGCTGCACTCTTTTTCTGGATGATTAAAATAGCCACAGGGACAAGGATTCATCGATGCCACCAACATAAAACTCGCCGGAAAATCAATCGACATTTTCGCACGTGAAATAGATACTTTTCGCTCTTCCATCGGTTGTCGCATCACTTCCAGCACTGTCCTCTTAAACTCGGGTAATTCATCCAAAAAAAGTACACCGTTATGCGCTAAGGAAATTTCACCCGGTTGCGGATTTCCACCACCACCAACTAAGGCCACATCGCTCACTGTATGATGAGGCGAACGAAAGGGACGTTTCGAAACCAAGGTCGCATTTTCAGGAAGTTTACCAGCCACCGAATGTATCTTGGTTGTCTCCAATGCTTCTTGTAATGAAAGCGGTGGAAGAATAGATGGCAATCGTTTAGCTAACATTGTCTTCCCTGCTCCGGGCGGTCCGATTAAGATTACATTATGGCCACCGGCTGCTGAAATTTCCAAGGCCCTTTTGATATTCTCCTGACCTTTCACATCACAGAAGTCAATATCAAAATCATATTGCGAATGAAAGAACTCATCCCGCGTATTCACATCGACTGGCTTCAATTCTTTCACACCATTTAAAAAATCAATGAGTTCAGTGATATGTGAAATGCCATAGACGTTCAGATTATTAACCATCCCTGCCTCACGAGCATTTTGCAATGGTACAAACAGCCCTTCGAATCCTTCCTTGCGTGCTTGTATGGCAATAGGCAAAGCCCCTTTAATGGGCAGAATCGACCCATCGAGGGACAACTCGCCCATGATAATATACTTAGCGAGTTGGTCCTGCTTAACTTGTTCGGTAGCAGCTAATATACCAATAGCAATGGGCAGATCAAAAGCACTTCCCGACTTCCTGATATCAGCCGGCGATAAGTTAATCACCACTTTAATTCGTGGGAAACGGTAATGATTATTTTTAATGGCACTCTCTACTCTATGCTGACTTTCCTTCACCGCATTATCGGGTAAACCGACAACAAAAAATTTTAGTCCATCAAGTACATCCACTTCAGTGGTGATAGTAATAGCCTCAACACCATAGACGGCGCTGGCAAACAATTTAACCATCATAATCGTCGTATTTTTTTGATTGATTTGGAATGTAAATATAAGTGTTTACCTATAAACAATCACAAATAGTGGCGTTTTCTGATGACTTGTTTGTCAAGAATCAGCGCACACATAACATCATCAAATCGCTTAGTTTCTATCAAATGACAAACGCATACCCTTCACATCATCAACTTGTTTTCCCTGATTAAACAGCAGATTGCCATTGACAAATGTTTTATCAATCGACGAGGAAAACGTGTGTCCTTCAAACGGACTCCATCCACACTTATATAAGATAGTGTCCTTTGAAACGCTCGTTGTTTTATTCAAATCGACTAAAACACAATCGCCAAAATACCCTTCGCGGATAAAGCCTCGTTCGTTGACTTCGAAGCAAACGGCCGGCGCATGACAGGCCTTCTCAACCAGCTTTTCCAAACTAATTCTACCTTCCTTATGCGCTTCGAGTAACATCAATAAACTATGCTGCACTAGCGGCACACCAGCAGGTGCGTCGACATACGGTTTCTGTTTTTCCTCCCACGTATGCGGCGCATGATCGGTAGCAATGATATCCAAACGATCATCCAGCAACGCCTTCCAAAGCGCCTCCTTATTTTCTGCTGCTTTGATTGCGGGATTACATTTAATCAGATTCCCATATTGCTCATAATCATCGGCAGTAAAGTATAAGTGATGTACACACACTTCAGCGGTGATACGCTTATCTTTTAAAGGAAATAGATTGGTAAATAATTGCAATTCCCTTTCTGTGCTGATATGCAAAATATGTAAACGAGTACCGTGTTTCTTAGCCAACTGTATGGCGCCAATCGATGATTCATAACAAGCTTCAACATCACGAATCACAGGATGAAAACGTGCATGATTGAGATCCAATCCATCCGCTTTCATACGTTCAATATTTTCTCTAATAATACTTTCTTTCTCGCAATGCGTTGCAATAAGCACTTCGCTTTCAGTAAATATTTTTTCAAGTGTCACGATATTATCAACCAGCATATTACCTGTGCTTGAACCCATGAAAATTTTAAGTCCGCAAATCTCATTTTTATGTTTATTTATTTTCAAGGCATCGCTTGCATTATCATTCGATACCCCTAGAAAAAAAGAATGATTCGCAATCGAGCTATGTTTTGCAATTTGAAATTTTTCGTCCAATCGTTCTAGATTTAACGTCGGCGGAATCACATTCGGCATTTCCATAAAGCTTGTCACACCGCCGGCTACTGCAGCGCGAGCCTCTGTTTCAATCGTGGCTTTGTGCGTCAATCCAGGCTCTCTAAAATGCACCTGATCATCGATGAGACCAGGTAGTAAGTACAAATGTTCGCCATCAATTTCTTCGGCTCTTTCCTTGAGCGAGATCGTCCCTTCTATACGTTCAAAGCGATTATTTTTCATATAGACATCCTTGCGCTCAATGACGCCTTCATTGATTACTTGCACATTGCGTATGATATAGTTTTTCATGTATCGTTTTAATTGTTTGTAAAAATACTGCAAGATTTGTAAAACCATCGAACCGAGATATTGATCATCGATAGTGTTATAACGATTGTCATTACCTTCAAGAGCTATGTTTATCATGTGTACTCAGGTGAACAATATGCTCTTGACTTGCTGACTCGTTAAACCTTATACACATTGTTCATAGACGATTTGCCACTTTGTGCCGAAATACCATAGCTTTGCAACCCATGATGTCACAACAAGTTAGGGTAACAAAAAAATTTACATTCGATATGGCACATGCCCTGTTTGGGTACGATGGGCCTTGTAAAAATATTCATGGACATACATATCATCTGAGTGTCACGCTAATGGGCACACCGTTGGCAGATCCAAGCAATGTCAAACTAGGCATGGTGGTCGATTTCGGCGATTTAAAGACCCTCGTCAACGACACCATCCTCAATGAATTTGACCATGCCTTGGTATTGAATGAAGAAGCGCCCTATTCGAAATCAGAAGTTATTGCTAATGAATTCGAAAAAGTAATTCTTGTTCCTTATCAACCAACTTGCGAGAATCTACTGCTTGATTTCGTATCCAGATTAAAGCCTTTATTTCCAGCAGCGATGAAATTGACAAGCATCCGTTTAGAGGAAACACCTAGTTCATTTGCTGAATGGAATCAGGGAGACAATTAATCTACATACTTCGTATCATTTATCATTACATTATTTTCTCGATGTGATAGTCCGCATCATCTGCAATCGCATCTTGTAGTTTTTGCAAATCAGGTACCGATGCACACACGATCATTACTTCGCTATACGTTGCATTCATGTGTACATTCAACACACCGTCTATTTCTTTTAATGTATTCGTTACAGAGGTCATACACCCCTTAGATGTAATACCCCAAAATGAATAGAGATGAACCGCGACTTGATTATTCTTTCGGCATTCAAAGATCAGTTCCGAATTGGCACGTGGTACAATTGAATGATCACAAGGCCACATGGATATAGAATGAAAGACATTGTTGAACAACGCTTCGTATTCTTCTTGACTGCCACCGAATGGAGGTCCGTCAACAAAGCTTCGATTAAACAAAACAC
>Ga0114958_10001926_pt1 | contig 15959 bp, 16 predicted proteins | sample C_130208_EF_Meta_FD_89577 | JGI IMG/M metagenome (GOLD analysis project Ga0114958, IMG submission 89577) | Freshwater microbial communities from Lake Croche, Canada to study carbon cycling - C_130208_EF_MetaG | ecosystem: Environmental > Aquatic > Freshwater > Lake | place: Lake Croche, Canada...
CTAACCCTAACCCTAACCCTACTATAACTTCTTTATTATATCTTCTTTTACTATAACTTCTTTATTATAACTTGTCGGCACACGATAAGTGGTGTATAACGCGGTTCCCACGGAATTCAGAAATGGGTTATGATTTGAGATATGGGTTACAAAAAAATATACGGATTTAAGTTAAAACCGTAAGCGTATTAAATGACGTATTTAAAAAAATATTCTTAGAAAAATCGGATGGCTGGAAATGATTTCTTTAAAATCGATTTATTTTTTTCAAAAGGTATTTTTATAAAATCATTATTTTGATTTTCTAAAATACTTAAAATATGGAAGACAAGAGAACATTGTGCGACACTTGTGGTGTGGATAATTACAGTATGACTTTATTTATACGACTGACTCAAACAGAACGACGAAAGTCAAATGCGGAATACTTCTGTCTACCTTGTTGGAACCACAAACAAGGTGTAATTATTACAAACATAAATTATGATGGTGGCAAAGGACCCAACCCGAGCGGCAGATGTGGGATATGGTGCCATTCGCAGGAGAAGCTTGACGAAGAGGAAAGATATGCGTCAGGACTACTTACGACGAAGGGGTTTTCAGGGAGGAAATAAATTAATATAATGATGTATGTATGCGTAAAAAAATAAGAGTATAATGATTTAAATTTAAGCCGCGTACACTACTAAATTAGATGCTTTATATACGCAAATTTATTAGTAGTAGTCATAGCAGGGTGGCGCAGAGGAAGCGTGTTGGGCCCATAACCCAAAGGTCGGAGGATCGAAACCTCCTCTTGCTAGTATTTTTTAAAAAATAATCTTAAGGTCGAAGGTTCGAATCCTTCTTTTGCTAGTAATTTTTTATTAAAGAAAGAAAAAAATAAATATATTATTAAATAATTCAATACAATTCACATACTATACTACGTCAATCTCACATTGTGCGATTTTACAACAGGTTGTGTTTGCCAATTGATAAATGTAACTTTATCAAGTAAAAACATGGCGTTTTCAAGCGAATGCGTGGGAACCCAGTAGGACAATAAAAATTTAGAAACAGCCAACGTGAAACGTTGAGTCCTTGTGGCGGATGCGAGGATTAAGAAGAGTATAACTTCTTTATTATAACTTTTTGTTATAAGTTCGAGTTATAAGTTGTCGGGCACATGGTATATGGTGCGGAGTCGTGGTTTCTATGGGGTCCAGAAATGGCCCATGATTTGAGTTATGACCTACAAAAAAAGAAACGGTTTTTCGCATAAAATTTCTCATAAAAATTGGGTGGCTAGCATTAATTTGAAAACAGAAAAAATACGCAAAATTATTAAGAGCACGGTGGCAACTATTCAATATATTTCAATTATTAAAATTATTTTAACTACAAATTTTACAATTTAACTAGAGAAGAGTTCTCTTCAGACGAGTTGTCTTGAGCCATTCGTTGCCAGTTCATAAAAGTCATTTTATCCAGTAAAAACATTGCGTTGTATAGCGAATGCGGCGGGATCCAATAGGACAATAAAAATTTTGAGACGGTTAGCGTAATACGCTGACCTCTTGTCGCAGAAGCGAATACTAACATCAAACATACCGCACAATTATCTTGATAACTTGGGCTTGAGTGACCCCGAGAACACATGTCTCCAACGCCGGCTTCAAGAAAACAACATTGAGAACATGCCATTCTCGGCTTTCCAAACAGTTCGTTTTTTCCGCCAATGGGATGAAACGAAACATTGAGATCTTGATTGCTCTTACAGGTTATACAGTACTGCTGATCCATTATTTTTGCTTGTTTCTGAAAATAATGATTTTTTAAGTTTTTCAAAGTTTTTCTGTTATTATCACCGCGAAGATTATAGTTATTGAATCGTATCTTGAAGCGATTTTCAGTTTTCAAAAACATTCTGAACCACCAGTTTTAATAACTATAAAAACGTCCAATAACTATATCGTTATTTTTTGAAAAACTTAAAAAATCATTATTTTCAAAAACCAAAAACATGTCCAGGCAAAGAATTACCAGAAGTGGTGTGGGGAAAAAGTGCGTGAAACCAATGAAGAGGTCAATGTGTCTGAAACCTACGAAAGGTAAGAAGAATAAGAAGGCGGCCGGCAAATTGATTAAGAAGAGCCCCGCATTTGTGAATCCAAACAAGTCGTTCTTAAACAATGAGAACAAAAGTTACATAAACGCCACGTTTGCAGTCAATATTATGTCTTTAATTCACAGCATGAAAGGATTTACATTTGACAATTGTTTTGTTGGTGCGTTTGATGGTGTTGAGCGAAAAACAGCAAACACTTTGATTTCAATGGGATTTCAGCAATCTGCGATATTGTTGAATGAGATGAACCCAGACGTTGCGAATTCTCATATAAGGGCTGGATTTTGTGTACATGAAGGGACTGATTTCGGCGACTCATCGTTTGACGACTTGTATACCGAAGAGGGTCAGGCTTGGAGAAAGTACGATTGTCTCGGCTGGTATTTTGACACTTGTGGCGAGATTCCCACTCAAAAGCTTTCCCTCTTGTCAACGATTCGAAAGTTGAATTTAATAAAGGGATCAGTACTTGGGTTTACCTTTTGTAGAAGTCGCACCTCCGTTGAAGAATACTCAAAACAAAAACAGTCATTTATTAAGGATGTTAATAAAATTTTGCTTGCGAGAAAGATGGAGCTTCGTGTTAATGCTGATCATGATTATTCTGGTAGCTTAATGTTTAAGAGATCTCGAGAGTCGCATATGAATAGTTTTATGTGTTCTGTAGTTAGCAAGAAGTAATATATATATATATATGTAAATAAATTATTACAATAACTACTGTACACGGTGTTGTGCATACTCATAACATAGCCATGTCTTGCGTACAGTATTTTATAAGTCGCATAGTATATATTCTTTTTTACTAACCCGCATTTATGGTAAGTATGGGTTCGAGGGTACGTATTTAGCTAAGCCGAGATATGACCTATGATTCGACTTATTGGTTACAAAAATAATACGGTATATATTGAGAATTAAATACGATATGAAACAACACAATTCATCATATATTATAATCTATATACGCAAATACAATACTACACTATAAAGGTGTAGGCATTAATAGGTCAATTTCCTCTTGCGTGTACGGTTCAAACATGAGCCCAGCTTCGGACAGAGACTGCATGTACCGGCGAACGAACCCAGGTTGGGCATTCCCGTCTTCATCAAGGATAGGCTCACGCGTACCGATCTCACGCATTACATCACGAAACTGATCATGAACGTTCTCACTAAATTCCATAAGTCTTTCACGGTGTACCATGAGGTGCATATGAGAGTACGACGGAAATCCGTTTTCCTTAGAGTTGAGTCTTGGGTTACCTTGGGTAGTAATTGTCTGCATGACTTCCTCATGTGGGAAATTCGCCGGAACAGTTCGTGACAACCGAGCCTTCAGATAACACCTCAAAGAACCGCGGTTAACCAATCCGAGAGGCGTGACAGCTTGCGTTACACAGTGAACCAAAGTTTCCAAGAAGACCAGAGCAAACCCTTGAGGCACTTCCACACGAACAGATCGCGTTCGGTATTCCGCCGCAGCCTCTTTGGAAAGACGCTTGAACCCACATCCTGGATCAGGCTCGAATTGAGTGCCCGGAACACAAGTAAAAAATTGACTTCCGGCGGCACCGTCGTCAGGACTGTTCAAGTTAAACCAACCACCTACAATAAAGTCATCCATGCTAAGTCCATCGGAGTAGTCCATGCTAGTATCGCGATGCCAATTTTCCGCCGTCGTCGACGAGCCTCCTATACGAAGACTAAAGCGGTCAAGCATATTAGCCACATAATACTCCCCTTTCAGCCCCATGCGTAGATACTTTCTGATACATTGTACAACATGTAACCGCAAACGGCGTGCTAGTGGTTGATGAACTTGACTTGCCCCACCGATCGCACCAAAGCCGCCAATATTGATAGGTCCATTGGGATCCTTAAACTCACGTAAATTATGCCTGAATTCTTCACCAGTAAACCCAACTCTTGATAACGCTTCGCGACAATCTATCAGCATGTAGCCATCGCGTAACAGAGGACTCTCTGGTTCTGGTTCTTTGACCTCATCCATGGAAACACATGCTGCCGCACCTGAGGACACAGTTTCCTCAATAGACAAGTCAATCGGAGACACTAAAGTGCTGGAGGGGACGACAAGGTCAGGACCAGTAAGGTCAAACGGAGTATCAAAGGTGGATGTAGCACCTAAATAGACCTTGTTGGATTCCTCTCCAACTTCTTCGCAATACCGCTTTTCACCAATTTTAGACTCCATTTTTTGTTTGTTTCTGTAAATAATGATTTTTATAAGGTTTTTAAATTTTTGTCTTTTTTTATAGTTATTCAACGTACAATAAAATTTCCAGAATTTTTTATAGCCGTTATAGTTGTTATAGTTATTTCCAAAAAAAATAAAAAACTTAATAAAAATCATTATTTACAAAAAGTAAAAAAAATATTAATGATGAATTCTGCTTTGGTTAACAGAAGGCTTTTTGAGATTGAGGATGCTACACCGCAGTGTATTATTAAAGAGTTCAACAAGGCGTGTGAAGCAAACATGAAAAAGGAAGGCGAAGAAGAATCAAGGTGTCTGGGATGCAATACGCCCATCGTTCAACCTGTGGATCAAAAACGAAAACGTTTTCACTGCGGGGTTAATTGTGTCGGAGTCACTTCTGGTTTGAAAATAAAGGCCCTTGTGTTTGTTACTTATTACGCATTACCTCTAACTTCCGCGGTGAGAGTAAGATCTCTTTCATTCGACGGAATCAAAGTCATTCTGTCGTTCTTGTACGACAAACATCTCGGACATGAAGACATGGCTACAAAATGGGGAAAAATTGAACATACCGTTCTCTTTAAACGAAAGATGATAAATAATTAGATAGTGTATTGTGGTGTATAAGTTGATATATTATTAATAAATTTACTTGATACGTATTGTAGTATATTCTTTTTAAAATAGTTAACAATACGCACACCCGTCTCTTAATGCTTTATATAAGTAAATTTATTGTAGTTAGTTAGCCGTAGCGGGGTAGCACAGAGGAAGAGCGTCCGTTCAACGCAACGGAAGGTCGGAGGATCGAAACCTTCCCCCGCTAGTATGTTTTTTTCATTAATACATGTGCTCGCATACACGTATTTAGCTAAGCCGAGATATGGCCTATGTTTTGACTTATGACTTACAAAAATAAATACGGTATTTATATTTAATTTACAAATAAACAAATACTACAAATAAGACTATTTAACGGGACAAATAATTTGCTCTTGCGAAAGATCGGCATTGTTTACATGAGTAGTTGCCATCATTTTCTTCAACTGTTTTGTCGTACCGCCCACACCAAGCAATATCCATGTGCTCAATTCTTTGATCACAACGGAATACACTAGATTCTGACTCACAAGAATCGCAAATGAACTCCAATTGACCAGGACAAGTCGGGCGTAAGTCGTTTGGTGATGAACAGTCTTGACACTCCACAACAAGGAAAAATCGAAGATATTCTAACAAGAGATCTCGGTCAGGATTTTGAACCATGTGGCTGAATCCATTTTGTTGTTTAACTCTGGCTCGGACGGTGTTTCCTTCTTGGCAAACGCCACAAAAACGTTGATCATCCACCTCTCCTTGATGAAAACACGCGACGCACACCTCGGGATCCAAACAAGTGCGTACCGGGTCTTCATTAACGCATTTAATTACAAAGCACGACCCGTCACAGTCTTCGCTATGTTCCTCCTCCTCCTCTACGTTGTCGACATCCACTACATCCACTACTTGACGTTCAACCGCCGATCGTTTGACATCCTCGTCGTCGTTGGTCAAGTCGATGGCTTCATCCCTGGTGCGACCTTTGTCCTTGCCTAGTATGCTGCTCATTTTGATTGTTTTAAAGTTTTGTATATTTCTGAAATAATGATTTTTTAAGTTTTTCAAAAAAAACATTATTGAATAACTATAAAAGTTTCTCGGAATTTTCTTGAAATAACTATAAGAATAACTATAACGGATAAAAAGAAGTAACGGGAGAAGGTTTCGATCCTCCGACCATTGGGTTATGGGCCCAATACGCTTCCTCTGCGCCATCCCGTTATGAAGGGTTATAATAAGTTTGCGTATATAAAGGTAAAAACTTCGTAGAAGTAGTCGAAAATAAAATAAAAAATAATTAATTATATAATTAATTTAAACTACATCAAGATATCTACACTAACAGAAAGGACACAAACTCAAGCCATTTTTTCTCGAATGAAACTTCGAGGGGAAGTGTTGTGTGCAGTCGCTGTCGTCGCAACGGTCTCCGGCTCCTGAGTCCTCTCCAGGGGTAAATTTGATTAGTTTTGATACCAGTGCCTTGGCAAGCTTTTTATTCAAGGGCGTCACTTGTAGAGTCCTGAGAAAATCGACGAGTCTTTCGCTTTCTCCGTTGAAAGCATCCGGCTCGTACATATCACCGCCCCTGTCGTTCAAGTACGTCGATGGATTAAAGTTCTCGCCAACCTCCTTCGCCTGTTGGGCTTCTTGGCCAAGTTGTAAGACCGTGGGTGTGCTCTTCTTAACCGCTTTGCGTCCTGCTGCTGATCCGTGTTTTGTCATCTTGAAGAATGATTTATTAGTTTTGTTGTTTTGTTAATTAATGATTTTTTAAGTTTTTCAAAAAAAAATTATTAAATAACTATAAAAAAAAATTCGAGAAAATTCTGACGCATAACTATAACGCATAACTATACCGCATATCTATGACGTTTACGTAGCCATATCTCTTAAACAACTATAACGGACGCATAACTATAACGAACGCATAACTATAACGGACGCATAACTATAACGGACACATAACTATAACGGACACATAACTATAACGAACGCATAACTATAACGAACGCATAACTATAACGAACGCATAACTATAACGAACGCATAACTATAACGAACGCATAACTATAACGAACGCATAACTATAGCGGACGCATAACTATAGCGGACGCATAACTATAGCGGACGCATAACTATAGCGGACGCATAACTATAACAAACGCATAACTATAACGTTTACACACTCATACCACGTGTATTTCATGAGTTATAGTTATTCTTTTATAGTTATTGTTTTTTATTTTTTTGAAAAACTTAAAAAATCATTATTTATGAAAATGATGAATAGCTGTGAAAAAGGGTTTTGTGGAGATTGTCAACGTCGAGGATGTGCTAGTGTGTTCTCAGAAGGCTCAGTGTGGCACAATAGGTTGGCACATGGTTGCAAAGATTGTCCCATGAATTGCTCTTCCGTAGCATCGCAAGTAAACTGGCAACTCCGGTATAAAAATTTTAATCCGAACGAAATTCAAGTGCTCGCCATTGCTAATAGTCGCACTAAAATGTCACCAACTTTTCCTAGCAGCATATCCTTTATCCGCGTGATCAAGGATAACCCACATGGGACACCAGAATTCTTTAGGAACGTTTCCTTAAGAATTTTACACTGTAATCATAAGGCGTGGTTCGAATCGGTTGAACCGAGTCTTCAGAACCAGTGTATGCCGCTCGTTCTTGTAACAAGACCTGGGTTTATTACGGCGACAATTGCCAGATGCGTGTTGCTTATGCTTGGGAATAGCTTGATCATTCCTTATGAGGTTTTCGACAAGTTGCTCTACAATGAATGTTTTAATGAACGTTTTCGAATGTAATTTGCTTGTTATATGTATTGTAATTAAAATATAAGTGATTTCTTATATATTTTGGTATTTGGTTTCTAGTTTACATGCTTTATATAAATAAATTGTTTGCTTCACTAATATCGGGGTGGCGCAGAGGAAGCGTATTGGGCCCATAACCCAAAGGCCGGAGGATCGAAACCTCCTCCCGATATGTTTTTTATTTATTATTATAACTTTATCGTTATAGTTATTGACCGAAAATTCTCGGAAATTTTTCACCACAAAATCAAATAACTATAAAACATATTTTTTAAAATACTTAAAAATCATTTTTCTTTCAAATCATTTTTCTTTCAAAATGCTAACTCGTAAGTCAACTCCCGAAAAACAACGTCGTTGTCACGCACTCAACTTCTTTGTAGCACTAAATGAATATGATGCTACACATTTTTACAATGGAGAAGAGGTTATCGTGGTGTTCAGAGAGGAAGGACAGATAACAGATAAGTATCTTCTTGTCATGGTCGTCCGCTTTGCTCAATCCCCTGACGCCGACGTTTCTCAAACCTTATCTGAGATGCGTGAAAAAGGTTTCTGCTTGAGTTTTCTGAATTACTCTTCGGATGATAACGAGAACTCTGATTCTTTTCAGCAAGAAGAGCTTTACTTCCTTGAGTTGGTTTCGACTTACAACAAGCTACGTGCTACCACACAGCGGTGGTCCTCCTTACTCGATGTACTATTACCACAGTTGTCGATTCCTACTATCACCCATTTATGTGCCTCTTTGCTTCCTCGTAGCAAAACTGTTCGTAATCACCAGGTGACGAAGACCCAAGCAGTCAACACGTTAAAGCTGATAATCAGTTCCATGCTGAGTCCAGTTATTCTGGATATTAACCATGAGCCGGACGCTTTCTTGGGGACATACCCTAATAAACTCAACGCGGTTACAACACTGGACCTTCCAACCCTTCATGAACTCACCAATGTAGTGTATGAAAAACCATTCTGTGTTATGAGATCTCTTTCTAACACACTCAATGTCATCGCATGCGACACTGTTATTGCTCTTGTATCCGTCATTTCTAACAAGAAACTTAACATTCGTTCCGCCGCTTTTGTCCTTTACTTCGCATTTGGATTGAAGCAGTTTAAGGATACTTCTTTCTTACCTATTTGGGCTTTTCGCAAGTCCATCCAACGGTCCTCGTTGTGTTTATGTTTCTAATTTAGTTTTGTCTATAGATGTTTCTATTGTTTAAATTATAATAAGTATTTTTTTTAATATATTTTCAAAGCGTTCCACTACTCATCGCCCTAAGCTTAACATCCACTTCTTTTTCGCAACTAATAGCTAGTAAATAATACAAATATTTCAAATACTTTCTTATACATAACAGCAGCAATATATATATAAATTCACTATACTATACTACCCTAAGTACACCTCAGGACAATTTAATTGTCTTCGTCGTCGTCTTTCGTTAAGTCAATCACGACTCGCTGGGGAGTCTTCTCAAGAACGACCGGCGTAGAAGTATCAAACACGATTTTCTCTGGCTGGACATCATCCATGTCAGTCGAAGTCTTGCAAAAAACAGGAGAAAACGGGCTCTCGGCAAAACGTAAAGGGTTATCTACTTTATTGCGGCTTACCATTATTCGACTGGCAGCCCGCTTAAAATCAAGCAGTTCAGCCTCAATCTTCTTCTCAAGCTCCTCACGCTCACGCTTGCTTTTCTCAGTTTTAACTGTTCTGGCCATTTTGAAAAACTTAAAATAATGATTTTCTTCAGTTTTTAAGTTTTTTAATTTTTGGAATAACTATAAGAAATTTCCGAGAAATAACTATAAGAATTTCCGAGAATTTTTTATAGTTATTCAAACCTCTTTTTTTCAAAAACTTAACAAAATCATTATTTCAAAAAACAAATATTCCAAACAATGAGTCACCTTAACTCCACCCTACAATACCTTAGTTTCCTAGCAGTGCAGGCACTCGGCCCTGATATTCCCTTAGAAGAATTACATCGTTTTTTTACCGAAGGGATGTACGAGTCAACAGATGGCGACGACATGACGGATGATGACGAAATGACGGTGAAAGAAGTCAGAGCGAAGAGAAGAAGACTTCCCTTGGTTACCGAAGTAATGTGCAAATCAACAGATCATGACAATATGACGATCAAAGAGGTCGGCTCAAAAAGAAGAAGGGTTCCCCAAGATGCAAGATAAGTGCGAGAAAAACGAGGTCAAACTTCACGCAAAAAATAAAGTCGTCATTCGTATTGTGTTACTTGTATTTATTTAAAAAAAGCAAAATATAATCAAACCTATTTTCATTTCATTACAAATAGCTAAGCAGCACCCCTACTTAAAATTCCAAAACACGTTTACTGCAACTACTTGGTATATAACGTAGGCATCTAGTCGCATAGTCATATTTAGCTTACACTTACAAGATATATATACTCGGTTACTAAAATACAGTCTTATTTTATCTTCCATTTTAATATAACAAATTCTATAAAACCCTAATTATCCAATACATCGGTAGGTACTTCTTCCGTCCGAAGCTTCGCACAGTCTCGTTGATATAATATTCTCTGCCTTAATTGGATACACTCTTTATTCTGGCAATTTCGAGACATTGTTTGATGACAACAAGATGCCCATTGTAGCACAGGTGCGTACTCATGTAACCGGGGAAACAATGAATTCGGATGCGTCCATCTGAAAAAATAGTTGTGTTTGTCGTAGGAAACAGGGGCGTTTGCGGACATTCTTATTTTATGGCACTTCTTCAAAAAATGATTTTTTAAGTTTTCCAAAAAAAACACACAAATAACTATAACAAAATGGATGGTTCCAATTAATGGTATCTTCAAACGGTTTTCAGTTTATAAAACTGAAAAACTCCTCAAGATACCTTACAAAAATTTCCAGAAAGTTTTATAGTTATTCCACAAATTAAAAAATTAAAAAACTTAAGAAAATCATTATTTACAAAAAAACAAAACCAAAATGTTTGATCCGTCCAAGTTATTCTGTCAACGATGTGCCGACGACCCTCTCACTACAATCATTTCATGCGTAGGACGAAAAAGACTTGGATGCTCCAAGAATTGCCCTATCAATTGCCAAAGGGCAGCCAATGCCTATCAAAGTGTCTTTAAACACGATTTGAGGAACAACATTATTGGGGCTGCCGAAAACGATCCCAACGGGGAACTCATGCTGTTGTACGCACTCAACAACAACCAAGCTATATTCAACGGAGACGTGCTTGTGTATCCCATGAAAGATTCCCGTGCCTTAAGATCAGAAATCGCCTCGGATTACCTCGAACTGTTACGAGACAACATACGTGTTTGGAAGTTGCCAATTGTTCAAACTATCGATTCCAAATACTGCGTGCCGTTGGCAATCCTATCTAGAACTGGTAAGACAACCGTTGTCATCCCCAAGATCATCCTGCTTATGATCGGAACCCCCTTCATGGACCCATTTGAAGTATGCGGAATATTCGAATCCGTCGTTTACAAACAACGTGTTAAATGTCTACTTAAATGATATGTATTTTTTTAATAAAGTATTTAAATTTTATTCACACTTTTTTACCAATGCTTTGCCTTACGCCAAATACGCATCACACTCTAACACCTATATACACTAGTAAATCCAAAATCCGCAACTAAAAGCAAGCGTATTTTAATTATAAAGTTCAAAAGACTAACCAACAAAATATTATATACCAGAAAATTTAACTAATACTTAATGTAATTTCATAATACAACTGTTATAAACTATAGACTCCAAAAATCCAAATACTTCGGTCTTGTTACGCAGGCAACTTCCAATAAAGTACAGAATCATCTTCGCAAGAGGAACCGTGATCTTACCAGACCAGGCCATTACCGCAAGTGGCCAACAAAAGTTCTTCGTCAATCCCTCCACAATCGGCGTCTTCCAGACCAACAAATTCGAGTCCAGTACTTTATGATACTCTGCTGTATCGTGGATTTGACTGGTCTCGCACATTAACATCAGACCTCGCTCGCGATAGTACCTGTACTCGTATGGTAACATCCCTTGGTTATATAAAATGGCGATAATAAGCGACTCCCCGGAATCTAAGCTGTTCGCAACTTCGTATACACCAGTCTCCTCACTATGATGTTTGCCATACAGCTCATCTAACTCATCGCTAAGTGCGGAACAACAAACCTCGCATGTCTTGGGAAAAGCAAGCGGTTCGGTCAGGCATTTCTGACAAAAGAATCCATTGTGGTCGCTCATCTTTATTGGTTTTGAAAATAATGATTTTTAAGTATTTTTATTTTTAATTCCAGAATAACTATAACGTTTTCAGTTCATAAAACTGAAAAACTCCTCAAGATACCTTAAGGAAATTTCCAGAAAGTTTTATAGTTATCACCACACACCAAAATTAAAAAACTTTCTTCAAATCATTAATTACAAAAACCAAAAACCAAAACCAAAACCAAAACCAAAACCAAAACCAAATATTCAAAATGTCCAAAATGTCCAACAACCTACTCAAAGACCCAGCAACTGGTCGATGGCTCGAAGGCAGATACGAGACTCAAGCAATCAGAGGAATTGAACACCTTCGAGAGTTAATCAGCCTCTTCTTTTATTTCATTGTGGCCATGTGTTGTATCGCGATTGCTACGGTGGTATTGACGGAACTCCTCGGGATGAAAAAAGATAATACATTGAACCAGACACTACTAATAGGTGTTTTCGTTACCACGTGTTATTATGTCATTTGTGCTATTTGCGTATAATTTTAATTTAAAGTATTTCATAATTAGTTTTACTACGCATACTTATATAGTTGACAAATTACTAAAACAACACCATCCTTCTTTACACAACGAGGTGATTACCCTTTCATACAAGAATGCCTATTCATTACTCAGGAAAAAAGAAAAACAAATCCTTTTACACTCTTATAAAATAAAACAGAGAGAAGAGATGTAATACCGATACCGTAGTATTCAAGATATTATTTATTAAATACGACGCTTACGGAAAAACTCTTCTCTCTACTTTTGCTTTTTAACTACCCTTTCATTGAAGAATACTGTTTACTTATAACAAAACTTATCTTGTAAAAGGAAAAGAAATCCTTTTATACTCTTGGAAAAGAAAACAGAGAGAAGAGTTGTAATACCGATACCGTAGTATTCGAGATATGGCCTATGATTCAAGATATTACCTATGAAATACGACGCTTACGAAAACCTCTTCTCTCTACTTTTGCTTTTGAACTACCCTTTCATTGAAGAATACTATTCTTTATTTATAACAAAACCTTTCTTGTAAAAGGAAAACAAATTCTTTTACACTCTTGGAAAAGAAACTAGAGAGAAGAGTTGTAATACCGACACCGTACTATTCGAGATATAACCTATGTCTTCTCTCTACTTTTGCTTTTTAACTACCCTTTCATTGAAGAATACTATTCTTGTTTCAATACAAATATAATACAAAAACAGAAAACAAACTCCTTTATACTCTTGGAAAAAAAAGTAGAGAGAAGACATAAAATACCGACACCGTCGTACTCCAGATATGGCCTATGATTCAAGATATTACCTATGAAATACGACGCTTACGAAAAACCCTTCTCTCTACTTGTGTTTTTAAACTACCATTTCATTGAAGAATACTATTCTTTATTTATAACAAACCTATCTTGTAAAAGGAAAACTACTCTTGTAAAATAAAACAGAGAGAAGACATGTAATACCGAAACCGTAGTACTCCAGATATGGCCTATGATTCAAGATATTACCTATGAAATGCGACGCTTACGAAAACCCTTCTCTCTACTTGTGTTTTTAAACTACCATTTCATTGAAGAATACCTATTCTTTATTCAATACAAATATTATACAAAAACAGAAAACAAATCCTTTTAAACTCTTGGAAAAGAAAGTAGAGAGAAGAGTTGTAATACCGACACCGTCGTATTCCAGATATGGCCTATGATTCAAGATATTACCTGTGATTTAAAATGTGGCTAATCATTCAAGATATTACCTATGAAATACGACGCTTACGAAAAACTATTCTCTCTACTTTATTTTCTAGAAATGTACAAAAATACCTATTATTTATTCAACACAAATTTAATACAAAAAGGGAAAACAGATTCTTTTACACTTTCGAAAAAAACAGGAGAGAGAAGAGTTATCATACCGACACCATAAGACCCCAGAAATGAAGTGATAAATTAGCTATCACCTAACCTACTAAGACTACCACAACAACAACAACCCATTACAACAACAACAACAACCCATTACTACCACAACAACAACCTATTACTACTACAACAACAACAACCCACTACAACCACAACAACCCATTACAACAACAACAACAGCCTATTACTACAACAACAACAACAACCTATTACTACTACAACAACAACTAAATTAACTACAAAAAACCACACCACACCACACTTAACTATTATTTATACTCTATAAAATACTCAATTAAATAAACATATCTAACTAAATCTTATTATCTAACACAACAACACTCTTCTTCGAAGGCCTACCTACAGGATTCTTTAACTTTTTCTCTTTTACTTTAAACTCTTTCGCGGATTTACGCTTACGCTCGTTCACAGGTGTGTGGTCTACTACCGAAATCATTAAACGAGACTGAATTGACGATAAAGGAATGGTATTGTTTTGGTTTGGAATCCCGTCACACGCAGGCGACGCGGTGCGATTGGAAGGAGATACAACATTGTTTTCCACGTTCTCATTTGTTTCTGTTAAAATAGAAATTTCCATATTTAATTCGTCGTTTAACTCTTCCAACAAACGGTCTGTACAATCCATTTGATCTTTGAATGGTATTATTGTCGCCTCGAACTCTTTTTTTGGTACTTGTTCCGAAAAAGTGTCTTCTTCGTTGTCAAAAAACAACGACAAGGAGTCATCTAAACTATCAGAATGAGAGGAAATACTTTTCAAAATAGTGTTAACGTCGTAAATAGTTTCACATTCGTTGATGTCAATAGTTAAACGCTTTTGATAAGACTGCAATTTCTCATAAGCTAAAGAGGTTAAACACTGTGTTGCAAGAGTTTTCGCATAAGACAATCGATAAGAGGAATCCTCCAACCCAGTTAAAAAGGATGACAATGTGTCGCTATCCTGAATCATGTTAATAAAAAATGATTTATACAAGTATTTTTAATTTACAAGTATTCTCTCATTCAAGTGAGGAGAGAGAATATTCAAATAGAAGAATTTTCTTTGAAGATTCTTTCAAAGCATAGGCTTTCTTTCGTTCACCGAAATGCTTTCTACATACTTTATAGACCATACGCTTTTACAGCAATACGTTTCCTACCCTCACAACTACAAATATTATATTTCATGGCATTAAGTAAAAACATTTAATCACGATAAAGTAAAGTCAATAAATAATTTAATTGTAGTTGGCAATTCTTTCTAACATGATGAGTAAGGCACACTGATCTCCGCAAGACACCGTGTTGTAAACAACACATCCATGACAACCATCGCAAATAGTAGTAAATTTTACTACCGCCGGACGCGGTTGGCGTGGCAAGTCCTCGAGATGAATTTTTGAATTTTTATTTACTAATTCAGTGTGCTCCTGAATAAAACGCTTAAGAACTTCCTCCTTTTTCTCGTTAAATACTGTTTCTTGTCTCACCGAGTATTTCATGTTGTCAAAGTTTTCGCAAATCAATATATTAAAATGGTCTTCATAATGGTTCAGAAAATTCTGTATTTCTTCGCTTTCAAATTCACGATTCATATTCTTCTTATACTGGGCGATTTAATTTGCTTAAAAATAATGAAATATATCTACGATAATATAAAACTTATTCGCATTTAAGTTTCACGACATCATCAACATAAAATAAAATTACAAAACTAGACTTCAATTTCACGATCCAAAACGACTTAAACATTACTCAAATATATAAAATATCCAAACACCATAACATATCAAAACTCTTAACAGAAATATAATAATTACTTTTATGTGGATAACAAGACATGCAGAAATATTAAAGATTTTTGGGTTATATATTGGGTGGATTGTCGCACATTATATTTCTTCTCATTTGTACGCAAATTATTGTACCAAACCTACAGTAATTGGTTTTATTACTTCGCCATTTTTAACAATGAGTCCTCAATGCCAA